>ERZ839823.3023-NODE-3023-length-11658-cov-5.015858_pt1 | contig 11658 bp, 9 predicted proteins | sample MGYA00519862_ERZ839823 | MGnify/ENA primary metagenome ERZ839823 (study PRJEB31850, sample SAMEA3708853) | human gut metagenome | biome: human gut; feature: human-associated habitat; material: faeces | place: China | collected 2014 ...
GCAGTTCGCGTTCTTCTTGATTCTGTATCGTTTTCAAGGATCATCCGCTGTCCGCTCGGCTTAGTCGCTCGCGCTGACAGCTCGATTATTATATCGCAGTCCCGCCCTTCTGTCAATACCTTTTTCGAACTTTTTTTGACGGTTTTTGAAACTTTTTCATCTCTTTTCGATTTTTGCCACCCTCCAAACACCGTTTTTTCTTGCTGGCGCAAGAAAAAACGCCTTGCGGTGTGTTCAGGCTGTAGACAAAAAGCTATTCTCCCCCCGGAGGGGGGGGAAGAATAGCCCTTTCCACAAATAAAAGAATCGCTGAATTTCTTGATTTTTCTATTCAAGCCAAGTTTGTTCATGTCAACAAGCTGAAAACACGCCTTGCGGCGTGTTCGCGGCGTTTCAGTCGGTTTTGACTTTTGTTTCGACAATCTTCTTCTGTATGTTAAACAGCACCGCCATCATCGCGCAAATGCCCATGGCGAAATAGGGCATCCATTCATATCCGCCCACCCCGGCCAACGCGCCGAAGATCGACGGCAGGAACGTCGATCCCACATACGCAAACGCCATCTGTACGCCAATGGCCGCCTGCGAGTTTTCCGCGCCGTAATTGACCGGCGTATCCTGTATGATGTTCGGATAAATCGGCGCGCAGCCCAGCCCGCAGACCACCAGCCCGATGCCGGAGAGCGTGCTTCCCGCCGGAATCATCATCAATACGCAGCCCAGCACCAGCAGCGCCTGCCCCAATCGCACCATCTGCTTGGGCAGGAGCTTCATCGCCATAAAGCCGGAGGCCGCACGTCCTACCGTAATGCCGATGTAAAACATCGCGCCGAAGGAGGCCGCCGTCGCCTCGCTCACGCCGCGCACCTGCGAAATATACGTCGCGCCCCAGAGCCCCAGTGTCGATTCAACCGCACAGTAGCCGAAGAACGTCATCATGCCCGCCTTTGCGCCCGGCAGCCTCAGCACGTCCAGCACACCCAGCGTCCTCGCCTCGCGCTCCTCCTGCTGAATGTCGCTCCGCTTCCACATGCCCAGCGTCGCAAACAGCAGCGCACTCACCGCGCACTGCATCAATCCTACCGCGCGGTAGCCCGTCTTCCAGCTCCCGCCGACGCGCAGCACCGCCGAGAGGATCATCGGCCCGATGATCGTGCCCATGCCCCAGAAGCAGTGCAGCCAACTCATGTGCTTCGCTTCACAGTGCAGCGCGACGTAGTTGTTCAGCCCCGCGTCCACCGCGCCCGCGCCCAGTCCCAGCGGAACGGCCATCAGCAGCAAAAACACATAGTTTTTCGCCAGCGAAAAGCCCAGCAGCGCCAGCGCCGTCGTCGCGACGGAAATCGCCGTCAGCCTGCCCGTGCCGAATTTGCGAATCAGTCTCGCGCTGTTCAGGCTCGAAATGATCGTGCAGAAGGAAATCAGCATCTGAATCAATCCCGCACCCCAGAGCGGCGCGTTCAGGCTGACGGTCATCGCCGGCCACGCGCTGCCCAGCATCGAATCCGGCAGGCCGAGGCTGATGAACGACAGATAGATCAGTATCAACAATGCAGTCGAAACCACATTCATTCTCCTTTTCCCAAACCAAATTTGTAAATCTTCTCTTTATGATGGTATGCCCGCTTTTCCTGCAAACAAAAGCCCCCAGTCACAGACTGAGGGCTTGAAGAAGCAAATCTTACTTCTCGGAAGCGGTTTCGGCTTCCATGTTGATGACCTGCTTGCCATCGTAGTAACCGCAGTGCTTGCAGATACGGTGGGCGAGCTTCATCTGCTGGCAGCGCGGGCACTTGACGATACCGGGCGCGGACAGCTTCCAGTTCGCGCGACGCATACGGCCGCGGGACTTCGAGATTTTTCCCTTGGGAAGAGCCATTGTTTACACCTCCTCATCCTCGTTCAGCAAAGATGCTAATGCCGAAAAAGGATTTCTGCTGGTCAGATCCTTCTGGCATGAACACGCATTGACGTTCAGGTTTGCGCCACACTGGGCGCATAGCCCGCGGCAATCCTCCTTGCAGAGGATGCGTGAGGGCAATTCAAGCAGGACGGCCGTTCGAACGGCGTCATCCAGCTCGAGCACATGGCCCGTGTATGTGTACTGATCCTCTTCAACCTCAAGCTCGCCGTCGCCTCTGTCGCGGATGAAGGCCTCGTCCACCTCGGCGGTGACAGGCGTGTTCGTCGGCGTCAGGCATCGGGCACAGCGGGATTGGATCACGGCGCGGGCCTCACCGCGCACAAGTACGGTCTCATCGGCGAGCATATATGTGCCGGAAAGCGAAACCGGCCCGACATACGCGATCGTATCGCCGTTCCAGTGATCCTCGCCCCATGCGTCCTCCAGCTCAAAAGGGACGTCAACGCCCTTTTTCTGAATTCCCTTGGTGATATCCAGCTTCATCGTTCCACCTCAAAGTTGACCGTTCCATATTATACGCAGTTTATCTTGCCTTGTCAAGCAAAATGTGATTTTCAACAAATTTTCCCGCTTACAGCTTGGAGACGATCTCCAGCGTGTCGCGCGCGATCGGCAGCTCCTCGTTGGTCGGGATGCGCAGCACCTTGATCGTGGAATCGTCCGTGCTGATGATGCCGACCGTGCCGCGCTTGTTCTTCGCCGGGTCGATCTTCACGCCCATGAAGCTCAGGCCGTTGATCACGTGCTCACAGGCCTCGCAGTCGTTCTCGCCGATGCCCGCCGTGAAGACGATCGCGTCCGCGCCGCCCACCGCCACATTGTATGCGCCGATGTACTTCTGGATGCGGTAGGTCCAAACGTCCAGCGCCGCCTTCGCCTGCTCGTCGCCCTTTTCGGCGGCGACCTTCACGTCGCGCATGTCGCTGGAGCAGGAGAGACCGGCAAAGCCGCTCTTCTTGTTCAGGCAGTTGAGCATCTGGTGGATGTCCATGCCGGTGTTGTCCATGATGTACTCCAGCACCGCCGGATCGACGTCGCCGGAGCGCGTGCCCATCAGCACGCCCTCAAGCGGGGTCAGGCCCATGGAGGTATCCACAACCTTGCCGCCCACAATCGCGCTCAGGGAAGAGCCGTTGCCCAGGTGGCAGATGATGAACTTGCAGTCCTCCGGCTTCTTGCCCAGAAACTTCGGCGTCTCGCCCGCGATGAAGCGGTGGCTCGTGCCGTGGAAGCCGTAGCGGCGAACCTTCAGGCTCGTGTAGTATTCATACGGCACACCGTAGAGGAACGCCTTCTTGGGCATCGTCTGGTGGAAGGCCGTATCGAAAACCGCAACGTTCGGCTTGGTCGGCATGACCGCCTGACAGGCCTTGATGCCCGCGATGTTCGCCGGCTGATGCAGCGGTCCGAGCGGCACAAGCTCCTCGATCCCCTTCATCGTCTCTTCCGTCACCAACACGGAGTTCTTGAACGTCTCGCCGCCGTGGAGCACGCGGTGGCCGCAGGCGCCGATCTCGTCCAGAGAAGCGATCGCGCCGTTGTCCTTGTCCGTCAGCGCGGAGAGGACGGCGGAAATCGCCTCGGTGTGGTCCTTCATGTTGCGGGTGAACTCGATCACCTTGTCGGTGCCCAGCACAGTCTGCTTGAAGTGCGTGCCCTCGATGCCGATGCGCTCGACCAGACCCTTCGCCTTGACGGACTCGTCGTCCATGTCGATGAGCTGGAACTTCAGGGAGGAAGAGCCAGCGTTGATGACCAGAATCTTCATGGAAAAGTATCTCCTTGCTTCTTATGATAGGAACTCTGATGATAGGGAAAACGCGCGGCCTCCGCTTATCAGACGACCGCGCGCAATCAGTCGATTAAGCCTGCGCCTTGACCGCCGCGATGGCCACGACGTCCACGATGTCCTCGACGGAGCAGCCGCGGGAGAGGTCGTTGACCGGCTTGGCCAAGCCCTGAATGACCGGGCCGATGGCCTTCGCGTTGCCCAGACGCTGCACCAGCTTGTAGCCGATGTTGCCCGCCTGCAAATCCGGGAAAACCAGCACGTTCGCCTTGCCGGCAACCGGGCTGCCCGGGCACTTGAGCTCGCCGACGGAGGAAACCAGCGCCGCGTCGGCCTGCATCTCGCCGTCCACGTTCAGCTCCGGCGCCTGCTCGTGCACCAGCTTGACGGCGCTCGCCACCTTGTCCACGTTCTCGTGCTTCGCGGAGCCCTTCGTGGAGAAGGAGAGCATCGCCACGCGCGGGTCCATGCCCAGCAGCGCCTTGCCGGTCTGCGCGGAAGCGATCGCGATGTCCGCGAGCTGCTCGCTGGTCGGGTCGATGTTCACGGCGCAGTCGCCGAACACCAGCACGCCGTCGTCGCCGTACTTCTGATCCTGCACTTCCATCAGGAAGCAGGAAGAAACGGTCTTGATGCCCGGCGCGCCCTTGATGATCTGCAGCGCAGGACGCAGCACGTCGCCGGTGGTGTTGATCGCGCCCGCAACCATCGCGTCCGCGTCGCCCATCTTGAGCATCATCGTGCCGTAGAACAGCGTGTTCTTCAGGCACAGCTCGGTGGCCTTTTCCAGGGTCATGCCCTTCTTCTCGCGGATATGGAAAAGCTGCTCGGCGTAGGAAGCGGTCTTCTCGCTCGTCGCCGGGTCGGCGATCATCACGCCGGTCAGGTCAACGCCCAGCTCAGCGGCCTTCGCCTCGATCTCGGCCTTCGCGCCCACCAGCGTGATCTTGGCCAGACCCAGCTTCACGATCTTCTCCGCGGCCTGCACGGTGCGCGGCTCGCTGCCCTCAGCCAGCACGACGTGCTTCACATCGGCGGCGGCTTTCGCTCTGATTTTGTCAATGACAGACATTTGTAAATCCTCCTTGACGTGATATAATAGGCTTATCCGAAGATAAACCTGCGGTGTACAAGACGATACAGCATTATTATAGCGCAATTTGTCGCTTTTGAAAAGGACGGCGCGCAATTTTATGCCGCTTTTTGTCCCCCTTTTCGCGCTTTATTCGCTTTTCGTCCGATTTTCCCCGAAAGGAGGTCGCCGCCATGCGCGTCTGCGCCGTCATCTGCGAATATAACCCCTTTCACCTCGGCCATGCCTATCATCTGCGCGCCGCCCGCGAAGCGTCGGGCGCGGATTACGTCCTCTGCCTGATGAGCGGGGCGCTCACCCAGCGCGGCGCGTTCGCCCGGCATGACAAGTGGCTTCGCGCGCGCGCCGCGCTTGAAAACGGCGCGGATCTCGTGCTCGAGCTGCCGACCCGCTTCGCCTGCGCCCCCGCGCCGGATTTCGCCTCCGGCGGCGTGGCGCTGCTCTCCGCCCTCGGCGTGGCGACCCATCTCTCCTTCGGCTGCGAATCGTCAGCGCTCCCGCTTCTCTCCGCCGCCGCGGCGCTCTTCAAGGCCGAATCCCCGGCTTTTTCCGCCGCGCTGCGCGCGCGTCTGGCCGACGGCCTGCCCTATCCCCGCGCCCGCGCGCTGGCCGCCGAGCAGGCCGCCGGTCTGCCCGCCGCCCTGCTGGCGCAGCCCAACGCCGCCCTTGCGCTCGAATACCTGCAAGCTCTCCCGCCGGAAATCACCCCCGTGCCCGTCGAGCGCCGGGGCAGCAGCTATCACGACGCGGCGCTGTCTTCCCTCTCCAGCGCAACCGCCGTCCGCGCGGCGCTGGCGCGCGGCGACCTGCCCGCCGCCCTGTCCGCCGTCCCCTCGCCTGCGCCGCTGCAAGCCGCCGAGGCGCGCGGCTTCGTCCACGAGGAGGAAGCCCTGACGCAGGCGCTGCTCTACCGCCTGCGCACCGCGTCCCCCGACGCGCTCGCCGCGCTGTACGGCATGGACGAAGGGCTGGAGCGCCGCTTTCTGGCCGCCGCGCAGACCTGCGCCTCCCGCGAAACGCTTCTGGATTTCGTCAAAACCAAGCGCTATACCCGCGCGCGGCTCTCCCGCCTGTGCGCCTATGCGCTGCTGGATCTTTCGCGCGACTTTGCGCAGGCGCACCGCGCGCCCGAATACGCCCGCGTCCTCGGCTTCCGCAGGAGCGCCGCGCCGCTGCTCAAGGCCGTCAAGCGCCGCAGCGCCATCCCGCTCGTCACCAAGGCCGCCGATTTTGATCGCGCCCATCCCCTCTTTGCCCTCGACGTGCGCGCGCAGGATCTCTGGTCGCTCGGCGTTTCAAACCCCGCGCTCCGTTCCTCCGGCCGCGATTTCACCACGTCCCCGATTCTGGTTTAGAAAGGCAGGTTCTCCCCATGCGTCTGTTCGCCTATCCCGCCGCGCTTTTCCTCGCGTTCATCCTCTACTGCGCCGCGCCGAAATTCGCCGACGGCCTCGCCCGCGCGCTGCAAAAGCTCTATGCCCTCTTTCAGCGGCTCGACGCGCGCGCCCCGCGCAAGCTCGCCTTTCCGGCGTTCCTGCTGACGCTGATGCTCGTCCCGTTCCTGCTCGCCCTGCTTCATCCGGCGGTCGAAGCTGTGCTGATGGCGTTTCCGCTCTTCGGCCTTTCCTGCATCCCGCAAAGCGGCGCGGTCAAGCGCGAGCTGGATTCCGGCGCGTATTCCCGCGATATCCCCGCGTATGAATCCCTCGTCCGCAAGACCTGCGCCGCGCTCGCCCCGGCCTTCGTCGCGCATGTCTGCGTGCCGCTCGTGCTGATGGCCGTCGGCCTGTCGCTTCGCCTGTCCGCCGCGCTGGGCTGGGGCTTCCTCGCGCTCTCTGCCGTCAGCAATGAAAACGAGCAGGCGGATCGCCTGCTCGGTCTGCTCGTCCGCCCTGCGGATGCGCTGTTCAGTTTTCTGCTGCTGCTGTGCAGCGGCGTCGCCGGGCGCAGCCCCTTCCGCATCGGCGGCCGGGACGTCAAATCCCGCCTGATGAACATTCTGGGCGTCGCGCAGGACGCGACCGCCACGCATGCCCCCGTCTCCGGCGATATCTCGCAGGGCACGTTCCTCTGCTGCTTCTGCACCGTGTTTTTCTGCCTCGTGATGACGCTGCTGCTTCTGCCGCTCATCCGCTGATCTTTTTCAGCTTCTCCGCCAGCGTGCACAGCCCCGCCGCCGCCAGCGGCAGCATGTACACCATATAGGGGTATGCGTACTGCGCCTTCGCCTCAAAAATCAGGTGGTACAGCGTCCCGCCGAGGATCGTCACCGGCAGCGCCAGCGCCGCCATGTCGCCCTTCTTCTTCATCAGCCGCGCGCCGCCCACCGCCGAAAGCGCGTACACGGCCGTCTGCATCGCATCCATGTACCCGTCCATCAGCGTCCGCAAACCGTCCTTATGGCGGTAGATCGAGCCGATCAGCCCGTTGTATCGCCCGACCTTTTCGCTCAATTCGCCCATCCACAGGCTGTCATAGGCCGGGTCGAGCCACTGGGTCAGCAGCTTCTCCCGGTAAAACGCCAGCGCCGCCGCCGGGTTTTCCCGCATCCAGCCGAGCCGCGCGCCGATTGCCGCAAGCGCCTGCGCCTTTTCCTGCTGCGCCGTCACATCCGCCGCAAAAAACTGCTCGATGTATTTGTTGTACCAGCCCGCTGCGATGGGGGATTCCTGCATCCCCATTGCCAGCCGCGCCAGCATGCTGACATTGGCGCGGAAATCGACCCCGCCCTGTTTCCCATACCATGCCGCGACGGCCGCGAACGCCCCTTTCCCAATCGCGAAGGACAGCGCCGCAAGCAGCACGATTTTCACGTCCCGGTTCGCCCATCCGTGCAGCAGCGCGCAGATGAGCAGCGCCAGCAGCACGATTTCCGCGTTGGGCTTGGCGACCGTCGCCAGCCCCGCCAGTATCGCATACGCAAGCCCGAACCCGACGCGCCCCGTGCGCGCATAGCGCGCAAAGCAGAGCATCGCGCCCGCGCCCAGCAGGATCATCAGGTTGATGTTGTAGACAAACTGCGCAAGCAGCAGCGTCGGCAGACTCGCGATGTACAGCAGCAGCGTGGCCGAGGCCGCGCGCCGGTCAAGCAGCTCCTGCGCCAGCGCCGCCAGCACGCCCGCCCCCGCGATCCCCAGCGCCGCGTTGACGCACTGCGCCAGAAAATCAAGCTGCCCCATCGTCGCGCCCGAAAAAAGCCTCGCCAGCATGTGCAGCGGCAAGGCGATTCCGAGCTGATAGGTATACACCTGCAAATAGTCGCCGCTCAGCGCGTCGTAATGGTTCCGCGCGAACTGATGCGCGTCCGCCAGCACCATCTGCGCGTCCGCCCGCTGCCGCATGCCGATGGCCCAAATCCACAAAAGCGCCGCCGCCAGCCACAGCGCGCAAAGCCCCGCGCCCAGCCGAACGCCGCCCAGCCGTTCCAGCAGCCCGTGCACGCCCAGCAGCGCCGCCAGCGCGGCGAGCGACAGCAGCAGGCTCCTCAGAAGCGGCTCGCGCACCAGCGTCACCGTTTGCAGCATGATGTTGTCGCCGACCTCGTTTCGCGCCGTCAGCGCCACCGCGCAGAGCGCCAGCGCCGCCGTCAGCAGCACAAACGCAGCCAGCGCCGCCTGCCGCAGAAAATACGCGGCGCTCTTTCTCAGCGCCTTCTCTCCTTCGTTTTCCATAGCCCTTTGATTCCCTCTTCCAATCGACAAAGCCCGATGGCCGCCAGCGGCAGCATGTACACCATATAGGGGTACGCATACTGCGCCTTCGCCTCAAAAATCAGGTGGTACAGCGTCCCGCCGAGGATCGTCACCGGCAGCGCGAGCGCCGCCATGTCGCCCTTCTTCTTCATCAGCCGCGCGCCGCCCACCGCCGAGAGCCCGAAAACGACGTTCTGCGCGGCGTTCATATACGCTGTCATGGCGCGGCGAATCGGCGTGTCGTCGCGATAGATCATGTGTGCCAGCCCGTTCATCGTCCCCGTCTTGTCGCTCACCGCGCCCATCCACACGCTTTCATACGCCGGGTCAAGCCACATCGTCAGCAGCTTCTCCTTGTAGAATTTCGCCGCGAGCGCCGGGTTCTCCCGCATCCATGTCAGGCGGGACGCGATATCCGCCGCGGCCTGCGCCTTTTCCTTCTCCAGCGTCATCTCCGGCGGGCAAGACATCTCCGTGTAGCCGTTGTACCAGCCCGCCGCAATCATCGAATCCTGCATGCCCATCGCCAGCCGCGCGGTCATGGTGACGTCATAGCGGAATACCACGCCGCTCCGGGCGGCATACCACGATTCGATCAGCGACAGCATCCCCCGCCCCAGCAGAATCGACCCGACCGCCAGCAAAACGATCTTCCAATCCCGGTTGAGCAGCGCATGCAGCAGCGCGCAGATAAGCAGCGCAATCCCCGCCACCGCCGCGTTCGGCTTGGCGGCCATCGCAAGCCCGATGCAGACCGCGTAGCCCACGCCAAAGCCGATCCGCTTCGTGTGCGCATAGCGGGCAAAGCAGAACGCGCCGCCCGCGCAGAGCAGGATCATCAGGTTTACGTTGTAGACAAACGTGCAGTACAGCCACGTCGGCAGGCTGAGCAGATACAGCGTCGCGGCCGCCGTCGCCGCGCGCTTTTCGCCGCAGAGCTCCTGCGCCAGCGCCGCCAGAACCCCCGCGCCCGCCACGCCCAGCGCCGCGTTGACGCACTGCGCCAGCAGATTCAGGTCTGCCTTGGGGAACAGCCGCGCCAGCATCTCCAGCGGGAAGACGATGCCCAACTGATAGGTGTAGATGTTAAAATAATCCGTCACCTCGTAGTGCAGGGCGGAAAAATCATCCTGCGCGAATGAAACGGCGGCTTCCATCACCCTGCGCGCGTCCGTCCACGGCGAAACCCGCACCGCGAAAATCCACACCATCGCCGCTGCCAGCCACAGCACGCCGAGCGCCGCGTTCAGCTTCAGCCCGCCGAATCGCTCAATCAGCGCATGCGCCGCCAGATAAGCCGCCAGCACGACCGCCGAGAGCAGCAAGCCGGAAAAAAAACCGTCCCGCACCAGCTCCACGTGCTGGCTGAATCGGTTGCTCACCGCCTGATTATCCGCGCTCCAAATCACCGCGCAGAGCGTCATCAGCCCCATTCCGATCACAAACGCGGTCAGCGCGGCCTGCCGCAGAAAGACCGCCGCCTTTCGATTCATGGCTCATCCTCTTTTCTCTTGTACAATAATGCGGCAAAACGTCGGATTCGCTCATTTACCGCCTTGTATTTTCCGAATCTGTTCCTCCAGCGCGCACAGCCCCGCCGCCGCAACCGGAATCAGCAGCACGATATAGGGAAACGCATACTGCGATTTCGCTTCAAAAATCAGGTGATACAGCGCCCCGCCGAAGAAAATCAGCGGCAGCAGCAGGCAGAGCGTATTTCGCCCGCGATCCCGAAGCATACGGACAATCCCAACCGCCGAGAGCGCGTAAATCGCGCGCTGAAAAGCGCCCAGCAGCGTTTCCAGCGCCGTGTGCTCCCGCGCAAAGAAGCGCGCCGCCGCCTCGCCGAGCGCGCCCGTGTGTTCGCTCAACGCGCCGTTCCAAATCATGCCCATCGTCGGCTCCGTCCACTGGCTGCACAGCTTCTCCCGGAAAAACGCCGCCGTCCGGGCGGGGCTTTGCGCCATCTGCGCAAGCCGAGCCTTCAAATCGGCCAGCGCGACGTCGTGCTGCTGCTGCGCGGTCACATCCAGCGGGAAAAACCGCTCGGTGTAGCGGTTGAACCACCCCGCCGCACCGCCGCCCTCCTGCAAGCCCATCGTCAGCCGCGCCAGCGCGCCGACGCCGCCGTTCAGCGTCACGCCGCTCCGCCGCTCATATTGCCCGATCACGGCGCGCATCAGCAGCAGCGAAAGCGCAATCGCCAGCGCCGCATAGGCCAGCGGCTCGAGCTTCCCGCTCTCTATCGCGTCCAGCACGGCGCAGATCGTCACCGCAATCAGCGCGACCGCCGCGTTGATCTTCATCGCATAGGCCGCCGCCATCAGGCAGGCATAGGCCGCGCCCAGCGCGCGCCGCCGCGTTTTGACGTATTTCGCATAGCACAGCAGCGCCAGCGAAACGAAAAACAGCATCGGCAGCGTGCCGTAAACCTGCTGGCAGAACAGCAGCGCAGGCCAGACCAGCAGCCCGACCGCCTCGCAGGCGCGCGCCGTCCGCTCCCCATCGAACATCGTCTGCCCCAGCGCCGCCATGGCCGCCGCCGTTCCCAGCGCCATGGCGACGTTGGCCAACTGCATCGTCAAATTCAAATTCAATCCGGGAAACAGGCGCAGCAGCGTTTCCATCGGCAGGCAGACGCCCAGTTGATAGGGATATGCGTTCAGATAATCTGCGCGCATCATCTTGTAATTGCCGCGCGCGAACAGCTCCGCCGCCTCCTGCACGATGGCCGCGTCGTAAATCTGCTTCGTGCCGAAACCGACTGCCAGCATGACCGCCAGCGCGCCCCAAAGCGCCGCCAGCGCCCAGCATAGGCGCGCGGATCGTTTCAGCAGCGCAAGCAGCGCCAGCGCTGCGAGCACGCCGCCCAGCAGCAGCGCCAGCCCCCACGCCGGCGAAATCGGCATGAATGCGACCGCCTCCGTCTTGCCGCCCCATGTGCCCAGATGCACCCGCTCGGTCAGCCCCATTCCTGTCAGCGCCAGCAGCAGCGCCAAGGCCAGCGTCAGCGCCGCCGCCTCGCAAAACCGATTGATCCGTCTTTTCTCCACCGAATTTTCCTCTTTACCTAAGGCTGTCCGCGCATCGCGCGTCAGCTTGTTGACATAAGCAAACTTGGCTTGAATAGCAAAATCAAGAAATTCAGCGATTCTTTCAT
>ERZ839823.3024-NODE-3024-length-11657-cov-4.853474_pt1 | contig 11657 bp, 11 predicted proteins | sample MGYA00519862_ERZ839823 | MGnify/ENA primary metagenome ERZ839823 (study PRJEB31850, sample SAMEA3708853) | human gut metagenome | biome: human gut; feature: human-associated habitat; material: faeces | place: China | collected 2014 ...
GCAAACTCCACGCCCTCGAAGAGGGAGCTCTTTGAGCGGGGGGCAGCGCCCCATCGTTCTTACTTCGTATCATACCACGAGCGCCCGGAATGAACGTCCGCAATCAGCGGCACACGCAGGGAGGCGGCGTTTTCCATGCAGCGGCGCAGCAGCGCCTCTACCTGCTCGCGTTCCGCTTCCGGCGCTTCGACGATCAATTCGTCGTGCACCTGCAAAATCAGCTTCGCGGCCAGCCCGGCGGCTTTCAGCTCATCGTGGACGGCGTTCATCGCGATTTTGATGATATCTGCCGCGGCGCCCTGCACCGGCGTGTTCATCGCGGCGCGCTCACCGAATTGGCGGCGGTTGTAATTCGGGCTGCTCAATTCCGGCAACGGACGGCGTCGGCCATACATCGTGACGGAATAGCCCTCCGCCTTTCCCTGACTGACGCACGCCTCCATAAACCGATGAATCGCCGGATAGCGGGCGAAGTAGCGCGCGATGAATTCGGCGGCCTCCTTGCGGGAAATATGCAGGTTGGCGGCCAGACCGAAATCGCTGATGCCGTAGACGATGCCGAAATTGACGGCCTTCGCGCTGGAACGCATCTGCGGCGTGACCTCGGCGAGCGGCACACCGTAGACCTCCGCCGCCGTTCGGGCGTGGATGTCCTGACCGAGGGTGAAGGCCTCGCACATGGCCTCGTCGCCGGAAAGGTGGGCGAGAAGCCGAAGCTCGATCTGCGAATAATCCGCATCGACGAGCACGCTGCCCGCCGGGGCGATGAACGCGCGGCGGATTTCGCGCCCCATCGGTGTGCGCACGGGGATATTCTGCAAATTCGGCTCGCTGGAGGAGATGCGCCCCGTCGCGGCGATGGTCTGGTCGAACCACGTGTGGATGCGCCCGTCGCGCCCCGTCAGCCGGAGCAGGCCGTCGATATAGGTGCTCTTGAGCTTGGCGACCTGCCGATAGAGCAGAATCTTTTCCACGGCTGGGTGCAGTTCCGCCAGCTCGCCGAGGGTGTCCGCGTCGGTGGAATAGCCGCGCGCGGTCTTCTTTTTGGCGGGCAGGCCGAGCGTATCGAAGAGAACGCCGCCCAGCTGCTGCGGGCTGTTCAGGTTGAACGGCGCAACGCCGCAGAGCGAAAAGATCTCGTTTTTCAGCTCGGCGATCTGCGCGTCGTATTGCTCGCCCAGCCGGTTCAGCTCGTCGCGATCGACGAGGAAACCGTCGCGTTCCATGTCGTAAAGCGTGGCGAGCAGCGGCAGCTCGATATCGCGGTAGAGCCGGGTCATCTCCTGCTCGTCGAGCGCGCGCTCATCGGCAAGCGTCTGCTGCATGAGCGCGGCGGCGCTTTCCGGCGCTTCGTATTTGCCGTTTTGCGGCGCAAGCAGATACTGCATGAGCTGGTCGTCGTCAAACGGCGCGGAGACGGCGATGTTCCACGGCGCAAGCTCGGTTTTCAGCCGCTTTGCGCCGAAGAGCACGAGCGGGCGCGCGCCCGTCAGCAGGGGGGAGAGCGCCTTGGCCGCGCACAGCGGATCAAGCCCGCCGCCCAGAAGCCCCTGCGCATAGGGCACGACGGCATGCGCGCCGTTTTCGGCCGCGAGGGAAACGCCGTCCTCCCGCATGAGCAGCGCGACGCGCGCGGTTTCCGGCAGCGCGGCGATAAAGGCGGCAACGGCGGCTTCATCGGCCAGCGTCAGCTTGTCCTGCCAGACGATCTGCGGCACGTCGGGCACGCGATTCGCCGCGTGCGAACCGGAAAGCTGCGAAAGGCGGCTGGCCAGCGTCTTGAGGCCGAGCTGCTCGAACAGCGGCAGCACACCCGTCATATCGCCGAGACGGCAATCCTCCAGTGTCACGTCGTCCAGCGGCACGTAGCGCGTGATGGTTGCGATTTTCTTGCTCATCAGGCCGGACATGCGCCCGTCGAGCAGCTTTTCGCGCTGCTTGCCCTTGAGATCGGCGTCGGCATGATCGAGCGCGTTTTCCAGCGTGCCGTAGGCGGTCAGCAGCCTGACCGCCGTTTTTTCGCCGATGCCGGGAACGCCGGGGATGTTGTCGCTCGCGTCGCCCATCAGCCCCTTGAGATCGGGGATCTGCGCCGGGGTCACGCCGAAATCCTCCAGCACCTTTTCCGGCGTGTAGCGCACCACGTCGCTCACGCCGCGTCGGGTGTAGAGCACACTGCTCGTTTCGGTGACGAGCTGCATGGAATCGCGGTCGCCCGTGACGAGCAGGGCGGGAATCCCCGCTTCCTCGCAGCGGCGGGCAAACGTGCCGAGGATGTCGTCGGCCTCGAAGGTCGGGCAGGTCAGGATTTTGACCCCCATTTTCGTCAGGCATTCGCGCACGAGGTCGAACTGCGGCTTCAATTCCGGCGCGGTCGGCTTGCGCCCTGCCTTGTACTCGCTGTAATCCGTGTGGCGGAAGGTCGGCCCGTGAAGATCGAACGCCACCGCCAGATAGCGCGGCTGCTCGTCGCCGATGACCTTGAAGAGCATGGAAAGAAAGCCGAAAACGGCGTTGGTAAACACGCCGTCCTCGTTGGAAAGCGGAGGCAGGGCGTGGAAAGCGCGGTGCATGAGGCTGTTGCCATCCACGATGACAAAGGTATCCGGCTGAGACATGGCGTTCTCCTCTTTCAGATGATATTCAGTCACGATTATGATACCACAAAGGGGGCAAAAATACAAACGGATTGACGGCGCGCGGCGGCAGGGCGCGTTTCCCGCGCTCGGATACGGAAATATAACGGGAATATAAACAAAAGAAGGGCGAAACCAACCCTTCTTTCGTAAAAGACAAAAAACACTCCGATTAAACGCTTAGCATGTTCTGCGCAGAGGGCAGAGGGCAGAGGGCAGAGGGCAGAGGGCGGACGTCAATACCGCTCGATCTCCGAACGCGCTTCTTCAAGCCCGGCGACCAGCACAAAGAACGCCTTCTGCGCCTGCGGCAGACGGTCTGCGCTGCCGTCGCGCAGAAGATCGCAGAGCACGGCGGCGGGGCGATAGACGCAGGTGACGGCCAACTGCGCGGAAAGCCCCTTGAGCGTGTGCGCGAGCAAAAATGCCTGATGAACGTCGCCCTGCGCCAGCGCGTCGCTCAGCGGCAGGAGCGAGGTATCCTGCGCAAAGCGGCGGAGATGGGCGAGGTAGAACGACGGATCGTTCCCATTCAGCGCGAGGCCGTCGGAAAAATCAATGGAGGAAGCGTAAGCCATACGTAACCCCCCCTTACATTCAGAAATATAGGAAAAGTATACCATAGAAGGAAACAAGATACAAGCGATGTAATACTAATTCTTGTTAAAATGGCTTAATCCGCGCACCATCTTTTTTGCTCTGACTTTGCCTCGTTCCGTTCAACGTACCTCCAGTACGCCTCACTTCACTTGGCTTCGTCAGAACAAAAAATCTGATGCGCTCTGTTAAGCATTTTAACTGCGAATTAGTATAAAGGGCGGTTAATGGATAGCAAATGGTTTTTGAAACGGCGCGGCAAGAAAAATCATCCTTTTTCGGCGGAAAAGCAGGAAAAAACGGAAAGCTGCGCGAAAAAGAAAAGTTGTGTGTGTATGCCTATACGGCGTTTTGACCCAAAGAAAGGAACATCCCCGATGAAGAAAAAAACGATTTGGGCGCTGGCAACGGCGCTTTTGGCGCTGCTTGCCACGGGCTGCGCGGCGCAGACGAACGGGCAGACCACGATCGTCACGAGCTTTTACCCGATGTATGTGCTGACGCTCAACGTGACGGACGGAATCGACGGCGTGACGGTGCAGAACATGGCGGAGCAGAACGTCGGCTGTCTGCACGATTATCAGCTCCAAACCCGCGACATGGTGACGCTGGAGGGCACGGACGCGCTGGTCATCAACGGCGGCGGGATGGAGCAGTTTATGGATAAGGTGCTCACCCTGCGCGCGGATCTGCCGGTCATCGACGCGAGCGAGGGCATTGCCATGTTCCCCAGCGACGAGACGCACGACCACGATGCACACGCGCACGACGAGCATGACGAGCTTTATAACGCGCACGTCTGGCTGGACCCGAGCCGCGCGATAAAGCAGGTGCAGAACATCGCGGACGGGCTGGCCGAGGCCGACCCGGCGCACGCGGCGGCATACCAAGAGAATGCGGCGGGCTATATCGAGCGCCTGACGGCGCTTGACGGCGAGCTGAAGGCGCAGCTTGCGCCGTTTGCGGGCGCGGACATCATCACGTTCCATGAGGCGTTCGCGTATTTTGCCGATGCGTATGGCCTGCATGTGGCCGGCGTGATCGCCAACGAACCGGGCGAAGAACCGAGCACGCGCGACATCGCCGATACCTGCGATTTGGTGACGACGCTGGGGATTCGAACGCTGTTTGTCGAGCCGCAGTACCCGCAGAAGGCCGCCGAAACCATCGCGCGGGAGACGGGCGCTTCCATTTATACGCTCGACCCGTGCGTATCCGGCGACGGCACAAAAGAAAGCTACGAAACCATCATGCGCGAAAACGCAAGGGTACTCACGGAGGCGCTTTCCAAATGACGCAGAAAAAAACGGTTCAGCCTCAGATTACGCATGACCACGCCGGTCACGCGCATGTGAACTGCCCCGGCCATGCGCCGTGCAGGCTCTGCCGCATCGAGGTCGATCACCTGAGCGTATCGGCGGGCAATCAGCAGCTTCTGCACGACGTCAACCTGCACATCCATTGCGGCGAGCTGACCGCGCTCATCGGCGCGAACGGCGCGGGCAAGACGACGCTCATCCGCACGCTGCTGGGACAGGTGGAATACAAGGGCGTCATCCGCCATCTGACCACGGACGGCCGGCCGGCGGCGGACGTGCGCACAGGCTATGTGCCCCAGCAGCTCGAATTCGACCGTTCCTCCCCGGTGACGGTCACGGATTTCATGGCCGCGTCGCTTTCCAGAAGGCCGGTCTTCCTCGGCGTGAGCAAAAAGACGCGCGAAAAGGTGATGGCCGCGCTGGCGAGAACGCACAGCGAGAGGCTCTGCAAGCGCCCGCTGGGCGCGCTTTCCGGCGGCGAATTGCAGCGTGTGCTGCTGGCGCTGGCGCTGACCCCGCAGCCCGATCTGCTGATTCTGGATGAGCCGGTCTCCGGCGTGGATCAAAACGGGCTGGAGTCGTTTTACCAGACGGTGGACGAGCTGAAGCGCACCAACCACATGGCGATTCTGCTCGTGTCGCACGATCTGGACGTGGTGCGCCGCTACGCCGACCGCGTGGCGCTGATGCAGGGCACGATCGTGCGGCAGGGTGACCCGGAAACCGTCTTTGACAGCGAGGAATTCGCGCAGGTGTTTTATACGAGAGGAGGGCACGTATGAGCGGCGTATATGCCCTGATGGACACGCTTCTGCCCTTTGAGTGGTTGCATTATACCTTTATGAAGAACGCGCTGATTGCCATTGCTCTGCTCACCCCGCTGTTCGGCATGCTGGGCACGATGGCGGTGGATAACAAGATGGCGTTCTTTTCGGACGCGCTGGGGCACAGCGCGCTGACGGGCATCGCCATCGGCGTGGTGCTCGGCTGGCAGAGCCAGATGAGCGCGATGCTGCTGTTCGGCCTGATCTGGGCGGTGCTCATCACGTTTGTGAAGCACCATTCAAAAATGAGCGCGGACACGATCATCAGCGTGTTTTCCTCCACCTCGATTGCGCTGGGGCTCGTCGTGCTCTCGCGCGGCGGCGCGTTTGCCAAATATTCCTCCGTGCTGGTGGGCGACGTGCTCTCCGTGGCGCAGGGCGATTTGCTGGCGCTGCTGCTGGCGCTGGTCGGCACAATCGCCTGCTGGGTTTTTCTGTTTAACCCGCTGCTGATTACCAGCGTCAACGCGCCGCTGGCGCAGAGCCGCGGGATTCGCTCCCGGATGACGGAATATGCGTTCACGATGCTGGTCGCCGTCGCGGTGATGGTGTCCATCCGCTGGGTCGGCGTGATGCTGATTAACTCGCTGCTGATTCTTCCGGCGGCGGCCTCCCGCAACGTTGCGCGCAGCGCGGCGGGGTATATGCGCACAAGTGTGATTATCGCGCTTTGCTGCGGCGTGATCGGGCTGGCGCTGTCGTATTATCTCAACACGAGCGCGGGCGCGGCGATTGTGCTCTGCTGCGCGGCGGTGTATTTCGTGACGCTGCCGATGCGCAGAAAATAACCCTTAAAACCGACATTTCAGCCCACAACGCTTGTCTGCGTCGGGCTGTTATGTTATAATCCAGCGAGTATGGAAGCAGATACAGAAGCGAACGCATAAAAGCGGGGAAGGAAAGGGGGCGCGGCCGTGCTCGGCGTGATGACCGTCCGCAAGGAGGAACTCAAGTTCCGCGAATTTGACCGATATCGCGGGTTTTACTGCGGGCTGTGCCGCGCCATCGGCCGGCGCTGCGGCAAAGCCTGCCGAATGGCGCTCAGTTTCGAAATGACGTTTTTATCCATGCTGCTGACCTCGCTGTATGAGCCGCAGACGAGCGGCGAAATGCGCCGGTGCGCGTTTCATCCCATCGAAAAGCGGCTGATGCTGGGCAACGACGCCATTGATTACTGCGCGGATTTGAGCGCGCTGATCTCCTACTACGATCTGCGCGATGGCTGGGAAGACGAACGGCGCGTGGACAGGCTCGCCGAAAGCGCGCTGCTCAAGGCGGCGGCAGGGCGCGCGGGAGGCGCGCTCCCCCGGCAGAAGGAAGCGGTGGAGCGATACGTCGCCCGGCTGCATGAGGTGGAACGCAGGAACGACATGAACCTCGACGCGGCGGCGAACCTTTCGGGCGAAATGCTCGGCGAATTGTACGTCTGGAAAAAGGACGTTTACGAGCGGGATTTGCGCGAACTGGGCTTTTACATCGGCAAATTCATCTATCTGTGCGACAGCTTTGAGGACGTCGAGCAGGATATCAAAAAGAAGAATTACAATCCCCTCGTCGAGCGGTTTGAAAGGCCGGAATTTGAGGCTGAGAGCCGCATGATGCTGGAGGATATGATGGCTCGCGCGTGCAGGGCGTTTGAGTGCCTGCCGCTGCTTGAGGATGCGCCGATCATGCGCAACATCCTCTATTCGGGCATATGGCTGCGCTTTGAGGGCGCATGTGAGCGAAGAAAGGCGAAAAGCAAGCAATGACAGATCCGTATCAGGTTTTAGGCGTATCCCCGACGGCCAGCGACGACGAGGTGAAGAAGGCCTATCGAACGCTCTGCAAGCGGTATCACCCCGATGCGAACGTGGGCAAGCCGGATGCCGCGCAGGCCGAAAAGAAATTCATGGAAGTTCAGCAGGCGTATGAGGAGATCATGCACCGTCGGCAGGGCGGCGGCCAGCGCGCGGGCAGCGGCTATAACGGCGGCGCGCAGCAGCAGCGCCAGCCGCAGTATGACGACCCGTTTGCCTCGTTTTGGGGCGCTTACGGCGGAAATCCCTACGGCAACGCGGGCTACGGCGGATATGGCCAGACGAGGCAGGATGATTCCATCGAGATGCGCGCGGCGAAGAACTACATCGACACCGGCCACTATGCCGAGGCGCTCAACGCGCTGGGCAGCGTGCCCCCCGGAAAGCGGAACGCCCGCTGGTATTTCCTCAGCGCGCTGGCGCAGAGCGGCCTGCACAACAACGCGCAGGCCATGGAATACGCCAGACAGGCCGCGAGCATGGAACCGGGCAACATGCAGTATCAGCAGCTTCTCAGCCAGCTTCAGGGCGGCGGAAGCTGGTACAGCCAGCAGGGGCAGGAATACGGCCGCAGAACCGGCGGCATGAACAGCGTCTGCACGACCATCCTGATGCTGAACCTGTGCTGCGCCTGCTGCGGCGGCGGTCGGATGATGTATTATCCGATGTTCTGCTGCATCTAAGCGGTTTGAAAAAGAAAACATCGCGGAAATGCAGGAAAATCCGTTGGATTTTGCTTGCATTCCGCGATGAAATCCGCTATAATAAAAGCACGACGAAAGGGTTTTGGTGATGTTAGCCCTTGCGGACTTGCGAGATGGTGACGGCAATCACGATCTCGCTTTTATTGTTGTCGGGGTTTTGATGGGCCTCGACAGCGGCAGTCCGACCGGAAGGCTCTGAGAAAAATTGGTACTCAACAATCTCCGTTTCCGTGATTGTCTTTCGCTTGGTTCTCTTCACTTTCAGCTTTTGCATGGGCTTCACCTCCTTTCACCGATTGGATAAAATGAGGTATCCGCCCTTCCGCCGTGCTTGTCAGTAGAGACTGACAAAAAATATTATAGCATGAGTAAAGGCAGAAAACAATCGACTTTACGCTGTTTGGCGGAAAGGGTTTTCGCGGCGCAACTTATGCGGAATCAGCGAGATGGTGACTGCAATCACGATCTCGCTTTTCTTTATGATGAAAAAAACTCATCGAAAGCATGAATCAGAAGCTATTCTTTCCGCACGGAAGGGATAGCTTTTTCTTGCATTGCGGCGCGTTTTGCTGTAAAATGCGTTTATACGTCCACGGGGAGGATCGACATGAAGGAAATTACGAGCGTACACAATGCTGCCGTTCAGCTTTTGCGGGAGCTTCAAAAACCGAGGGCACGTCGCGAAAACGGCCTTTTTGTTTGCGAAAGCGCCAAGCTGGTGGGCGAGGCGGTCGCGCTGCGGCTCGCTCAGGCGCTCTTTATCGAAAAGGGGCGCGAGGCGGAATACGCGCCGATGATCGAGCAGGCGGGAAGCGCGGGCTGCGAGCTGTACGTCGTTTCAACGGCGGTGATGCAGGCGGTCAGCACGGCGAAAACGCCGCAAGGCGTCGTCTGCACGGCGCGGATTCCCAAGCCGCCGAAGGCGCTTACGGGGCATCGGCTCGTCGCGCTCGACGGGGTACAGGACCCCGGCAACGTCGGCACGATTTTGCGCACGGCGGATGCGGCGGGGTTTGACGGCGCGATCCTCGGCCCAGGCTGCGCGGATCTCTACGGCGCAAAGACGCTGAGGGCGACGATGGGCAGCGTGTTCCGTGTGCCGGTGCTGCCGACGAACGACCTGCCGGGGACGCTGGAAGCGATGAAGCGCGAGGGCTATGCCGTTGCGGCGACCGAACTCGGCGGGCAGGATTTTTACGCCTGCTGCCCGCGCGGCAAGGCGATTCTGGTGATTGGCAGCGAGGGGCAGGGCATCAGCAGGCCCGTCCGCGACGCGGCGACCCACCATCTGGCGCTGCCGATGCGCGGCGGCGCGGAATCGCTCAACGCGGCGGTTGCCGCCGGCATTATGATTTACGAAATGGCCAGAGAACAGGCCTGAGGAGGAAACGCCGTGCAGGAGAGAAATGAAATGGCATTTACGCTGGGAATGATTCTGGAAGCGCGCGAGCGCCTGAAGGGCGTGGCGCAGCGGACGGGGCTTGTGCAGTTCAAAGCGCTTTCCGACGAGCACAGCCAGATCTACTTGAAAACCGAGGATTTGCAGAACACCGGCTCGTTCAAGGTGCGCGGCGCGTATATCAAAATCGCCAGCCTCAGCGAGGAGGAGCGCGCCTGCGGCGTGATCGCGTCGTCGGCGGGCAACCATGCGCAGGGCGTTGCGCTGGCGGCGAGGGCATTCGGCGTTCCGGCAACCATCGTCATGCCTGCGGGTGCGCCGCTCTCCAAGGTGAAGGCCACGCGCGAGCTGGGCGCGAACGTCGTGCTCCACGGCAGCGTATATGACGACGCATATGCCGAGGCCTGCCGGATTCAGCAGGAAACGGGCGCGGCGTTCATCCACCCGTTTGACGACCCGATGGTCATCGCGGGGCAGGGCACCATCGGGCTGGAGATCATGGACGATCTGCCGGACGTGGATACCATCGTCGTGCCGATCGGCGGCGGCGGGCTGGCTTCCGGCGTGGCCTCCGCGGTGAAGATGCTCCACCCGAACGTCCGGGTGATCGGCGTGCAGGCCGCGGGCGCGGCGGGCATGAAGGCCTCCATCGAGGCGGGGCACGTCGTTTCGCTCGATACGGCCAAGACGATTGCGGACGGTATCGCGGTGAAGAAGCCGGGCGAATTGACCTTCGCGCTGTGCAGCAAATATCTGGATGAGATCGTGACGGTCGATGACGACGAAATCGCGCAGGCGATTCTGTTCCTGATGGAGCGCGGCAAGATGGTCGCCGAGGGCGCGGGCGCCGCGCCGGTCGCCGCCATTATGAACCGCAAATTCGATGTGAGCGGCAAGGTCGCGGCGGTGATCTCCGGCGGCAACATCGACGTGACGATGATCTCCCGCATCATTGAAAAGGGTTTGCTCCGCGCCGGGCGCATGACCAAGCTCCGCATCCTCATGCAGGATAGGCCGGGGCAGCTTGAAATGGCCAGCCGCATCATCGCCGCTGAAGGCGCGAACGTCATGGTCGTTCACCATGACCGAACGGACGTCGATCTGGATATCCGCGACGCTATTTTGGAAATCACGATGGAAACGCAGGATCGTGAGCACGCACAGCGGGTGATTGACGCGCTTCGGGCGAGCGGATTCAAGGTTTCCTGACAAAACGACGTGCGAGCCTCCCCGGATACAGGAAGGTCAGGATGTAGACAAAAAGCCATTCGCCCCCCGAAGGGGGGGAGAATGGCCATTTCCGCAAATGAAAGGATAGCTGAATTTGTTGATTTTGCTATCCAAGACAAGTTTGCTTATGTCAACAAGCTGGCCTCCCCAGATACGGGGAGGTTTTGCCATATAAGAAAGCATGAAAAAATTGGAGGGAGCGGACTGTGGAACAGGCGGGCATCGCCCATTATCATCTTCCGGGGCTGTTTGAGTTTTACGAACTGTACCGCGTCTTTCTGCCGCTGTTTCGCGAGCATCGGGAATATTTTTACGATTGGTGCGATATCGGCTCGATCTACGGCGCGCCCGCGGACTGCGTTTGGGGCGGAGGCCGTGTTGGCGGCGGGACATGCGATCCAAGAGATGTGCGGGCGCTGATGCGCGAATACGGCGTTTCGGCGCGGCTGACGTTCAGCAATTCGCTGCTGCGGGCGGAACACCTCCCGGATGCGCGCTGCAACGCGCTCTGTGCCCTGTTTTCATCGGACGGGCAGACGCGAAACGGCGTGATCGTCCATTCGGATGTGCTGCTCGATTACCTGCAAAAGACCTATCCGAATCTCTATTTTGTTTCGTCCACCACGAAGGTGCTGACGGAATTCGAAGACCTCAGGCGCGAATTGGCGCGGGATGCGTTTTCGTATGTCGTGCCGGATTTTCGGCTCAACAAGGCGTTTGACCGGCTGAGCGGGCTGAGCGCGGCGGAGAAGGACAAGGTGGAATTTCTCTGCAACGAGTGCTGCTGGTTCGGCTGCCGGGAGCGGAAGCGCTGCTATGAGGCGGTCAGCCGCAAGAATCTCGGGATGGACGGGGCGGAGCACCGCTGCGCTGCGCCGGGGGCGGACGGCGGCTATCGCTTTTCCCGAGCGATGACCAATCCGGGGTTTATCGGCGTGGGCGACATTCAAAACGTCTATCTGCCAATGGGCTTTTCCAATTTCAAAATCGAAGGGCGCGGGCTGGGGAGCGCGCTGATTCTGGAATTTTTGCTGCATTACATGACCCAGCCGGAATATCAGCTTCATGTCCGGGAGGCGGTCTATCTGGATAACGCGCTGGATTTGTTTTGATACTAATTCTTGTTAAAATGGCTTAATCCGCGCACCA
>ERZ839823.3034-NODE-3034-length-11632-cov-103.286257_pt1 | contig 11632 bp, 17 predicted proteins | sample MGYA00519862_ERZ839823 | MGnify/ENA primary metagenome ERZ839823 (study PRJEB31850, sample SAMEA3708853) | human gut metagenome | biome: human gut; feature: human-associated habitat; material: faeces | place: China | collected 2014 ...
ACATTAATAGTATTTGTTGTGTAAAAGTATATAAGTAGGAATTAGCTACCTCTTAGTATAACTTCTTAGATATGCTACATCTCATATTATGTAGTAAGCAATAGAGAATAGGCAGATGGTAAGATGGTAAGATTTATCAAATAAACCCCTTCCAGTAAGACTATCATCCTTACATTAGAAAAGTAACAAATGGGGTAATACATAGTTGTTTTTACTGTGTACAATAACCATTCATCCTTGAAAAATTAGCAAACAATTAAATTTTACCTGTTATGAGTAAGGAAATAAATAACAAATATGGGTCACAGACAAAAGAAAATCCCAGAGAATTCACCAAAGAATTTACTTTTGATGATAGATATGTTTACATAAATGGGGTAACATATATAGACCATGGTTGGTAATAAGTTTACACAATAATTTACAATCAAATGAATAAAATATCATGTTATAATGGCATACTTTATAAGATAGAGTATAAGCCAGAGTTATCTCAAAAAGATTACACACAGAGACATGTGTATCACATTAAGACTAATGATAAGAACTATCTTCGTGCTCACAATGCCATAAAATCTATTATGAATGACGGCTCTTGGGAAAGAGGAGAATGGGAGATGTGGAATGACCAGCAGCCTTCAATGGAAAATGCTTTGCATACCTATCATGAGTTTAAGTACAATGAAGAGCTTGGCGTATATGTATATACTTTTATCAGACCTTATGATGATTAAGTTATGAAGAAGGAAGAATACTATATGATAAGAGAGTACAATCAGTACTCTCTTTGCAAGCACCTTAATAATGGGATGTCTATAAGTGTCACCACTATCTATGCTAAAAACTCAGGAGAAGCTGAGTCTATGGCAAGAATAAATGGTATAAAATATGACTTCATTCTTGAAACTAAACTCATAAAGTAGTATGGCAAGAAAGCATACATATCACAAAGAAAACTGTGATTGTCTCATTAGAGAGATTATAGTAGACAACTATGGGAGAGAAATAATACTTGGTGGCCAGCATGCATTCCAATACAGTATAAGTATAATATCTATTACAGGCAAAATCACTACAACTAATTATAGGAATGGCAAAGAAGCTAGGAAAGAGTTCTACAAATACAAAAGAAAGAAATGAATATCAATTCTATTTTCAAAAGAAAGCACAAGTATCTTGTGACATTCTATAAGCCTTCAAGAGTTAGAAAATACATATGTACAAGGACTATTGGGAGCGCATTACAATTTGCTCTCAAAAAGTCCTTTAAGTATGGAGTATTTACAATCAAAAGATTAGATAAATAAAATATGACACGAATAATTTATGTAGTCTACACCAAAGAGTACCTCACATCCAGGCAGATTATAGGTGCTAATTTAAAGAAATATGCCTTCTTGTGTGATTATTCCGAGGTGAAAATAGATGACCTAATAGATTCACCAATGTATAGCACTCCAATGCAGGTAGTTTCAATATCTCCCTGTGAGAGTTTAGCAGATACTGTAGTGAATGGCATTCCTCTAAAACGCATTATTATTAGCACCATTAATAATATTAAGGTAGGACAGTTAAACAACAATCAAAATTCAAGTAAAATGGAAAAGAAATCTATATTCAGCAGCTTTATTGAGAAATACAAATCACAGTTTATTCCTGAAAAGGACAACACATTGAAAGTATCCATGGACGGAAATATCTGTGTGCCCATGAATAGTGAGTATGTAGGTATTGACAATGATAATAATCTCATCAGCTATCCTGAAGAGATGTGCATAAGTGTTCCTGTATACTTGGTGAACAAATCCTATGCTCAAGTAAAGATTGGAGATGTAGTCAAGGTTAATAACAGCTACTCAAAGGTTGTGAAGAAGAACACAAATGGCAGTTTGTCTTGTTTATCATATTCCGGCTACATGCAGAACAAGAAAGAAATCAAGGATTTCATGCTTGGCCAATCATTCATCAAAGTAGTCATTAACATGTTCAGTAATATACAGGTAAATGGAGTCAATCCTATGATACTGGCTATGGCAGAAGATGGCATAGATATGAAAGACCTCATGATACTACAAATGATGCAGGGTAGCAATGATGGTCAGATGAATCCTATGTTTATGATGGCTATGATGGACAAAGGTGGAAATAATTCAATGATAGAAACAATGCTGATGATGCAGATGATGGGAAATAACCAGATGAGCTTCCCATTCATGCCTAATCAGAGTCAAAAAGAGGAGAAATAAGTCATGAAAAGAATTAGTGTATCCACTTCGTAAAATATCCATAAATAGAATGAAATTCATGTTACTGGTCTGTGAAGATAGGTAATATATGCTCCTATAGTTCAAAGGATAGAACATAGACCTCCTAAGTCTGGGATACAAGTTCGAGTCTTGTTAGGAGCACGCAGGGAATTATAATAATACAAGGCACCCATGAAGGATAGGATTAATATAGGGCTAATATAGGATGGAAGGAAGGAAAAAAAGTCTTATACCTTTCTTAGATTCAATAAAGGTTTTGTTTATTTGGCTGGCGGGAAGAGACTGCCTTTTAAAATATTACTCATATAAGGGTATAGTTTTGTTTGCATAAGTAAGATTGGTTTTTAGTTTGGGCAATAGTAATATTGCTACAGAAGGCTGGTATGTGAATATAGGTCTTCTTTATTTAATTGATTAGACACATATTGGAAATGGAAGAGGAAACTATAACTATTCCTGTAGAGGAGTATAATCATTTACTAAAACTCAAAGGGTATATTCAAAACTGGGATGTAAGGAATATATGGGAATGCCCTAAGTGTGGTACTTACAATCCAGAAGGATACATCTGCATAGAGTGTAAATATGATAATAGTAGTGGTATTTAACACATATTGTTTTACAAAAAAAAAAAAAGTGATGGAACAAGAAAAACAAGAAGAGGGCCTGAAACAGAAAGTAGAGAAGGCACTAGGAACAAGCATGTCATTGAGAACAAGACAAAAGTTCAGGGAAGGAGTCATCGAGATTGAGAAAGCAACGGGAGACAGTTGTACAGAGGATGTACTGGACAACTGTCTGATTGAGCTTAGCAGGTTAGAGAATGACCAATCTAAGGGCATGGTAATCGCAGCCTTGATGTCAGAACTTCCTTTAATATTACAGAAAGTAATTTGTGATAAAATGAGAGAGACTATTACCCTTGAAATAGTAGCACAAACCTTCGGAGGTTTAAAGTAAGAAAAATAATGAGTGAAATCAAATTAAGTCTGAGTATTGAACTTCAAGGAAGTACAATGTTCAGCAAGGAGGAGTGCCTTAAAACAACTCAAAAAGTCATTGAGAGAAAAACCAAATCCGGTAAAGTATTTAAGAAGACTATCCATGTCCAAACTGAAGATTTGGACAAGATGACCAAAGGCTCTGTGAGGATAACTGATAAGAATGGGAAAAATCCCGAGATTATCACCTTCTACACTAGAAAATGTAAACCGGCTACTCAGACCATCAACATGAGTAAGGAGGCTTATGAGTATATGATTAGCAAGGATTCTTGTCCTTCATGTTTCAAGCCAAGAGAATGGTCTGCAATGAATGAGAAAGAAAGGCTTGAGGCTCACTTGAAGAGGACAGTAGAGCATCTTGGTGGTACTTCATATTCTTATCAGATATTTGGAGACTAGGTAAGAAATATTTTCATAGTAAAGGTAAGGATACTAACAATATCCTTACCTTTCTTTTTTTTTACAACCTATTGATTAAGTAAATAGCTGTCATTATTATCCTGAAGCTACAGAAGGTGCTGTTGTATTTGGTATTCAATATTTTATCAAAGAGTACTTGATGAAGCAGTTCCAACAGGACTTCTTCAATAAGCCTAAGGATGTAGCAGTTGCAGAGTTCAAGAGAAGGGTAGACACATTCTTAGGACCTAACAATGTAGGTACTAAGCATATTGAGGAGTTGCATGACCTTGGCTATCTTCCCATCAGAATCAAAGCATTGCCTGAAGGTACACTATGTCCTATTAGAGTGCCTGCATTGACATTCATCAATACACATCCTGACTTCTTCTGGCTTACCAATTACTTTGAGACTCTTATCTCAACTACCTTATGGTTGCCTATGACAAGTGCAACTACTGCAAGGTTGTATAAGAAGGAGTTGATAAGGCATGCAAGGAAGACAGGATTTAAGGATGTAGACCTTAACTTCCTTATACATGACTTCTCTATGAGAGGTATGGCTGGAGTAGAAGCTGCCATTATGTCTGGTATGGGACACATGACCTCATTCTGTGGTAGTGAGACTATACCTGCCATTGCTGGTCTTGAAGAGTATTATAATGCAAATGCTGGAGATGAGCTTATTGCAGCTACAATACCAGCTACTGAGCATTCAGTAATGTGTGCAGGAGGTAAAGAAGATGAGTTGGAAACATTCAGAAGACTGATTACAGAGGTATATCCTACTGGATTTGTATCTATTGTTTCTGATACTTGGGACTTTTGGAAGGTAATGACGGAGTATCTGCCTAAGTTGAAGGATGAAATCCTTGCAAGAGATGGTAGACTGGTCATAAGACCTGATAGTGGAAACCCTGTACATATCATTGCAGGATATAAACAGGAGGACTTTGAGAATTGGCGGGAACAAGTAGAAGCTTTTAAGATAATCAGCCCTATTGAGTGGGTAGGTGCTTATGAAGTCTTGTGGGGAATCTTTGGTGGAACTATCAATGAGAAGGGCTATAAGGTACTCAATCCTAAAGTAGGTATCATCTATGGTGATTCCATTACTCTTGAGAGACAGAAGGAAATTTACAAGAGACTTGAGGAGAGAGGCTTTGCAGCTACTAACCTTGTACTCGGTGTAGGTTCATATACCTATCAGTATAAGAGCAGGGATTCTCTTGGCTTTGCTATGAAGGCTACTTGGTGCCAAGTTAATGGAGAAGGGAGAGAAATCTTCAAAGACCCAAAGACTGATGATGGCACAAAGAAGTCATTGAAAGGTCTTATCTGTGTCCAGAGTGATGGTAATAAGTATATAGCTGAAGACCAAGTAACTAAGGAACAAGAGGATAAAAGCTGTCTACAGACTGTCTTTGAAGATGGCAAGTTGGTTAAAGAGTGGTCTCTAAGACAGATTAGAGACAATGTTAATAATTCTATAGTATTGGAGGATTAGTATGCAAGTATTGAATCTTATTAGGCCTGAAAAGAGTAGTGTAAAGTATAAGGTTATACAGTTCCCTGATGGTGAACCTCATATTGCCTTAAAGAATATTGACAGGAAAGATAATTTATCTGTGATATGTAGGATATGCAATCCTACTGACTTGTTTATTCTTATGCAGGTAGGTGATATTCTTAATAGGCAAGGTGTCTTGTTTAGTTTGAATATTACCTATCTTATGAGCATGAGAATGGATAGGGTAATAAGTTATGATGAGTCATTTTCTCTTAGCATAGTTGCAAAGGTAATAAATGATATGTCTCCTGAATCAGTTCATGTACTTGAACCCCATTCATATAGGGTACAAGACCTTATTAAGGGGTATTGGGGAGATATTACCACTCCTGTGCCAGACTTTAGAGGATACTTGAAAGTGTATCCTGATAGAGGTGCATTGCAAAGGTATAGTGGAAACCCCACTGAGAATGTGATATGTAGCAAAGTCAGAGACCCGAGGACAGGACAACTCTCTGGTTTCAAGATTGAAAACCCGGAAGTTATAGAGGCAAATCAAGACCTTCCACTTGTAGTCATTGATGACTTGTGTGATGGAGGGGGCACCTTTAAAGGTATTGCACAATTACTTGAATCTCATTATCCTAATAGGGATAGGGTCATCTATGTAACCCACATGGTTAATCCTAAAGGCATTGCCACACTTAGCGAGAATTACAAGGAAGTTTATTTCACTAATTCATATAGGGATTGGGAACAGGAAGTTTTACCCAACAATGTAAAAGTAATTAAAGTAGTATGAAAGCTGAAATAGTAGCAAAGATTGCTGTATGGTTTATAATCTTCGTTGCCCTGCTCACATTAGGGCTTGGAATGATGTCAACACCAAATTCTGTCGAGAATGTATTAGGATTTCTTTTGATAGTAGTAATATTCTATTTATCAATTAAAACAAAATGTCTAACAATAATTAAATTTAAAAAAGATGAAGAGTAAATTGATTCTAGGGATATTGTCCCTATTTGTAATGCTCTCAGTAACATCGTGCATGGAGAAGGTAGATGCAGGCTGTGAGGGCATTAAGGTGAACTTATATGGTAATGACAAGGGGGTAGATGATGCTTCTTTGGTAACTGGCATTGTGTGGTATAATCCTTGGACCACTACAGTATATGAGTATCCTACTTATGTACAGACCATTGATTATGAACCTTTTACAATCAATGCAAAGGATGGTTCCGAGTTCACTGTAGACCCCACTGTTTCATTGAAGATTATTGATGGTAAATCACCTGCTGTCTTCAAGAAATACAGGAAGGAATTAAGTGAAGTCATTAGTGGTACACTATATAATTATGTAAAGGACGCTTTTAGAATCCAATTAAACAAGTTTACCACAGATGATATTGTAAGTAAAAGGGACAGTATTGAAAATGCTATTGAAAGGTACTTGGCTCAAGCACTTGCCAAAGAGAACTTTCAATTAGAACAACTCACTTCAGGTCTCAAATATCCTCAGACTATTGTAGAGTCAGTAAATGCCAAGAATAAAGCTATCCAACAGGCTATGCAGGTGGAGAATGAGGTGAAGGTAGCAGAGGCACAAGCCAAGAAGCTTATTGTAGCAGCAGAGGCAGAGAAGAAGGCCAATGAGTTGAGACAGCAAGCACTTACCCCTGAAATCCTTGAGAAGATGTGGATTGAGAAATGGAATGGAGCTTTGCCTGTATATGGTCAAGTTCCTACAATCTTTAAAGATATTAGCAAATGATGTGGGTTATATCAATTCTTATCATACTCTTCACTATTTGTATCTTGACAGATACAAATGTTGAAGAGTATCGTAGGATAAATGGAGATATGAAATTAGTGGAGACGTATAAGCTAGGATTGCCTCTATGGATGATATTGGTTATTGTCCTATTGGGCATTATTCCTTGGCTTAATATAACTCTATTTGTAATCTTTATTGTGCTTTATTTCATATTCTCATTAGAGGAAAACTGGGATGAACTTGATAATAGAGCCATAGTACTTTCATTGGATGGAGGTAACATTATCACAAAATGCTTACTGAAAGTCAAGGAACTACTATGTTGGAAAATATAAAACAGTGAAGAGAAACTGAGCAATGACTAGAGAAGAAATACAAGAGTTAGCTTTGTCAAAGATTGATAAAGCTAAATACCTTATCTTGGAACTTATTACCGGAATGGGTAAGACCAAGGTAGCAATAGGTCTTATTAACCATATATGTGATGGAGTGTCCAAAGCTAAAGGAAGACCTGCCACTATACTCATTCTGGTAGCCAAGACTGTGCATAAGAGTACTTGGAGAGACGAGATTGAGAAGTGGGGAGGAATCATGTCTGACTGTATAACCCTTGAATGTTATGAGTCCATGAAGAAATATAGGAAAACAGACTTTGATATAGTGGTTGCTGATGAAATGCAACACCTCTCTGATGCAAGGTTGGAAATCCTTGAGACCATTAGTATCAATGAGTCATTCATTGGATTATCTGCCACCATCAAGGGAAGTACCAGAGATTATTTCCTGTATAGGTATAATGCTGAGGTCATCAAGTGTGGCCTTAAGGAAGCTGTAAAGGATAATGTATTACCTGAACCTACAGTGTATCTGTTACCCTTATATTTGGATACTACAAAGTATACTTATAAATCTAGGAAGTTTGGGCATGACACAGTCACCACTCAAAAAGGCTATTATGACAATATTTCCTCGCTTGTAACTTGGTATAAAAACAAGTTTTATAACACAAGAAATGAGAGAATAAAGAACTTATGGCTTTCAACAGCAGGTAAGAGACTGAAGTGGTGCTCTGAACAAAAGGAACCTCTTGTATTATCTCTTCTAGTCAAGCTTAGGAATTATAAGGTATTGACATTTTGCAGTAGTATAGAACAGTCAGAGAGGATATGCAGGCATAATATAACTTCCAAGAACAGGGACTCGGAGAAGAACTTGGAACTGTTTAACAGGAATGAGATAAAACATATATCTGCATGCAATATTCTTAATGAAGGAGTAAATCTGACTAACTGTAGAGTGGGAATATTCTGCAATTTGAATAGCTCGGAGATTATAACAAAACAAAGGATAGGCAGAATCCTTAGGCATAAATTCCCTATTGTGATAATACCTTACTTTGTGGATACAAGGGAACAGGAGCTAGCGGCTAAGATAATTGAGGAGTATAATGTAGAGTCTGTAAAAAGTATTTCAAGCATTAACGAAATAGAATTATGAAAAATAGAGTTAGAATTATCAAGAAGGAGTTTAAAGTAGATGAAAAGAACAAAGTGGTGGTATGTGAATTGCTCTTCACGTTACAACTGCTTGGTAGCGAGGCAATTCCTAATATAATGGATATACCCGGGAGAATGGCAAAAGAGGCTGTATCAATGGGGGATACTCTAGTTTGTAGGGGAAAAGCCAGATGTAGTAGTGATGATACCTTTGATGAGACAGTTGGCCGTAGGATAGCTGAATGCAGGGCTAAGATAAAGATGTTCAAGGTTGCAAGGAATGTATGGAAAACTCTGGGTAATGACTTGGCTGAAAGAGTATTATCATGTCGCACCTTAAGTAATACATGTGATGTTGCCATGGACATAGAAACGTGGCATCTAAAGAAACTGTTGCCATGATATGTCTTAGTGAGAAAGGTTGCCAAAAGAATGGAGTGGGTATAGGGGAGGCATTGCTTCTCCTACTCATCCATAATAAGGCAGACCTCGAAACAGCTAGAAGTAACCTGACTAAGGAAGGATATATAACAGCCGCATCTTATGGATTATTCCAAGAGAATGAGTGGAGGCTTACTGGCAAGGGCAAGGAATTGTTGGACTCCATAATTATGGAATCCAGTGAGAAGCAGGAGCCTAATGAGAGGCTATCTCGATTGGCCAAAGAACTGAAGGAGATATTCCCAAAAGGCAAGAAGGACGGTACCAATTATTATTGGGCAGATGGAGTGGCATTGATTATGCGAAGGTTGAAGTTGTTCTTCAAAAAGTATGGAAACACTTACACTGATGAGCAAATCATTAAGGCAGCAAGTAAATATGTGGAAGGGTTCAATGGTAACTATACATATATGAGATTGCTAAAGTATTTCATCTTCAAAGAGAAAGTTGGTGCTGCTGGTGAGGTTGAGGGAGAATCGGAGCTAATTAACTATATCGAGAATGCTGGTCAGGAAGAGAATTTAAGAAATGATTGGACTTCTACATTAAAATGATTACATTAAGAGAGCGAGTACTGGATAATCTGAGGATTAGAAGGCAAAGGATTCTCAATGGTCAACTGAATTGCATCAGTTCTCCATTCAAGAGGTTTGCTGGTGACTTCATAGGTATAGAGCGGTCATGCTATTATACTGTGACCTCATTTACCAAAGGGGGCAAGTCACAGTTTGTGTCCTACACCTTCATTTATAAGTCTCTTATGTTTTGCTATTACACAAAGGCGGATATAGATATAAAGATATTGTATTTCCCTTTGGAGGAAACTCCTGAAAGGATATTGCAAAGGTTTATATCTTGGTTGCTCTTTGAGCTTAGTGGTGGCAAGGTAAGAGTAAGTCCTAGAGATTTGAGGAGTACTACAAAGGCAGTGTCACAAGAGATACTTGATTTGATTGCATCTGATGAGGTGCAGGACATAATCAGGTACTTTGAAGAGCATGTAGTGTTTCCTGATGAAGCCTGTAATCCCACTGGTATATATAAGTTCTGTGTAAGATATGCAGAAGAGCATGGCAAGACTTATTATAAGGAGGGTAAATACAAGGATGAGTTTGGAGTAGTGAGGAGTAAGGAGGTGTTTGACAGATATGAGCAGGATAATCCTAATGAGTACAGATTGATTGTGATAGATACCATCAACCTCATAGATACTGAGAGGGGAATGACTCTAAAGCAATCTATGGATAAGCTTAGTGAGTATTGTGCAAAGTATTTGAGGAACAGGTATTACTACTCTCCTGTGATAATCCAGCAGCAGGCTTTTGACCAAGAAGGTAATGAGGCATTCAAGATAGGCAGGGTAAGACCTTCAGTTGCAGGATTAGGAGATAGCAAATACACTTCAAGAGACAGTAATGTGGTTCTTGGCCTGTTCTCACCCTATAGGTTTGCTTTAAAGGAGTATGAGGGATATGACATATCAAAGTTCAAGGATAACATAAGATTCTTGGAGATGATAGTCAATAGAGATGGTGAGATGGGAGGACTATGTCCTTTATTCTTTGATGGAGCTGTGTGCCAATTCAATGAACTTCCAAGACCTAATGACAGGGAAGAATTGCAGAAAGTGTACAGTTATCTGGAATCCATAAGAAGCAGTCCTGCTAAGTCTTTCTTTAGTTACACAACAAGTAAAATAGATAAGGGGTTGTATAAACATAAAATATTTCATAAGTTTGCATCCCTTTTTCGTATATCAACAAAATAAACATAAAAGGAGAAGTAATGGCAAAGATATTAGTTCTTGCAAAGAGTGGATTTGGAAAAACTACTTCTTATTGTGGTAGAATCAAGCTGGGAATAAAGGGTCTTAACCCAAAAGAGACCTATATTATCCAGTGTATTGGTAGGGGTGTTCCCAACCCTGACTTCAAGCTGATTGAAGGTAGTATAGGTGTGGAGAATGTAGGCAAACCTACACAGAAATTATCTAATGCCGGAGCATTGGCTACAGGTAATAGGGTGCAGGTGGATTGTCTCACAGGTCTTGATAGATTTGCAGCAGTGGCAGAAATCATCAACATGTTGAAGAAGTCGCCTTACAAGAATATACTTGTAGATGACATGAATTATCTTGCACAGGATTTCTACATGGCAAATGCTATGAAAGGTGGATGGGATACTCCCAAGCAGATTGGTTATGGAATGGGCCTCATCTTTGATGCCTTCAAGGGACTTCCTGAGGATAAGAATATCATTTGTTGTGCTCATTATGAAGAGTACAAGGATAAGAATGGTGATTCAATATCCTATAAGTTCAAGACCACTGGAAAGATGGTGGATGACTACATAACACCTGAAGGAAAGTTTGATATTATCCTCTTTGGTAAGGTAGGTTATGATGCAGAAAACAAGAAACCTATCAAGCATTATGTGAAAGAGTTTGATGGAGAATATCCTGCTAAGGATAGCCTTGGTGCATTAGATGACCTTCCTGATGAGATTCCCAATGATTTGTCTATTGTTGTAGACAAGTTAAGAGAAGTCTATGGATAGGGATGAGATTGTAAGAATATCAAGGTCAGTTGCTGGTAAGAGTGTTACTATAGATGACATTAGTATAGTGTTGATGCAATACTGTATAGAACAGGGCAAGCCTTACTATGAGACTACCTTGTTTGTCACCAAGGTATTAAGTAGCACACAACTGGCAGGATATTTTATGACAGCTCTAGACTATT
>ERZ839823.3047-NODE-3047-length-11581-cov-3.296981_pt1 | contig 11581 bp, 16 predicted proteins | sample MGYA00519862_ERZ839823 | MGnify/ENA primary metagenome ERZ839823 (study PRJEB31850, sample SAMEA3708853) | human gut metagenome | biome: human gut; feature: human-associated habitat; material: faeces | place: China | collected 2014 ...
TTTCGGATATAAATTAGTCAGAATACTGTATGCCACATTTCTTATTTTAATACTTGGTTATGCGCAACAAAAAAAAGGCCGGATAAACCGACCTTTTTCATTGTTTCTACAATATATTACTTCTTATCTTATCACAAATGGCGTTTTTAAAACCCCTCCATAAAATCGATTCCAATATTCACAAAGTACCTTGTCTATAAGTATCCTAGACGTGATAGAACAACTCAAGTCAGCTAATGAATCTTCTACGATCAATGTGGATGGTTCTTTAAGATATTGAAAATACAAAACCAGATCCACAGATAAGTACTCAAAATTTTGCGAATCCTTAATAGTAAGAGAATACTCAAAAAAGATGCCTGTATTTCCTTTTTCTGGGCAGATTTTTCTTGAATGATAAAGGCATAATTTTTCATCTGACTGAGGAATTTTTTCTTGTTGCGAGGCAACCTTTAAAACACCACTTTTACTATTTACATATTTAAAATTGTTCATTCTTCTTAAGCAGGATATCACTATTTCATATGGTTAGTAGTGAAGAATATGTCTTTTTTATATTCTTCCCGCTATGCTCCTTTCGTTTTTTATCCTGTTACCATTTAATATACTATATCATATAATAAACAAAAAAGTACAACAAAACTGAAATTTTTTAAAAGTTCTTTTATTAAGCTACGAGACTATAATATCCATCGCCGCAGGCACGAAAAGTTTTCGTATACCGCCTCAATGTTTGTCGTGCTTTCGCCTCGATATTATGATTATTTTCGCTCTTTTTGTATCCTTTTACCGCATCCGCTAACTGTTTGTAATGCATTTTTCCACCTTTATTAAAAAGTACATAGCGGAAAACATCACGCCAGGTAACCGAGATACTATTTCGGATATCGATTTGATACGTTTTTGGTAAGACATATCCAACATAATAAGTTTGTTCAAATGGTTTCTGTAGGATTACCAGATTCTCATGTACAATAGGTACAAAATTCTTCTTTGCGTAAGTGCGTCCATCAGAAATACAGTTATGCTGCATCTTTACAATGCTCTGTATTAATTCTCCCGGCAAAGCAAGGGATAACATCATATCATGATATTTTCCCTTTCGTCTTATGTTTCCACACAGGATTCCCATTTTAGCTCCAGGATGCATGGCATTATATAACTTCATTGTTACTTTATTGTTTGCCTGCATTCCTTTCGTAAAATTCATCTGTCCAATGTCTTGGCTTTTTAACCTGCCGTCTGGGTCTGCATATTCACTTCCGGCATACTTAATACCAATTTCTGGATATGGCATATGCTGGAATACAAAATCAGCTTCTGAAAATTCCTCTGGGATTTCATCGACTAGAGCATTACAAACATAAATATCTGGGCGAACAGGATTTGGATTGATATCCGCTCCTATATATTTCACCTGCATATCTTTGCATACATCATAACCTGTACCACCACCTGCATACATTTCAGCCATGTAGTTCACATTGTACTGATCAATAAGAAATGCATGGATGTATCCACTACAATTTCCTCTGTAGCGATTGTTGCCCCATGGTCCTCTATCAGGAAAGCTTAATACAGTCCCTTCATTTGCACGTACTACTTTTAAAATATCTTGTTTTTCCATTTTCTATTTTCTCCATTTCTGTAATTTAGAAACAATGATTTGTGTTTTATTCCTCCCTTCCATCAATAACTGTTTCTTAAAAATAGAATGATTATTTAGTTAAAAAATAAAAAAAAGCCCTACGAAAGAGCTTTTTTAAACAATTAAGGATTTATTTCCACCAGAAGTAGATATTTTTTGTGCTAGAGATGCTGAAAAGATCATTAATTCCCTGCCTGCCCGATTTGTGCCGGCACTGTAATGCAGGTCATATTGTTGCATTAGATATTCTTCGTACAACAATCTAATATCAGGAACATCATCGTATGTACATACCCAGTCACAGGAAATGTTTTTCAAGCATTTTTGTAACCGAATATGATCTTCTTTTGTGAAGTAATCTTCATACAACTGTTTCCCTTTAACATAATAGGGCGGGTCGAGATACAGAAAAATATTGCTGCCATATTGCGGCAGTTCTTTTGCAAGAAATCTTTCGAAATCTTCGTTGTATACGCTGATATCGTCTTTTCTTTCGCCTATTTTTTCAATTCTTTTTGCCAAAGAATTTCGATTAAAGCGGGCATCTAATTTCCATTTTCCCTCCTGCTTCTTTCCTCCCATGACACCTGCTGATAAGATACCGGAGCGGTTTGTGCGGTTTAAGTAAAAGGCAGCAACGCCTAACGAAAACCTGTCACTGTCTTTATCTTTTAAAATACTTCTTTGCTTCTGCCACTCTTCAATCGTAAGAGGAACTGTGTAAATTTTGTTAATGAAACGATCAGTTTCTTCAAGTATAGAAGACCAAAATGCAAAAATCGCTTTATCTTTATCATTTAATACAGTATGGCTGGCGGACTCTTCCAGTAACAAGGATAAAGAGACTGCCGCTCCTCCCGCAAATGGTTCGATAAAAGTTCCGCCTTGTTTTCCAGAACACTCCAGCATATGCTTCATCTGTCTTATCGCAAAGATATCGCAAGAACTCTGCCAGTTTTCAGCAGGACCAATTTTTCTATCATCAGATTTCTTTCAATATGATTTGATAGGGATTCAACTTCTCTTAAAGAACGGTATATCCTGACGATATTAGAACTTTTTATCTTTCCAAAATAAGCCTCTTTAATTTCCTTTTCTTTTAACTGCACTGTTTCTATATCCAGATCTTTATAGGATATATAAGGAAATTCCGTAGGACCATTAAAAAATCGCCTTTTTATTTCTGTAATATATTCTTTTTTGATAACCTGAAGCAGACAATTAAAATCTTTTTTATGCATAATATTTTCTATATTTCCGATGTATCGCAACAAAAACTTATCCCATTTTTTATAATCTTCCGTTCTTTTTATGCTCTCTTCGAGTCTTACCAGAACTTTATCCTTGACATTTTTAAACATTTGTTCCTCTTCAATTTCCACTTTTCTCTCCTTTTCGATTTTTTTAGATTTTGATATTTTTAGATTTTGATATTAGTATGAAAGATTAGCGATTAAACAAAATAACTACGTAAAATATCATACTAATAGTGATCAAGTACGGAGGTAATCACATGAGAAGAATAAAAAAAAGAAAAAGAAGGAAATTGATTCGTTTTTTTGTCATAATATTCCTATTATTTATCATAATGATAGCTGCTTCAGGATTTTTTCTAGAGATATTTTTTAAAGCAAAAACAGGTATTACAATCTCTGAATATTCTAAGCAGGCAGAAAAAATAGTTGATGACAGTATGAAAAGCGATTTTACCCCAAATAAAACTACCTATATTTATTCTGATGATGGGGCGAGGATTGCAAAATTATCAGAAGGAAAGTCTTCTACTTATTTAAAATACGAGGATATTCCTAAAAATGTCGTAAATGCGTTTATTGCTGTTGAAGATAGAGATTTCTGGAAAAATGATGGCTATGATATGAAAGGAATTTTTCGAGGAATGATAAATATAGTTCGATATAGAAAGATATCCGGAGGAGGATCAACTATCACGCAGCAACTTGTAAGGAATACATGGTTATCTAACGAAAAAACATTTGAAAGGAAAATAAAAGAATTGATTCTTTCGTACAGTCTGACATACCGTTATAGCAAGAGACGTATTATGGAATATTATATAAATAATTGTTGTTTTGCAAATGGAATTTATGGAATTCATGATGCTGCAAAAATATATCTTGGGAAAGAGGTAAAAAATTTAACTTTGTCAGAAATTGCCTATTTATGTGCGATCCCGAACCGTCCAGAAACATATGACCCATTTAAAAATCCTGCTACAGCCCTTGTGAGAAGAAACAAGATTTTACGGGCAATGAGAGATATTGGGCAGATATCAGATAAGAAATGTAAAAAAGCCATACAGGAAAAGATAAAGGTTCAATCACAGAAAAAGAATAAAATATACAATTATCCAACAACATATACCGTTCACTGTGCTGTAGAATATCTTATGAAAAAAGAAGGATTTAATTTCGAGTATAGTTTTTCTTCCAAATCTGATTATGAAACTTATAAAGAAAAGTACCAAAAAGTGTATCAAAAATGGCACACAAGACTGAAAACGGGTGGCTATAAGATAAAGACATCTATTAATTTAAAAAAACAAAGAGAAATACAACAGATTGTAAATGATACCCTCTCATTTGATAAAACGAAAAATAACGGGGAATATAATTTACAGGGAGCGGTTACTGTTATTGATAACCAGACAGGAAAAGTGATCTCCATTATTGGTGGGCGGGAAAAAAATGCTATCTATTCATTAAACCGGGCATGGCAGGAGCCAAGACAACCTGGCAGTACGATAAAACCACTTGTGGTATATACCCCTGCATTAGAATATGGTTATACAGCAGACTCTATGTTGAAAGATATAGATGTGCCGGAGGCATATAAAGCTCCAGAATTAATTGATAAACAAAAAGCAATATCATATCCTTTAAATTATGCAGTATCACATAGCTTAAATGGATGTGCAATGTATCTTTTTAACCAGATAGGGATACAAAATGGAATGTCTTATTTAAAAGAAATGTCTTTTTCTAATATTACATCTACAGATATCAGTTTAAGCTCTGCACTTGGTGGATTAACTTATGGAACAACAACATCTGAAATGGCGGCTGCCTATCGCTCTCTTGCTATGCATGGACAATATTTATCAAATACATGCATTCTTTCTATAAAAGATGATGAGGGAAAAGAAATATACAAGCAGCCAGCAGAAAAACAAGTATATAGGCCTGAAGCTGCAGATGAAATGAAAGATATCTTGTCGAAAGTTTTAGTAGAGGGAACTGGAAAGGATATACAGTGGTATAACTATTCAGATATTAAAGCATATGGTAAGACTGGTACAACGAATAGTTCAAAAGACGGTTGGTTTTGTGGATTTACAGATGATTATACAATCTCTGTTTGGATTGGAAAAGATAATCATAAGGATATAGAAGGATTATATGGCGGGACATATCCGGCAGAGATATGGAAAGAAGCAATGCTTTCTATGTATAATTAAACTCTTACTGTCATGCAGTGTGTTATTTCTATTAAGCAGCTAGTAATTATCCCCCGTTCATTTAAACGGGGGATTTTATGGCATCCTCTTCTGAAACTATTGTTTTAACTCAGTCTCAAAAATGGACATGGCATCTCGCAAGCCTTGATTATAGGCTTGTGCAAGTAAGTAATCTTGAGACTCTTTAACTCCTTTAATGCTTGTATCCATTATTTTCATAGACATAAAAATTTTCTTTTTGATTTGTTCTAATTTGTTCATAACTATTCTCCTTCTGCTTCTTTTTTGCCTTTTCGATTTGCCATCCTCCTACGGATAAATCCGTAGGATTTCTTAGATTATAGCAACATCACTATTTAAGATGCATAGATGAGATATTTTTAATGATTACCTGCGAACCTTCCGATTCACTTTCCTTGATTTCCACATCTGCCATGCGGTTATAAATCTCTGTCGGTATACTGATTTCAATACCTAAGTCTGTTACGATAATCATTTTCTCTAGCTTTTTAACAGTTGTATCATTTTCAATCTTGATGTAGTCATTTTGCATATCATAAGATTCTATTTTTTCATCATATTCTGATTTCATTTCCGGAAAACGACCGAACAGCTTGGCTCCTACTCCTTCAATGTCGATTTCTTTATCTTCCATGTAATCTTTTAACAGAGCTGATTTCGCATCCATCTGACTTGCGATACCGTCATAATATTTAGTAGTTACGCTACGAATGATTCGATCTAACAGATTTAATTTCTTTTTAGATGCAAGTTCCGTATTGCAGCCAAGAAAACTTTCAGAAAAATAATTTACTTTAGCTCCTTCCACTGTGTACTTCTTTTCCACGAGTCGGATAGATAAATCTGACAGATTAATAATCGCAGCTTCGGTTGGACGTGTAGAAGATGATGGTAACAATGTAGTATTTTGAATTAAAGAAGTTGTAACCCCAGTATCAGATTGATTAATACGCTGTGTGTAACTACTCTTGTAATTTAACTTTAATAATGCAAGATACCTCTGCCCCTCAAATTGATAGGTTAAAACCATTAAATCTCCAGAAGGAATATCTAAAGCGTTGTTTATACAGCTAAAAAGTAATTTGGCAATCTCTTGAGATGTATTGATAAAACTTTCTTCCTTATCTTCATTCATCTCTTTCAATAATTCATATACAAGACTTGTTTCAGGATAAAACTTTCCATGTTTTGAATTATCGTTTCCATGGATTTTTCCAATGAGATTATGAATAAAATCTAACTCCTCATCTCTTAAATTTAATAAGGAATTTGAGAGAATAATCCCTCTATTTCCATTGTCTAATATATGTAATATTGCCTTTCTGATAATAATTCCATCCATTTTTTTCTTCCTTTCTTTTTTTTTAGTGTGTATAATATAGTTTTTCGCGCCCCATGCTTCAATCCACGCATCCGCGAGGGATGCGACCTTTCTCCTCCAGTTTCTTTTCTCTTTCTTGCCATTTTAATCCACGCATCTGCGAGGGATGCGACGAGATAAGGAGCTGGCAGATATGGACAGAGCTGAATTTTAATCCACGCATCCGCGAGGGATGCGACAGCAAAATCGTATAAAATTGGTAGCGATTTCTCTGCTTTATTTAGAAAGTTTATACAAAAATTAGGCATTGTCATCTTTCGCATTTCTATTTTTTAGAAAAGCAAGAACAATATTTTTTATTTCTGTAGTGCGAATCTCCCGGGATTCTTACGTTGCTTCCGATTCGCACTAACTTTCTCATATATAGTATGTCAGAATTTCAGATTGACTGATTTTTCTGTATAAATTTTTTTATCTAACCTCTTTAGAACATCGGGCAGATTTTATAAAAAGATTTTTTGTTAAAATTGATATAGTGATAAAATATATCCAAGTGTTAAAAATGGAATAAATGGATATTCCTTGTTTTTATGTTTTTTTAGAACAAGCATCTGATAAGGAATGCTTACAATCACAGCAATCAGTATGGCATATAAGGCATTAACCCCTATATATAACGGCATTATAATCATTATGAGACAGTCTGCTCCGCCTATATTTGTTACAACAAGAAATAAAATACTTAACACTACCATGACAAATGATATAATGCAACGAATAACAATTTCAGCATTTGGATACAATGCAAAAGATATCAATATCAAAAGCATCGGAATGATAAAAGTGAGGTAAATGGATACTTTACGGTATTTGATATCTAATATTGAACTGATAATAAGAAAAATTAATTCAATATAAATCATCGTTTTTTCCATAAAAATTTAGGCGAAGGATACCCAGGCTTAAGCCAAGGAGAAATTCACCACCGTCTTTAGACAGTCCTCCTTTCTATAAGATAATTCATATATAGTATGTCAGAAATCTCGTATATTCGATTTTTCTGTATAAATATTTTGTATCTAACTTTCCTGAAAAGTTGGACAAGCTTTATGAAAAAGATTTTCTGTTAAATAAGTTATGCGAAATAGATGAATCAAATGGAAATAAATATCAGGAGGAAATAAGTTCTTTTATAATAAAAAAATCAGATGATAAAAAAAATAACAGAGTATTTAAATTCAGTTAGAGAAGAAGTAATTCTTTATACGGGTTTGAATTATAATATTGATGAAATAGGAAGTTTAAAAAGAGATTTAACATTATATTTGGATATGGAAGTCCTTTTTGATATTTATGGTTATAATGGCAAAGTTTTTCAAAACTTAGCACTTGATTTATTCAAATTAGCGAGGGATGCTAATTCTAAAGAAAAAAGGGTTCGATTCAGATATTTTGAGGAGACTAAAACAGAAATTGATTTGTTTTTTTGCAAAAGCAGAAGAAATCGTTAAAGGAAAAGTATTTTTTTAAAAGGATTTGCTTGCGTTTAAGCATATTATTAATAATAGTGTTAATAACATATAGCGTTACTAAGTACGTCAAGGCTGATGTTGCAAATACAGTATCGATTGTTGTTACTGTGGTAGGAATAGTTATTTCTTGTGTTGACATTGTGAAGAATGTATTTAATAACAGAGAAGAATGAAAAAATCCTCCGGATTTCCGGGGGATTTTTCCTTATAATGATATTTTAGAATAATATTACTATTACCAGTGTGATTTTTTATAGAAAAGAGTGGGATACTTCTCTTGTGTTGCTTTTATGCATATTGCGAAGCTTAACGGTCGGGTTTGCGGAGCTTAACAGCCATATTCCAGAATAAAGCGGTCACTAAATAGATATTAGCAGAACAATCCTTTGTTCTGCTTGATTACAGTAAGCAACAGTCTGAAATCCAGTCAACGGGGCATTTATGTCGGCTTTAGCCTTTGCCATTGACTTTGAATGAAGACTGTGGTATAAACGACCGTTTTATTTCGGAAAGCGGCTGTTCTAAAACGGAATAGCGACCGCTGAGCCCCGTAAAATGCATTTTACCAGATACAGTAGTTTTAGTTGAAAAGAAAAATCGTATTTACAGATTTTTTCTCATATTAAAAAAATGCTGTAAGGCCTCAATAGTATTACTGATTTTATTATATCTGGTACTACTGATCAAAACTCCGCATTTATAGTAATCATAACCATAATCCCATACTTTCACAAATCCATCCGGTAAAATGATCTTAAAAAACGCCCCTTCTTTAATTATTGATTTTTCCGGAAATGATTGTGCTTCCAGAAACCTGTCCAGTTTTCTCTTTTTATTGAATTTTTGCATACCATTTTCCTCTTTCATCCTAATAAATCAGCGTTAATTCTCTCTCATCACTATGTATGAAATCGTCCGCCTCTTTTAGATTATCAAATGTTTTTACAACGTTCCACTCTTCGTCCTCGACACCGATTTTCATTTCTGTAATTTCTTCGATGTCGCCAGACTCCACGATCTCGCCGTCTTCGTCATAGATTTCTGGTAGAACACAGTATTCCGTAACCAGATAACACCCGTCATAAGGCGTAATATCTGTCTTATATCTTTTCAAGGTTTCTCTTGCTTCTTCTAATGTGTCGCAAGATTTTACCAATTCACTAAAAATATCATCGCCGGAAACTGTGCAGCCTTCTACTATGTCACACATATTTCTTTCTTTGATTTCTTTTGTAGTTTTATAAATATTATATTTCTTCATAATTGCTTCTCCTTTTTGGCTCTATATTCCTTTATTCTTAGAGCATTTTCAGATAAATTTTCGTTGTAAACCGGGCGTTTTCTAGGGATATAGGCTTGTATGGTTTTCCGCGAAAACCCCGTTATCTTTATAATTTCTTCAAGCGTTTTTCCTTTTTCATATAGACTTAAAATATACGCTTGATTTTCGTTTGCAATAATACCCGCTGTGCTTAGTACTTTTGCAACTCTGTTCCAGCTACAGCCAATTTGTCTGGCTGTAGCCTTAATGCTTTGTGTTTTTTTAAATGCCTCTAGAATCCTTTCGCTATAATTCATTTTATTCACATCCTCTATGAGCCGCCAACCAATTATTGTATTCACTCTTTTTAGGTGGTCTACCAGACATTTTAATTTCTTTTATCTTTTTAATAGTAAGAATTTCATTCTCTGCATCTTCTAATAAAAGCTGTTTCACCCATGCTCGATTGTCCTTGTCCCACTTATAATCAATCTCTTTTAATCTTTCCTTAACAGGGTAAGTTTCACCGGTCAAAGAAATAGTGATTGGCAAGGATTCTTCAATTTTTGAAATTTTCAAACCGACAATAATCGGTTTTTCTTTTTCCTCAGCTTCTTTTTCAATTCTTCTTCTTTCACTGTAACACTCTGGACATTCATCGTAATAATCCTGATATTTTTGCTCGAATTCACGAGCCTCGTTTCCCTTGTGGAATTTCTTTCGGACAGTAAATTCTTGTCTGCATTTCTTGCAAATACCTTTCACTTCACCGATAGCCATAGTTTTCTCTCTTTCTGCCCTCGTAACCCCCGGGGCGGGCTAATATTACATTCTTACTTCAGAATTATTATATTTTCCATACTTTCTTACAATTTCGAAAGCCTTTGCTTCATTTTGGGACATTTCTCTGACTTCTTCCCATCCGTCATTAAAACCCAACCAAATCCATTTTCCATCTTTGCAACTTGGTACTCCGCCTTCAGAAAATTCATTTGAGATTTTGTATGCAGGGTTAATAACTCGGCCAACATCAAAAAGATTTCTTTCCTGAAAAGCAAATGTTTCACCGTTAACGGTTACTGTGTACTTGTAAGATTTTGTTCTTCCGCCCTCGTTTCCATCAGAATACTCCTCGATTTTCCACTGAACGCCATCAAGTAATTCTGCTTTTTCTTTTTCGTATTGTCTACGCTTTTCGCTCTCTTTTTCTTCTTTCTCGCGCAGCTTTTTTTCTACTTCTTCATAATGTGCTTTCATTTTCTCAATGTCGCCATCGCTAAATTCTTCATCTACCGAAAAAAGTCCACCGCTAATATCCTGGCCACAATGTAAACATTTAATGACGTCTCTATCTATTCCATAAGCCGTATATCCCCACCAGTATTCACCATCATGCCAACTAATAGAGAGAGGTTTTTCACCGTTCAATATGGCGTTGAATTCTTTATCGTACTCCACTTTTTTCTGGGTTTCAATCTCATTTTTCAAATTGTCGTAATACGCCTTAATTTCATCGTAATCATCTAAAATAAAGCCTCTTACTTCTCTTTCTTTTCCATCAATAATTAAATAGTGACTGTCGTAAAAATAAACACATCCTCGGTCTAAGTTTTTCGCATTAAAAGGCCTATCGTCGTTAATCTTTACTTTAATTATAGCTTCGTCATTGATTGTTAATGTGCAATCAAGGTCCTGCTTTTTAAATTTCCATTCTTTCATTTCTTTTCTCTCCTTTTTGTTTCTTTAGTTGATCAAAACGAAAAGCTCACCCGTTTCATCAACAAATGTGCGCCCACCTCGCTCTTTCAAAATAATATTTACATCTCCTTACAGTGGCAGGTTACCCAGCAATTTTGTTGTCCGCAAGGTAATTTGTCATGTGGAAAATCGCCTCTGTTTTCCGGGCAATTTTCACAGTTATATTCATTTTTGTAATTGTACATAAATTCTATGTACTCTTCTCTCTCTTTCGTTGTCATGTTTCTCTTTGCCTCCTCTTATTTACATAAATGCTCAAGCTTAAACTTCACAAGTTCCGCTACATATGGCGGGCATTTTCTTTGCCCTCCTTCCCAGTTTTGAATTGTCCTAATTGGGATTCCAGTAATCTCTGACAGTTGTTTTTGTGTCAGATTATATTTCTTTCTTAACTCCTTCATTTTATCCCCCTTCCTCTTAACTTGTTTTTATTATAGCACTCAATGGGTGTAAAGTAAATTGGGGAAATGCACAAAAATTTAAGAATATTTTATATAACATTACCCAATGAGTGCAAGAACGAAAAAAGATTGCAACTTTAAACGGGATTAAAAATTGTATCGGT
>ERZ839823.3052-NODE-3052-length-11572-cov-2.732396_pt1 | contig 11572 bp, 10 predicted proteins | sample MGYA00519862_ERZ839823 | MGnify/ENA primary metagenome ERZ839823 (study PRJEB31850, sample SAMEA3708853) | human gut metagenome | biome: human gut; feature: human-associated habitat; material: faeces | place: China | collected 2014 ...
GGTGAAATGTTTGGCCAATATTTGCCAGGAGGAAAAAATTATAAAAATTTATTCTATAGAGATGCAAACGGAAAATTATGTGAAAATGATGTTTTGTTTAAATTTTATAATTTCTTGTTCTGTATTGAAATTAAGGGAAGCAAATTTAATCCAGACCCAATAGCTAAGAACTATAAAAAAGTAAAGGAATCATATGATTTAGTTATTGAAAAAGTGCAAAATCAAGTTATAAGAATCAAAGAACAAATAAATAAACAAATTGCTTTTAATATTTTAGATTGTAAAGGAAAAACTGTAGAAAAATTATTTAATTCTCGACAAACAAAAGTAATAGGAATTTGCGTTTATTTTGAGGATATTGGTACTTTACTTTCAGGTTTGCTAAGCAATTGTGAAAAAGTACTTCATGTATCATTTTACGATTTAGTAATAATTTTTAATTATTTAAATAACCCCTTTTTAATTACAAAATACTTGCTAGAAAGAAGTGAAATAATAAACAATGAAAATATATTCATAAACGATGAAATGGTTTATCTTGATTTGTTTAGTCAAAATGTACACTTAAGTTATATTTTTAATAACAATAAACTTATAACTGATACAAATGTTAAAAAATATTTTACTTTTAATGATGAAATAGAAAAATGCTTTTATGGAAATATACCAAAAGCAAAATTGAATATTAGTAAATTGTTAATTCGTATACTTACAATGGAAAATTATTTAGATTTAGATGAAGATTTGTTTGATGGCTTATTTGGATTATTAAATGTACCAAACGAAAAATTGGAAAAATTGGAAGCTAAATATGCAATTAATAATAGAAAAAATATACGATTGCCAATAGCTTTTACCATTTCAGATAAAGAAAGTAAAGAGTATTCAATATTAATTATTTCTCGAGATCATAATCCAACTCAAAAATTACAAAATATTGCTTTTGTAAAAAAATATTTTGATCACAAAAATAGTATCACACATGCGTATCTAATTTTAGTAGGTGAAGAATATAGTAAATGTATGAAATTTACTAGAGATGGTGATGTATTTAAATCCATTGACGAAAATAAAATATTGTCAGATATGAATTGTTTCATAAAACAAAGTGATGATCTTAATTAACGGATATAACAGGATTTAACAAAATTTTGAATTTTTGGTAACAACGATAGTTTTTGAAACAAATGCAATATATTTAATAAGAATATAATCTTTCTATTATATTTATAAATACATAACAATAACTTAAAGCTATTGCAACTCCATTTATCGCACATATATGAAAACTACCATATAAAAGTAAAACTACCAATTTTAGTGAATTATTAAACAATCTGAATTTATAGTACTTAACGCAATTAATATACATATTAAAAAACAATAATTAGAAAAAGGAGATTCGAAATGTACGAAATTAATAAAAGAAAAATGAATCGTATTCAGGACGATTATCATAGAATGCTATGTATTATTAGAGCCATAAATGAGCAATTTCATGTGTCACCGGAATTACTAAAGGTATCAAAAGCAAAATATGTGGATTATTACAATCAATTAGAAAATGGAAAAATTATAGTCAGAGTTGAGGGAACAGAGTACTTGGCAGAATACTATAATATATTAATTGATGGCGTTTTAATATTTAAAAAAGGAAAAGGTAAAAGAAAATTTTCTGCAGAAGTGAATATTGGATTTGCAAAACTTGGTTATTCACACGAATTTTAGATTAATTTTTAAAAATTAATATCACAAGCAAAACGAAAAATTTATTTCAAACTTTAATAGAAAGGATATAAATATGAAAAAATAGTAGAGTTATTTCCGACTTTTGTAGTTTTGATCTTGCCATGTTTTTTAATTGGCTGTCAATCTACTTATAAGACAAGAAATAAGAATATATTTTTGATAAAAATAACATAAATGAGGTGATAAATATGAATTTTAGTCCTATTGAAAAAGTAGATATAAGAAAGGCCTTTAATGTTAATGGGTATGTTCTTAATTTTAGCGATGCAACTTTTGCTACTTTTAATATGGAATCTGTAAATATTGATATCCAAAAAAAATATGGTGGCTCAAAGTGTAAATCCTTAATGAAATTTTTTGAGGATTCATCTATTGACATGCGAAAAAAAGTGAAATTATTAACTGATCTTATAGATAACTATAAGGCGTACCTATATATTCATGAGAATGATATAAATCGTGATCCAAATTTTCAAAATCAAAAATCTAGAGCTGAAGCTATTGAAAAATGTAAAGAAATAGTAGCAAAGTATACTTCTCTTTTGTCGCCAATTGATACACAACAATTGTCTGAGGAGGGGTTGCGTGAAATTATTGAAAGCGCAAACAGATATTATGTTAGTGATATACAAACTGCATTAGAAAAAACTTGGGATGCTTTTGAAAGAATAAAAACAATGTTCGATGGAAATAAAAAAAGTTCTTCGCAAAAATTAATAGAAAAAATATCAAATAATGATGAAAATCATATAAATGTCCTTAATGAAGAATTTAATAATCTAACGAAATTGGGCAACGATTTTAGAATTCGCCATTCTGAGACTAACAAAATAAATATTATTAGCGATGAATTTAGACAATACTTATTTAACAGATGCATGGCATTAATTAATCTTGCGATTAAATATATTGATAAATAATAAAAGAAGGATGAAATGTTTTGAACTTAAAAAAAGGATAACGTTAAATGAGCAATTTTGCTAATCTGTTATAGGATAGTTATTTATTGCTTATGGATGGACAAATGCCAATTTTTTGGCAAAATATTTATAATATTACGAGTAATTTTTATCATTATTGTCGGAAAGTATAAAGGAGGTTATTTGAATGCCAGTTGAAATTATTAGTAATGTAAGTCCATATGTTTTAGACTATATTGCTGGTATAACAGATAAATTGCCAGCTTTAACGAGAAAAAATGCAGACTTCATAGAGGCTGTAGTACATTTGGATTCGAATTACGCAAAAGACTTAGAAATTAATCCACCATCAGATGGGTATGACCCAGAATTAAATGTAGAATCATCAAAAGGTAAATATCGTGGTTCAACAGCATATTGGTTTAATGAAATGAAAAAAACGAACTGTAATTTTAGAAAATGTGTTCTTGGTGCAGTAATAGCAATAGATAGTACAAATTCTACACACTTAGAATCCTCAGAATCAGGAAGAAAATTGATGAGAGATGTTATTTGTAAAAATTGTAACGGGTGGCAAGAATTAGTTGAAATGCTTAATGTGCCATTTGATCCAAAAAATCACAAACATATTATTTCGTTGTTAACAGCTAAGACTACAGCTAAAAAAGATGGTGGACCAAGATACAATATTTCATTTGCTACAAAGTTTTGCGCATATGCAGCTATATTTCTTAATTCAAAAATAAAGTATTCTAAATATGATAATATTGTTTCTAATGCTTTACCAAGTTATCAAAAGGTATATTTGAATGAAACTAAGAAAACTTGTGAATATAAGATTTGTGAATGTCAAACAAGAAAACTAGATGATGATGGTAAATATCAATATAGGCTTGATGTATATGAAAAATACGGAAATACAATATCAAAAATTCTTAGAAAACTCAGTTTAGAGGGTATTCATTTGAGTTTAGAAGAATTTGATCATATCGTTTGGTATGGTTTAAAAGGATAGCAATTGTTGAAAACATTCACTTGAATGACTGCTTAAGCTTTCAGGTGAAGAATAGATAATTGTAGAATAATCAGCAATATTTCCAAAGGTAAAGGCAATAGAGTTTGCCTAGATTATTAACCATAAAATATAAATATTATTGATTATTACTAGAGAAATATATTAAAATAGGGTTAACTTTTTATATTGATGAAACAATTTTTGTTATTAATAATGACAAAACATTTATTGTTGCTTCTATATCATTTGCTATTAAGTTAAAAAACATTTAATTGGAAAATGAATCTTAAGCCTTAAATTAGCTAAAACAAAAGCAAGTAGCGATGGAAAAGTTATAGCTCCATCGGATTATTTAAAGAGTGATCAAAACTATTATAAAGATGTTCTTCAAAAATTTTATACAAAATATCTAGCAAATAAAGAATTAAAAACAAATATAGAAAATATATTAATTAAAAATAAATAAAATGTTACGTTTTTGAAAACTATAATTGCAAATTAAAAATACAATAAAAAACTTAATTACCTAATTATATAGCAAATAGCTGCTAAACATATTAAGAAAGTTTTTTGTAAGTAATAAATAATATTTAAAAGAGGTGAAAAAATGGGAAATATAGTCGACAAATTAAATAAATCACCTTTGTTTGCTATGTCGAAGGGATCAATGGAATTATTCCATTCCAATTTCTGGAGTTGGTTAATTAATGAAATTGATAAGGAGTATGTGCTGGCGTTTGTTAAATATAGAATGATAGATTTTAATAATATAAAATATACGAGAGATAAAAAAAACACACCGATATATTGATTAACTATGGTAAACAAGCTATTGTTATAGAAAATAAGATTAAGTCTTTGCCAGACAAGAATCAATTAAATAAATATGAAGAAAGTATTGGTAAAAAATTTTATTTTGGCGTATGTGTATATCCATATAATTTTGGTGATAATATAATACTTGAGAATTGGTCATTCATTACTTATGATGAAATTTTAAATGGAATAGAAAGAATTGCTATTAAAAATAAACAAAAATTGTTAGATAACGTTGACATAAATGGGAAATTTTGTTATGATTTAATTTGCGAATATGTTAATATGACTAGAAATGTTATTGAAATTATTAAAAGTCAAAAAGAAAACATTTCAAATAATATAATTACAAGTGAAGATGTCAAAAAAATAGATCAATTGGGTTTAGCAGATATAGTAAAAAAAATAAACGCAAGAATACTGTTTAATTTTTTAAGGGAGAATTTAATTGAACGTTATCCAGAAGAAAGATACTGTTATGCATGTGGATTTAATCACAAAAAAATAACAATTTCAATTAGAAAAATAATAAATACGGATGAAAATGGTTATATTCTTTTAGGACCACAACTTGAAGAAGATAATTTTCGAAGAACGATTCATGTTACAAATAAGACTTTAGGTATAAACAAAAATAAAAAAGATAGAGATTTGTTATATGAAAAATTGAAAGGAATTTATTTTGACATAGAAGAAAAAAACAGTAAATATAATTATCCAATAGTAAAAAAAGAAGCTAAACTTTATAATGAATACAATGGTTATTACGAAGAAAAAGATTATAATTTATTAGATCAAGAATATATAGCAATTTATAGATATTATAAAATTAATAACACAAGTTTTGAATACATTTTAAAATTATTTGAAGAAGAATTAGAATATGTTTCAAAAATAGGTGATGGTAAAGAACTAATAAATAAAATAAATCTAAACACAGTAAAAAAGAACAAAAATAATGCAAGTAGACGAAGCTTTAATCAACTAATTATAAAAAACAGTTTCTAAAAAACATGATAAAAATATTCCGCGTAACAAAATTTGTAAAATATTTTGTAAAATCCCTATCAGCTTTGAAATGGATAGGGATTTTTTGCAAGTATAACCAGTTACAATACTGAATAAATTATAATATATCCATTGTAACAACGTTAATACAAAATGGTGGTATTTTTATTAAGTTGATTCGTTTTATAAAAAATGAATGTATATTTTCTAATTTTATTGAATCACATTTATTTGTTTATAAAAACAATTTTAATAAATAATTTGACACGTTGCTATTATTTTAATATAATGTTAGCGTATAGGATGAATATAAAAACAGGTCATAAGCTAAATGCTAGTTATAAAATAAAAGTATCTACTTTTAAATGATGCAAGTCTCAAGAAGAAGATAAAGTTAATTTATAGTTAATATTTGACTGATTAGGCCTAAAAAAGCAGCTCTAACAAAGGGTATGTTTTTGGTTGGCCTTTTTTATTTTCTCCTATAAATAAACGGAAGGAAGAAAAATTTTATGTCAATTGATTTTAAAAAAATTGAAAGTGTAATAGGATATAACTTTGATAATATTGACCTATTACAACAAGCATTCGTCAGAAGAAGTTATTCTGTAGAAAATGGAGGTCAAAATAACGAGGTATTAGAGTTTATTGGTGATAAAGCATTAGATTTTGCTGTAATAAGATTAATGATGAATAGATTTGGAAAGATTACGGAAGATAAGCAATGGGATGAATTTAAGCTAACTAATCCCAAATATTTTCAAACCAAATTAGATGAAGGAAAATTTACAGATATCAAAAAAATGTTAGTAGATACTAAATCTCTTTCAAAATGTATTGATAAACTAGGGTTTCATACACAATTGATAATGGGAAAAGGTGACATTGCTCAAAATGTTCAAGAACAAGATTCAGTTAAAGAAAATTTATTTGAGGCAATTATTGGTGCAGTAACGTTGGACTGTGATTACGATATGGATGTCATTACTGAAGTAGTTGATACAATGCTAGATTTAGATGCTTTTTTTGATGATGATTTAGAAGAAGATAATTACGAAAAGAATTATATTGGTCTTCTTCAAGAATGGAGTCAGTCGCAAGGACTTGGATTACCTGAGTATCATTACAAAGAAATAAGTGATGGGTATTTATGTGAAGTTAAGATTTCTAACAATTATGATTTTAATGTTGCATATTGTGGAAAAGATCTAAGCAAAGCCAAAGCAAGAGCTGATGCGGCGTATCAAGCATATACTGATTTAAGAAATAAAGGATATATTGGTAATGAGTTTGAGGAAGCTGTTGGTGAACCAATATACGAAGAATCAATACGACAGATAAACGAATTGTTTCAAAAAAGATTAATTTATAAACCAAATTATAAGTTTAATTTATCAAACGATAATAATGGAAATCCTGAATGGGAGTGTATATTATCGGTAAAAAGGTATGATGATTATTATGGATACGCAACAACAAAAAAAGAAGCTCAACGAGAAGCTGTTTACTACTTTCTTTGTTATTTGATGGATATTGAAGATGATTATGAATAATTTCTACTGAAATTAGAAAGTTATTTAACAAAAGTAAGAGGTTTTGGATTTAAAGTGCAAAACCTCTTTATTATTTGTAAAAAATTCATTAAATTCTTGCATTAATTGTCAAAATATGGTAAAATATAACGGTAAACTAAATATTTCTTAAGCTTGTAGTGGGGGAACACTCTTAAAAAATAACATTTTAATGATCATAGCCTCCCTACTTCGTAGGGAGTTTTTGTTTTTATACATTCTTTAATAAAAAGAAAAATTTAAAAGCATTTAACAATAACGATATATTGAATATATTTTTGATTTTACTATCTGACAGAAATTAACGCAATATTGAAAAAAAAGTGATTATTAGAAAAAATATTAATATAGATTTGGCTTATACAAAAATGTGCTTTTATAAATTATTTGGAGGTGAAAAAGTGTTTGATAGCATAAAATATCCTGGATGGAATCAAATAGATTTACATTCGCATGGTTTAATAGATTTGATGAAAGATGGCAGTGAACGAAATAATAATTATACTAATAAGAAATTTTATGATTTTGTGAAAGAGCAAGGCGTAAAATTGAAAGCAGTAACAAATCATAATAGATTTAATTTTTTAGAACATATAAAGCATTCTATAATATGCTCTTTGTTAGGAGTTCAGTATATTCCTGGAATAGAGATTGATTGCAAATTCAACAAAAAGTCATTTCATTCAGTAATATTATTTGGACCAGATTCAGATTTATTTAAATTTCAAAAAGATTTAGAAGACATTGTGAATAGTAAAAGAAGCAAAAAAGAAGAAATTTCATTTAGTAAACATGATTTTGGCAAATTATTTGGTAATATGAATTTTATTTTTATTCCGCATGCAATAAAGCACGAAGGAATCATGTACGATACTACCTCTGATGAAGATGATGATGATAATATAGGTTGGGTAGTTGAAACAATCAAAAATGGCTTATCAATGCCATGTTTACTTGAAAATACTAAAGATTATCATATATATTCTGTAGAGGAAAGAATTAATAAATTGGTTTCCTCTAATAAATGCAAAGTTTTTGTTGGATGTATAGTAAATAGCGATTATAATTTTGATTCTGATGAAGCTAGAAAAAACAATATAGAGAAAAAACCAAAGTATTGCATTTTTTCTGAACCTACATATAGAGGTTTGGAAATAGCGATAAGGAATTATAAAACTAGATTTAGTACTATTGATGCATTAATAAGTAGAAACAATTATATTGAACAAATCGAGTTTAATAATATAGATAATGCAGATTTTTTACTGAAAGATAACATAAAATTATCTACTGGTTTAAATATAATCATAGGTAATTCTGGTACTGGTAAAACATTATTGTTAAATGAAATTTATTATCAAATGACTGGAAAAAATCTCGATGTTTCCTCTGAAAATAAAAAAATAAATGGTAATTTATATAGTGGTAAAATTAACGGAATAGAATTATTTAAATTAAAGCTAAATGAAGAAAAAAACAAAAAAATAAAAATAGTTGAAATACCTAAAATTTATAATAAAATATTAAAATGTTCTGAAAGTGAAAACCTTGGTGAACAATTTGGTATTAAAGAGGCTAATTCATATAGAGAAATTATAAATAATTATAAAACTGTTTTGTCAAAATTTGAAAACGCACATATTGAAAAAGAAAATTCAATTAGTAAAGGGAATGTTTGTATTAGCAATATAAACAGATCTATTTCCTTCATTTTAGATAATGAAGGAAAGTCTAATTTTTATAAGCTTGCTAAAAAGGCTTACAAAACAACAGAAAAAAACTCAATAGATAAAAAAATCAAAGCTTTAGATAAATTAATTTATAAACGTGTCGAAATAAAAAAATATTTTGAAGAAATTACGCTTTATTTAACAAATGATGAAAAAATAATTTACGAAAATATTATAACTAACTTCAATATATTAATTGAAAAACTAGAAAAAGTTAAATCAGAAGAAATTTTTAAATATAATAAATGTTTGATAGATGAAAAAATTTACAAAATAATCAATTTAAACATTGACAAATCTATTGAAAATTTAAATGGAAAAGAAAAAAATATAATTTTAATGAAAAGTAGTATTTCTGAGGAAAATAATAGCTTAACGAATTATATAATAGAATGTTTAACAAAAGAATTATTAATGGATAAATTGAATTGTAGTTATCCATATGATGCTTTAAAAGAACATATCGAAAAAAATAAAAATGATTATGCTAGGCAAATTATAGGTTTTGAAAAAGAAAATTTAAAAAATGTAATTTTAGAATCTAGTTATTTAATTGATACGAAAAATATTATAAATAAATTGAAGAATTTTGAGAATATTAATTTTGTCGAAAATGCGGATATAAAAAAAAGTATAATTAAATTATTAGAGAAGGGAATTTATTTGTCAGAAAAAATTAGTCTAGATATTCCACTTATTTTGGAATTAAAAGTTGGGGATATGTGGAAAAATGAAAATAGAATTAATCCAGGTGATTTAGCTAAAACATATATGAATTATTACTTTAATATGTTAATAAGAGCAGAACAACCAGATGTGATATTAATTGATCAGCCTGAAAATGATGTTGACAAAACTTTTTTAACGGAAACATTATCTAAATTTATTAAAGAAAGAAAAATGTTAAATCAATTTATAATTACAACTCATGATCCTATTTTAGCTATTAATTCAGATGTAAATCAAATTATTCTTTCAAAGCTAAATGATAAAAATCAAATAACTTACAGTAGCATAAAACTAGAAGAAATTGATAAAGAAGATTTATCTTATTATGGCTCAAATGTAGTTTCTGAAATATTAGATGGTGGTAAATCAAATGTAACTTTAAGATATCAAATTTATGGAGGAGAATTAAATGATTAAAATTAATTTATTAAAGGGTCAAAATTTGGAAAAAAATAATGTGTATTTTCAAATCGATCAAGGTGAAAAAAAATTACTTAACTTCGAGGAATTAAAAATATTTGCAGAAAGCATATTAGAAGATATTAAAAATCAAAACAATAACGATTATGAAATAAATTGCGAAAAGGGACTAGAACTATACAAAGAAACTATTCAAAATATTATTGACGGCATTAAAACAGATCAAGAGTTACAAAGATTATATTGTGATACCAAGTAAAGGATATTATATATGCAAGATTACGATTATAAAGAAGGTAGAAAAAGAATAAATACTATTCTAAATTCAAAAACAAAAATTAAGGAATTAACAAGTATACCAAAGTATGAGAGTGAGTTCACATATGAAAATGGTATCAGTACATGGGTAGGTGCTTTATTTGTTGATATAAGAGATTCAACAGTGTATTTTAAAGAAAATAAAAGTGAACATGTAGCTAGAATAATGAGGGCTTTTTGTAGTGAAATAATAACAATTCTAAACAAGAATGATAATTATAGACAAATAGGTATTAGAGGTGACTGTATTTACGCAATTTATTCAGCACCGTTACAAGCAGACTTAATTAATATTTTAAATGATGCAATTATGATTAATACTTTTAATAAAATGTTTCAAAAGATATTAGAAAATAATAATTTGAAAACATTTAAAATAGGAATTGGTTTAGGAGCATCAAAAGATTTAATTGTTAAAGCAGGAAAGAAAGGAACTGGCATCAGTGATAATATTTGGATTGGAGATGCTGTAATTGATGCTTCAAAATTGTCAAATCAAGGAAATAAATATGGCTTTCAACCTATAGTTATGGATGCAAATTTTTATGATAATATTAAAGATTATAAAGCAAATAAAGAATATCAGTATTCATATTATTTCGAGAAGAGAAAAAGCAATATTTTGTATACTAATGTTTATCATGGATATATGATATATTCTGATTTTAATGACTGGATTGATAATGGGATGAGATAATTATGGGAAAAAGAGAAGATAAACAGAAAATATTAGATAATCTTTATTCCCAAATATCTTCATTTGATAATAAAGCAAATATATTTATAACCGTTATTGGTATAATGTTTGCGTTGTCTTTAACTTTTCTAAATATATTTGGTGATGACAGATTTGTTAATGCAAAAAATGGCGTTAAATTGTATTATAACATTTGTTTTATTTTATTTGTAATTAATATTATTTTTTCATTATTTGCCTTTATAATGACAATAGTTCCCAGAAAAAACAATTGTATAGAAATAAATGCAAATTATTATAAACATATTGCAAAGATGAATATTAATGAACTAACAAAAGAAATAAATGATTATATAAAAGATGAAGAGCAAATAATAAATCAAATAAAAATAAATGGAAATATTTGCAATAAAAAACATAATTGGATAATGACTGGTATGATTTCTTTATGCCCATGTATAGCCTGCTTTTTCAATTTAATTATTATAATAAGTTTTATATTATAACTAGCACATAAAGTTATGAATCTTAGTAAATTTTTTGTACACTTTTTTATAGAATCACATTCTTAAAAAGTGTACAATTCATTTTGTTCGAAT
>ERZ839823.3053-NODE-3053-length-11570-cov-2.881285_pt1 | contig 11570 bp, 13 predicted proteins | sample MGYA00519862_ERZ839823 | MGnify/ENA primary metagenome ERZ839823 (study PRJEB31850, sample SAMEA3708853) | human gut metagenome | biome: human gut; feature: human-associated habitat; material: faeces | place: China | collected 2014 ...
ACGGGCCTGCAACTTAGCGCCGAAGGCGCAGCCTGTCGCACCCGGTGGGGAGCGGGTGATTCATTTGTCGAGGCCGCCGGATGGAGGGGAAAAAGCGCTTTTGGTGCCTTTTGGGGCTTAGGCCAAAAGGCACTGCGGCGCAGCACCCGTGTGTTATCGTGCGGAAGGTTATTGCGCCGCATACGCGCATATCAGGTATGTCTCCCTAACAGCACCGCCGCCTAGCCAAAACGCAAAGCAACACGTTATGACTTGCTTTCGGTCATCTGCACCGTGCCGTAGTCGCAGTCCCCACCGTCGTAATTCCACTTGAAATGGAATTTATCCCCCGTGTGACAGCTCACCGCCGGCGTGCCGTCGCCGAGCGTTCCCACGCATACCGCCGTATGGCTCCAGCGGTTGTCCCCGATATGGCCGCCGCCCCAGCGGTAAAACACCGGGCTGCCCGGCAGCAGCACCGCGGCGGCCTTTTTCGTTTTCCCGCCGAGCGACAGCGTGCGTCCGGCCGCATCCTTCTGCCGCAGCACGGCAACGCCCTTCCCGCAGTTTGCCTCTTCGGTCAGATAGCGGTACAGCCGCGTGGAGGAAATCCACGCCGTGCTGCCCTGCCCCTCGCTGCAGTACCACACGTCGTCCTGCGGCAGCCCGCCCGCCGCCAGCGCCTGCGACGCAAAATTCGCACAGTTTCCGCCCGCCGCCGTATAATCCCGGTACGCCGGATTGCGTGAGGGTGCCCAGCGATCCATATAACTCACAACTGATTGTATATTAAAATCTTTAATATACGTTGGGGAGTTGCTTTCGAGCTGCGGCGGCGTACCGGTGACCGGGCGCGGCGGCGCACTGACCTCGCCCGCATAGGCGCGGTACAGCGGGTCGTCCTCCCAGCCGCCCCCGCCCGCCTGTGTCGGCCGGCCCTCGTAATAGGTGTCCCGCGTCAGCCGCCATGCGCCGTCCTCCCCGGCAAAATGCAGCACGTGCCGCACCCCGTATCCCGACAGGTCGGCGCTTTCGGGAGAGGTGTAACCCGGATACCAGTTGTAGAAATAGGCGTATTCGTATACATTCAGTATAAATCCATCTTCCTGCTGTTTTGCGGAATCCAGCCGGAGCGCGGCGGCCGCGCCGGAAAACCGGCATTTCCAGTCCCGGCGCAGGTCCTGCAGCCGGATGACCCGCTGCCGTTCGGCGGCCTTTACCGTCTCGGCGGCGGGGAGCGCCTCCAGCGCAGCCGGCTCCAGCGCTCCTTCGGCGCACCAAAGCTGTCTGCGCGGCAGGTGAAATAGGCGGTCAGCAGCGCCGTCACCGCCTGCGGCAGCGCAAAGCTGCCGGTCTCCAGCGTAACGCGGCAGGCGGTAAAGGGGGATGGCTTGCCGGATGCGGCGCAGCCGGAAAGCAGGAGCAGCAGGGAAAGCACAGCGGCGATGGTTTTTTTCGGCACGGGCAAAACCTCCCATTCGGATTCGGGTAAGGAAAAACGGAACCCCGGTTATCCTATGCTGCGGCAAAACGGAAAAAAACCTTGCCAGCACGGCCGACAGGTGGTAAATTAAAAAAAGGCGCCGCGGCAGCCGGCCGGTCCGCATAATCCGGCGGCTTCGCGGAAATGGATGTAAGGAGAGATTTTGCATGTACGAAGCGCTGCAGACCAAAAACCTGTATGATTTGAGCCATACCATCGCCGCGCCGCTGCTCGCGGAGACGGTGTATCCGTGGGAGGCGCTGTCCGGCATTCATGCGTTTATCGCCCGTGCGGGCGCGGCGCTGCCGGCGGAGGAGTACGACCATCCGCGCGAAACGGTATGGATCCATAAAACGGCGAAGGTGGCGCCGACCGCGTTTATCGGCGACGATGTGATCATCGGCCCGGAGACGGAGGTGCGCCACTGCGCGTTTATCCGCGGCAACGCGATTGTCGGCGCAGGCGCGGTGGTCGGCAATTCCACCGAGCTGAAAAACGTGATCCTGTTTGACAGGGTGCAGGTGCCGCATTACAACTATGTGGGCGATTCGGTGCTCGGCTTCAAATCGCATATGGGCGCGGGTTCCATCACCTCCAACGTCAAAAGCGACAAAACCCTCGTGACCGTGGCGGCGGAAGGCGGGCGGCTGGAGACCGGGCTGAAAAAGTTCGGGGCGATGCTCGGCGACGAGGTGGAGGTCGGCTGCGGCAGCGTGCTCAATCCCGGCACCGTCATCGGTACGCACAGCCAGGTCTATCCGCTGTCGGCGGTGCGCGGCTTTGTGCCGGCGGGCAGCATCTATAAAAAGCAGGGCGAGGTCGTCGAAAAACGGTGACGGCAGTGACGCAAACCAGGGAAAGGGGGAAACGGCATATGAACCGGCTGCGACGCCTGTCGCTGACCGCAGCGGCGTGTTTGATGCTGGCGGTGTGCCTGCTGCTGCCGGGCTGCAAAAAGGATACCGTCATGGGCAAGGGCTTCCGTTTCCCCCTGACGGCCGAGCCGCGGCAGCTGGACCCGCAGGTGGCTTCGGACAGCGCGTCGGCGACGGTGATTGCGGCGCTGTTCGAGGGGCTGACCCGCCTGGATGAGCAGGGGCAGCCGGTGCCGGGCGCGGCCGAATGGACGGTGTCGCCCGACGGCCTGACCTATACCTTTACGCTGCTGGACAGCCAGTGGAGCGACGGGCAGCCGGTGCGCGCGCAGGATTTTGTTTACGGGTTCCGGCGCACGGTGGACCCGGCGACCAAATCGCCGCTCGCCGAAAAGGCCTACGGCATCGCGGGCGCCCGGCAGATCCACCAGGACGGCGCGCCGCTGTCCTCGCTCGGGGTGACCGCTGCGGACGATAAAACGCTGGTCATCACGCTGGAGGCACCGGATGACGGTTTTCTGACCAGGCTTGCGGCGGTGCCGTTTATGCCCTGCCGGGAGGACTTTTTCACCGCCACCGGCGGCCGGTATGGGCTTGAGGCGGAGAACCTCATCAGCAACGGCCCGTTTGCCCTGGACGTGTGGAACCACAGCAAATCGCTGCTGATGATCAAGAACGAGGGCTATCACGGTGCGCAGGGGATTTATCCCTCCGCCGTGCGGTATGTCATCGAGGAGGCGGAGGATCCCCTGGCTGCGCTGACCGCGGGCACCCTCGACGCGGCGGAAATCCCTCCGGAGGATGTCGCGGCGGCTGAGGAGGCGGGCATGCGCATCGTCCGCCTGGACGACACCACCCGTATGCTCTGGCTCAACAATAACAACGCGGCGCTGTCGAGCGCGGCGGTGCGCCGGGCGCTGCGCGACGCCATCGAGTGGGACACCCTTAACCAGACGATTGCCGCGGCAGGGGAGTCCCGGGCGCTCGGGTATGCCGCGGGCGCTGCGGTGACCAACGGCGGGGAGACCTACCGCACCGAGGCCAACGCCCTGCCGGGGCATACCGATGCGGCCGCCGCGCGCGCCGCGCTGCAGGAGGGGCTGGCGCAGGCACAGCTCACGGCCATGCCGTCGCTGACGGTGCTGTGCGCGGACGATGAGTACAGCCACGCGATCGCGCTCGACGTGGTGCAGTCGTGGCAGAAAAACCTGTCGCTGTATTTTGAGCTGAAACCGGTGCCGGAAGCACAGCTGCGCTCCGCGCTGAGCACCGGGAATTACACCATCGCCATCGCTGATTATACGCCGTCGGGGATGACCGCAGCAGCGGCGTTCGCGGGCTTTGCCGGGGTGGATGAGCGGGAGAATTACGCCAACTTCTCCTCCGCGCAGGCGCAGGAGCAGCTGGCGGCGGCGAACACCCGCGCCGGGCTGGAGGCGATGGAGGCGTGGCTGTATGCCGAGTGCCCGTCGGTGCCGCTGAGCGCGAAGGCGCGGATCTTTGCGCTGCCCGAAAACGTTTCGGGGGTGGTAATCCACCCGTTCGGCGGCGGGGAATACGGCGCGGCGATTGATTTCCGCACCGCCGGCAAAACCGACAGCTGAGCCGCTTGCCAACCGGCGGGCAGGTATGGTATACTGTTTCATCATGGCATAAGCCGGAAAGGAAGGGTTTCGATGGAAAAAATCCAAATGACAACGCCGCTCGTGGAGATGGACGGCGATGAGATGACCCGCATTCTGTGGGAAGCGATCAAGGAAAAGCTGCTGACCCCGTTTGTGGAGCTGAAATGCGAGTATTACGACCTGGGGCTGCGCCATCGCGACGAAACCGATGACCGGGTGACGGTCGAGGCGGCGGAGGCGGTCAAAAAGTACGGCGTCGGCGTCAAGTGCGCCACCATTACCCCGAATGCCCAGCGGGTGGAGGAGTACGGGCTCAAGCAGATGTGGAAAAGCCCGAACGGCACCATCCGTGCGATGCTCGACGGCACCGTTTTCCGTGCGCCGGTGGTGGTCAAAGGGGTCGCGCCGAGCGTGTCCACCTGGAAAAAGCCGATCACCATCGCCCGTCACGCCTACGGCGATATCTATAAAAACACCGAGATGTACACCCCGTCGGCCGCCAAAGCGGAGCTGGTGCTGACCGCGCCGGACGGCACCGAAACCCGCCGGCTGATCCATGATTTCCAGGGCGGCGGCGTGGTCATGGGCATGCACAACACCGACGCTTCCATCTCGAGTTTTGCGCGTGCGTGCTTCAACTATGCGCTGTCGGTGAAGCAGGATCTGTGGTTCTCCACCAAGGACACCATCTCCAAGACCTATGACCATCGGTTCAAGGATATCTTTGCCGAGATTTACGAAAACGAGTTCAAGGCGGCCTTTGAGGCGGCCGGCATCACCTATTTCTATACCCTGATCGACGACGCGGTCGCGCGGGTGATCCGGTCGGAGGGCGGCTTTATCTGGGCGTGCAAAAACTACGACGGCGACGTGATGAGCGATATGGTCGCGACCGCGTTCGGCTCGCTCGCGATGATGACCAGCGTGCTCGTCTCGCCCGACGGCAAGTACGAATACGAGGCGGCGCACGGCCCCGTTACCCGCCATTATTACCGGCACCTCAAGGGGGAGGAAACCTCCACCAACTCGGTGGCGACCATCTTTGCGTGGTCGGGCGCGCTGCGCAAGCGCGCGCAGCTCGATTCCCTGCCGGAGCTGGAAGCGTTTGCCGACAAGCTCGAGCAGGCGACCATCGGCACCATCGAGGGCGGCGTGATGACCAAGGATCTCGCGCTGCTGTCCACCCTGCCGGAGAAAAAGGCGGTCAATTCGATGGAATTCCTCGACGCGGTGGCCGAACGCCTGGCTGCGCTGCTGTAAGGGCGCGCCTGTCCGGGAGCATATGCAGAAGAAAACCGGAGGCCGGCAGGCCTCCGGCTTTTTCAGCGTGTAGAAAAAGTCAATACAGAAAAATAACACATAAAGTTTTCGCCCGCCTTTTTCAAAAGGCGGTGGGGTCGAGGGGCAAAGCCCCCGTCGCGTCCCGCCGGACGCGAAATCCTTTGCTTTCATAAGGATCAGGAAGGGAGACGCAACAGCCCGGTGGGCTGTTGCGTCGCGGGAAACCCTATCAAGGGGTTTCCCGATGCGGCGTCTCACGCCGCATTTGTGCAGCTCGCTGTCTGCCAACCAGTTTTTTGACAGTTTGACCGGAGGCCAGCAGGCCTCCGGTTTTTTGTGTCCGTCACCTGCGCAGGAGGGGGCGCAAAAAATACCGCAAAACGGTTGACAAGCGCGCGCCGGCATGATAAAATAGCGGATGCCGCATGATCCGGGCATGGATAAAGCGGACGGTTTTCCGTCCCGCCTGGGAATCAGCGAGTCTGGAAGAAAAGGCAGGTGCCTGTCACAATGTACGCAATTATCGAAACCGGCGGCAAGCAGTACAAGGTGGAGAGCGGCGACGTTCTGTTCATCGAAAAGCTGGATGCGGCCGAGGAAGCCTCCGTCACCTTTGACAAGGTCGTTGCACTGCATAACGACAAGGAGCTGAAGGTCGGCGCGCCGTATATCAAGGGCGCTTCGGTGGAAGCTCAGGTTGTCAAGAACGGCAAGGGCAAGAAGATCACCGTTTTCACCTATCGCCCGAAGAAGGGCAGCAAGCGCAAGCTCGGCCATCGTCAGCCCTACACCAAGGTGCAGATCGGCGCGATCCATGCCAGAGCGCCCCGCGCGAAGGCTGCGGCGGAAACCGCTGCTGCGGAAGATGACGCGAAGTAAGTTCCTGCAGAGGAACGGACGCCTGTGCGGGTTTGTCCTGACAGGCCATACGGGAAGCGCCGAAGCGGGACAGGATCTTGTCTGCGCGGCGGTGTCTTCGGCGGCGTATATGACGGCCAACACCATCACCGAGGTCTGCGGCTGCCATCCGGATATCCGGGAAGAGGACGGCTGCATGGCGGTGCGGCTTTCTCCGCAGGAGGAAGAGCGCTGCCGGGACATTCTGGAAGGGTTTCGGCTGCATATGCAGGAACTTGGGGAAATGTATCCGAAAAACATTACGATCGAATTGACGGAGGTGTAATCTTATGCTGAAAATAAATCTGCAGCTGTTCGCTCACAAGAAGGGCGTCGGCTCCACCAAAAACGGCCGTGATTCCGAATCCAAGCGTCTGGGCGTCAAGCGCGCGGACGGGCAGTTCGTGCTCGCGGGCAACATCCTCGTGCGTCAGCGCGGAACCCATATCCATCCCGGCGAGAACGTCGGCATCGGTTCCGACGATACGCTGTATGCCAAGGCGGACGGTACCGTGCGCTTTGAGCGGGTCGGCAAGGACCGCAAGCGCGTCAGCGTTTACGCTGTCGAGCAGTAAGCGGCGCCGAATCCAAAGTCAGGCTGACGCCCCTGCCGCGTATGCGGCGGGGGCGGTTTTTGTCGGTTGGCCGGCATAATCGCGCGGCAAACCGGAAAAACTTGACTTTTCTGCGGCTTTTGCCGTATGCTATACTCAGGAAATACTAGGTGTTCTGTGTGCGGGAGGATGCCCGCAGAAAGGGGAGACTCCCATGTTTGTGGATACCGCGGTGGTACAGGTCCGCGCCGGCAGCGGCGGGAACGGCGCCGTATCGTTTCATCGGGAAAAATACGTGGCGGCGGGCGGCCCCGACGGAGGGGACGGCGGCCGCGGCGGTAATATCGTGTTTGTTGCGCAGGACGGCGCGAATACCCTGTCCGACTTCCGCTACCGCCGCAAGTTCGCGGCGGAAAACGGGCAGAGCGGCGGGGCGAAGCGCTGCTCCGGCCGTTCGGGGGAGGACTGCGTGATCCCGGTGCCGCGCGGGACGCTCATTTATGACAACGCGACCGGCCGGCTGATGGCGGACATGTCGTCGGACGAGCCGTTTGTCGCCGCCAGAGGCGGCCGCGGCGGCTGGGGCAACACCCATTTTGCCACCGCCACCCGCCAGGTGCCGCGGTTTGCCAAGCCGGGCGCGCCCGGCGAGGCGTATGAGCTGCGGCTGGAGCTCAAGCTGCTTGCGGATGTCGGGCTGGTCGGGTTCCCGAACGTCGGCAAATCCACCCTGATTTCGGTGGTCAGCGAGGCCAAGCCGGAGATCGCCAACTACCATTTTACCACCATCACCCCGGTGCTCGGCGTCGTCCGCGTGGAGGAGGGCACCTCGTTTGTCATGGCGGATATCCCGGGGGTGATTGAAGGCGCGAGCGAAGGGGTCGGCCTCGGCCACGAATTTCTGCGGCATGTGGACCGCTGCCGCCTGCTGGTGCATGTGGTGGACGTTTCCGGCAGCGAGGGCCGGGATCCGCTGGAGGATTTTGAAATCATCAACCGCGAGCTGAAAGCGTATAATCCGGAGCTGGCCGCCCGCCCGATGCTGGTCGCCGGCAATAAGTGCGACCTGACCGACGACGCGGCGGTGGAGGCGTTTGCCAAGGAGATGGCGGCGCGCGGCTGCGAATTTTTCCCGCTGATGGCCGCGATCGCCCACGGCACCGACGCGCTGGTCAAGCGCTGCGCGGAGCTGCTCAGCAAGCTGCCGCCCATCCGGGAGTATGAGCCGGAGCCGGAGCCGCTGCCGGATACCTCCGCGCTCGAGCAAAAGCAGGTGCGCATCGAAAAGCACGGCGACGTGTATTTTGTGGAGGGCGAGTGGCTGCTCCGCCTGATGCGCACGGTCAATTTCGACGACTACGAGAGCGTGCAGTATTTCCAGCGGGTGCTGCAGTCCACCGGGGTGATCGACGCGCTGGTGAAGGCGGGCGTGCAGGAGGGCGACACGGTCAGCCTGTACGACCTGGAGTTTGACTTTGTTCCGTAACAGACGATAAAAATAACCATAAGCAATAGAGGTGAGATTCAAAATGGAACGGCTGGTGCCGCAGGAAACCGATGTGCGCACGCTGAGCCCGCTGGCGCTGGCGTTTGTGGGCGACGGCGTATACGAGCTCATGGTGCGGGAAACGCTGCTGTCGCAGGCCAACCGCCCGAACGGCGCGCTGCATAGAATGGCGGTGTCGCTCGTGCGGGCTGAAGCGCAGGCGGAGGCGATGGAGCGGCTGCTGCCGTATCTGAGCGAGGAGGAAACCGCCGTGTACCGCCGCGGGCGCAACGCGCACACCGCGCGGACGGGCAGCGACTACCACAGCGCCACCGGGCTGGAGACGCTGTTCGGCTATCTGTATCTGAGCGGCAACATCGACCGCGTGCGGGCGCTGTTTGCGCTGGCGATGGAGAAAAGCGCATAATTGCAGAAGCGGTCGATTATACTATAACGGCATATGCGGCCGTCGGTCCGCCGCGTGACGGCCATTTGCAGGGTCCTGCCCAAACGGCAGGGGAAAGGCAGGCGTGAATGAAAAAGTTTCCCTTTTCCACCCATGCGCGTCTGGCTCCGAAAAAGCTGGTGGCCGACGCGCTGTTCTACCTGGCCGGTACGGTGCTGTATGCGCTGGCGGTGAACATTTTTACGGCGCCGAATAACGTTGTGCCCGGCGGTGTCACCGGTGTGGCGACACTGCTCAACTACCTGTTCGGGCTGCCGATCGGTACCCTGATCTTTATCATCAACCTCCCGCTGTTTTTCCTTTCCTGGCGTTTTCTGGGCCGGGAGTTTACGGTGCGCACCATCATTGTGACCACCGTCGGCGCGGCGATTATTGACCTGCTGGCGCCGTTTGTGCCGCCGTTCCGCGGCGACAGCATGCTGGTGGCGGTGTTCGGCGGCGTGCTCGCCGGTGCCGGTCTCGGGCTGATCTATATGCGCGGCGCGACCACCGGCGGCAGCGAAATCGTGGCCCGTCTGCTGGAACGCCGCTTTCATCACATACCGATCGGCCGGCTGATCCTTGCGGTGGACGGCGTCGTGGTTGCGGCGGCGGCGGTGGTTTATCAGAATGTCGAAAGCGCGCTGTATGCAATGGTGATGATTTTCGTGTCCTCGAGCGTAATGGATGCGCTGGTCTATGGCAGCGACTCTGGCAAGATGCTGCTGGTTATGACCGGTAAGGAGCGCGAGATCGCCGACGACATTCTCAAAACGATGGGGCGCGGCGTCACGATGCTCAACGCCACCGGGGCGTATACCGGGGACGAGCGGCGGGTGCTGCTGGTGGCGGTGCGCCGCTCCGAGCTGTATCAGCTGCGCACCCTGGTGGAGGAACACGACCCGGAGGCGTTCATGATCGTCACATCCACCGACGAGGTGCTGGGGAAGGGCTTTAAATCCGTACAGGATGAGAAGAATTGAAAATACATTTGGCGGAACCGGACGCCCGGATGAACCGGTATCCGCCGTTTTGTCTGCTGTATCGACATTATACGCGAATCGAAGTTACACAAAATTCGTCATACTTATAGCGTAATTTCTCGATTTATTCGCGAAATGCTTATATAATAGAAGCTGAAATAAAAGTGGGAGGAATGGGCTTTGGCTTTTGGTGATCAAATAATGGAGCTTCTGCAGAGCCGGGATATGACGCAAAAGGAACTGGCAAAGGCGCTCTCCCTTCCGGTAACGACCCTTAACGGTTATGTACGCGGGCACCGCGAACCGGATTATGAGACCCTGCAGCGTTTTGCCGATTATTTTGGGGTTTCCTGCGACTATCTTCTGGACTATTCGGTGAATAAGGAGAATCAGACCCGGCTGACGGCCCTGTCTGCCGAGGAATACCGGTTTATCGGGGTTTGCCGCCAGCTGCGTGCGGATCAGCGCGAACTGCTGGTCGAAGAGGCACAATTTATGGACAAGCAGAACAAGCGCCGGGCGAACAAAGCGGAATAAATTGCCGCCTGCAGCACAGTCCCTGCCGTTAATAAGCAGGGGCTGTGCTTTTTTCACGCTTGTGTTGCGGTTGATGACAAACGCGGTATACACGGTAAAAAATCCCGCCGTGCTTCGGCGGGGTTTTTGCAAAAAGAAAGAATCGCTTACATTTTCAAGGAAATAGGTTTGTTAAGTTGACATACTTTGGCAAATGGGTTATGATGGCTTTAGGTCATTTAGCAATAACCTGCAGAAAATCAACAAGAATGTCCCGCTTTTCAGCGGGAAGCTGCCGATAAATCTTAATCAGGTGCTGCTCCTTCTCGGTGAGCTCAAATCGAGGGAGGGGCGAGAGCCCCATAAGATAATCCACGGAAACATTGAAAAACCGGGCAAGGGTTTCCAGCATGGCCAAATCCGGCTGATGCTTGCCCTGCTCATAGTAGCCGATACTCGATTTGCTCAAACCGACCAGGTCGCCGAGTTCCTGCTGAGACATATGCCGGGAATCACGAAGCTCTTTTAATCTTAACAAGGAATCCCCGCCTTTTATAAAAGTTGTCATATGTCTAGTGTAGCAAATTCCTGTTGCCTTTTTGCCGATGATTCGGCGCCTAAAGTGAGTTTTGGCCACTTTTGGTCAACTTTATACACAAAATTTGAGTTATGATGGAGGCGTGGGCATTATGATCGATCTTCCTTCGCGATTAAAAGAGCTGCGTGAGAGAAACTGCCTTACCCAGGAGGAAGTCGCTGCGGTGATGCAGGTGTCGCGTTCCTCGTATACATATTATGAGTGCGGACGGGTTAAGCCAAGTCTGTCCGGACTGGAGCTGCTGCGGACATTCTACGGGCTTTCGTGGAACCAGCTGCTGCAGGAGGAAGAAGAGAAGCCGACGGTGCGCTGCGGCATGGGCATACGCCGGTACCGGCGGCGCCGGGGCCTGACCGTGGAGGAGCTGGCGGCAAGATGCCGCAAGCTGTCAGGCGACTGCCATCTGCGGGGATACGATATTGCACGGGTGGAAGAAGGGAAGCGCTTTGTATCCAATCGGGAGCTGAACTGGCTGTCGCAGATTCTGGATACCAGTATTCTGTCCTTTTTCGCCTGACGGCCGTATAACCGGTGTGAAGCAAAGTTTATGGCCGCCCAGGCGATTTTTCACTTGATTTCGCGCGGCTGGGGTGCTATAATCATCTACGCCTTCCTGTGGAAGCTGTCATATCCGGGTGTAGCGCAGATTGGTAGCGCGCTTGAATGGGGTTCAAGAGGCCGCAGGTTCGACTCCTGTCACTCGGACCAAATGAGAAGAAACCTTGAAAAATCAGGGTTTCTTCTTTTTTCTGCTCCAAAAACGGACGCTTGATTTCTCGAAAAAAATTTGAGGGGCACTGTAAAGAAAAAATGAAGAAATAGGACCCGAAAGCACAAAAAGGGTCTAA
>ERZ839823.3059-NODE-3059-length-11537-cov-3.197614_pt1 | contig 11537 bp, 9 predicted proteins | sample MGYA00519862_ERZ839823 | MGnify/ENA primary metagenome ERZ839823 (study PRJEB31850, sample SAMEA3708853) | human gut metagenome | biome: human gut; feature: human-associated habitat; material: faeces | place: China | collected 2014 ...
ACCGACCAATCCCACAAATATCGTTTTGGTGCGGAAATCACCACTCCGACCTCCAACGACCTGAGCCGCGCGGGTTACGCCTTTGGCGGCTGGTACACGGATGCGGACTGTACGGCTGAGTTTACCGCGACCACCATGCCTGCGGAGAACACTACCCTGTATGCCAAGTGGAACGCGGGGCAGGTCAACTACACCGTAAACTACTATCTGCAAAACGGGGACGGCACGGATTATGTACTGCAAGATACTGTGTCCGGTTCCGGCGAGACTGGTCAGACTGTGGATGTGCAAAAGTCTTTCGAGGGATTTGTACCGAAAGCTGATTCGTCCACCTCAATCACCCTCAAAGCCGACAGCGCGCAGAATGTGGTGGATCTCTACTATGCCCGTAACCGATACACACTGAGTTTCAATCTGGGTGACGGAGTAAGTCTGGACGATGGCTGCGCCCCCAACGGCGGAAGCATCTATTACGGCGCAGAGATTTCTACGGACATGACGAATGCCAAACGCACCGGCTATACCTTCGTCGGCTGGTATGAAGATGAAGCATATCAGACTGAATGGAGCGGCACGACCATGCCCGCCCGTGACATCACGCTCTACGCCAAATGGGACGTCCTGACCTACGTCCTCCGCTTCGACTGGGACGGCAATGTGCCGCTGAGAGATTGGCTGCTTAATAATGGCGGCAAGCTGCTCACGGCTGAGTACGATGAGGCGAATTATGTGTATATCAACGCCAACGACCACGGCATTCCCTACATTGATGTGAGCGTAAAGTACGATCAGGTCTTTACCCTGCCCACCGGTATCCCCGGCGCCGAATATTTCGGCTATTATAAGGAAGAGCTGAACCAATGGGGGAATCCTACCGAGACTTTTGTAAAAGTGGAAGATACCAAACTAACCCAAATGGCCGCAGAACAGGGAGCCATCGTCAAGGTCGGTGTCCAATGGAAATCCGAAACTGATAGCAGTGGCACAGAGCTGCTCTATAATGCCAACGATTTTCTGACTAAGGTCGTGCAGGATTATTCCTATGATGCGGCAAGCTACGCACTGGGCGTTGATCTGGATCTCTGTAATGTGAATATGACATTCATTGGAGACATTGTCGGCGGCATCACATTCGATGGAAAGGATCACACGATCTTCAATGTGAAACGCAGCGAGGGGAGCGTCTATCATGCCACAGGCAGTATTTATGGTTATGGCGATAACGTGACGGTGAAGAACCTGACCATTGACGGCATGACGGTGGATTACGCGGCCACCGTCGATACCTACGGCAACGATTATCACGCTTTCGGCGTTCTGGCGGGCTTTGTGGGCGACAGGTTCACGGCGGAAAATGTGACGGTCAAACGTGTGACCATGAATCTGAACCTGCTGGGCGAGAAAGCGGCGGAGTATTTCTATGACCACCATCTGCCCGCAGAGAGCATCGGCGGACTTATCGGCTATGCCAAGGGCACCGTGACTTTGACTGGCTGCAAGGTGGAGGATATGACCGTCAATGTCACCGATAAGAATGACAACGGCGGAACGCAGTTCCTGATTGGCGGACTCATCGGCTATGCGGATGCGCTCTACACGCAGATCCCGGGCGAGAACGAGTATTCTTCTTCCAATGATTACAATGGTGACGGCAGTGTGACCATCACCGGCTGCGCGGTATCGGGTATGACGGTCAACAAGAATCATGCGGCCGGTGCGTCGGTCGGCGGTTTCCTCGGCGGCATCGGAAAGCGCGTTGTTTCGAAGACCGGAACAGAATACTCTGTGACAACCAACATCGATGCTACCAACACATTCCCCGAAGGATTTGAAAACATCGGTAAAGAACTCACAATAAACGATTCCACCGCCAGCAATTCCGCGGCGCGGTCGCTCGATGCTATGCCCGCTGCTTTCGAGGATGAGTCCGACGAGGAAAACACTGCGGCTTGAGCCACGCATCACGAACGCACGATCACACAGAGGAGGGCAGGCAAGCGTACAATCACTTTACCTACCGCACCTACAAGAAAGATGGAGAAGCCTGCACAGGCCACTACATCCGGGAGTACGTTCTGAATGAGATCGTACTGGAGGACCTGCACCGGGTGACGAGTGCGGCGCGGGAACATCCGGAAAAGTTCGCCGCCTACATTGGCAGCAAGCAATCCGCCGAGCTTCAGCGGGAGATCCGCAGGCAGGAGAAGAAACTGGCAGCCATACGGAAGCGGAAAGCTGAACTGGACGCGATTTTCAAAAAGCTGTATGAGGACAGTGTGCTGGGCCGCATTACAACAGAGCAGTTCCAGATGCTGTCTGGCAGTTACACGGAAGAACAGAACCTCATCACTGTCGGCATCTCACAGAAAGAGGACGAGATCCAGCGCCTGCGGGAAACGGCGATTGGAACGGACAGCTTCCTCGACAAGGCGAAGCGGTATACGGATATCACGGAGCTGACGCCGGAACTGCTGCGGCTGTTTATTGAGAAGGTTGTGGTTCACGAGAAAGAGGTAAAGTGGTCTAAGCACGCGCCGCAGACCGTGGAGATCCACTACAACGGCATTGGCTATGTCGGCAGCGGCCAGCTGGATGTGGAAGAAACGATGGAAGCACCGGACCCCCTACAAATCCAGGAAACGGAAGAACCCCGGCAGGCATCGTAAACACGATGACCTGCCGGGGTATCCCAGGAATCACTTGTTACCCCTGTCAGGGGGGAACAAATGAAGCCGGGAGGAGAAATCGTGTATACTCCGTTTAAAGTTCAGCACACGAGGGAAGGGATTCCTGGCTATTTTTCTGAAAGATGACATCAAAAGTAACCTTATGAAATAGGTTGAAAATCGACATTTAACTGGCGTATGAGCTGTACTTGCGCAAGGGCATGGATGCATCATTGTCCCTGATTTTTGCGCTGCTCGCAGGTGAGCTAATTCTGGATTATCGACCTTAAATCGTACAAAATCTATCCTGTCCATCTACCATAAACAAAGCAACTGCATAATCAAAGGTGCATGTGCCTTAATGACACATGCACCTTTTTATCAGTAACCCTCGTCTGGCAACTGCCATAGTATTTGTTTCTCAAAACCTGTTTTATGGACAGCTACCCGATGCGGCTACGTTTTGTGTTCAGGCGCTCACTGTTATCTGAGATATATCCAGAGAGATAATACATCCCGCTATCTTGCGGGCGGTCATATCTGCCATCACTCCAGCGGGTTACCTTGCAAATATGTCAGTGTCTCCATTGTATCCATATCCAGCTTGACCTTATTCGTAATCGCTGACCAGGAACATGGGCTTGATGGCCACGACCTCGTCATATTCCTCCTGAGAGACCTGCACATCGGCGTTCAGGGCCTTCAGATCCGCCTTGACCACCGCCAGCGCCTCCTCGGCGTTCTGAGCGCGGCCCTCCCGCAGGACGCGGATCATCCGGTCCAGCACAACGGGATGGGCATACCGGGCAGGCAGGGGGAAATGCTCCGGCAGTACCCCGGCCATGTCCTTCTGGGCCTGCTCCCAAGCGGCGGTGACCGCCCGCTTGTTGTTCTTCATGGTGGGAATGACCTGCGTACCGGAGAACAGGAACACCACCGCCAGGCCCAGCAGGGTGAAGTACATACCAAAGCCCTCCTGCCGCCGCCAAGCAATGATGCCATAGATCGCGGCGATCAGGCCCGCCAGTACAATGGCCAGCGCCACCCACTTATGGGCGGGATTGGTGTGCTCATTGACCCGCTTGGCCTTGGCCGCAGTGGAAAGCCGGTCCGTCAGCTTCGGATAGCCGGCGAGGAAGGTTCTGGCCTTTTCCAGCTTCTCCCGGGCCGCCTGTGCCTCCGGTGTCAGTACGTCCAGATACCGGACGGCTTCCTCCTGTGCCTTCCGGGCAAGGCGCTGCTCCGCCTGAACGCTGTGCAGCGGCAGACCGGGACAAACCTTCGCCAGATAGGCCAGCAGATCATCCACATGGTCCTCCCGCTTGAAGGTGCATTGCTTCTGCGTACCGTCACCGTATTCTACCACCAGGTACGGAATAGCGCCAAAGACGCCGTTTCCGGTGAAACCGCCCTTGCTCATGGCGACCCGCTTGAATACCCGGCGGATATCCCCCAGCGCCACATAGTAGTGCCGGTCAAACAGGAAACCGTTCAGATACAGCGCTTTTTCCCCTACGCCGCAGGGGCCGAAGTGCTTGCAGTTTTTAACATCCGCAGTCAGGACTTCCGCCGACAGGGCGGTGCTGCCGAGACGCACAGGCGCAAATAACATAGTGTTCCTCCGTGATCGTTCATTGATAGCTTCAAAAGCGGCGGAAAGGAGAGAGTCTTTCCGCCGCTTTCGGATTGATTACTTAGAGCTTACTTGCCCAGAGTTTCGTATTGAGGCTTCACGTCGCGCTTCTTGATGCTGTACAGGAAGATGCCCAGGAACAGCGCGGCAGCGATGATGCCGACGGGATAAGCAACAGCAGTGTTGTAAACAACCGCGCCGTCAGCAGTCTTGTGGTTCAGGAACTGGCCCAGGCACTCGTTGCCCAGCATGAAGTAGGTGATGGACACAGCGCTCATGAAGGTAGCGGGGACAGCGGTGATCCAGTAGTTCTTCTTCTCATAGAAGAGGTACATGGAAGCGGCCCACAGCACGATCATGGCCAGAGTCTGGTTGGTCCAGCTGAAGTAACGCCAGATGATGGTGTAGTCGATCTTGCCCAGAGCGTTGCCCACGCCCAGGATCGCGCCGACGCCCAGCACGGGGATGCAGAGCATCAGACGGCTCTTGATGGACTTCTGCTCAATGTGGAACCAGTCAGCCAGCACCAGACGAGCGGAACGGAAGGCCGTATCGCCGGAGGTGATGGGGCAGGCGATAACGCCCAGCATAGCCAGAGCGATACCCACGCCGCCCATGGTCTTGGAGCAGACGTCATACACGGTGGTGGAGCCGCCGCCGCCCATGGCCAGCAGATCAGCGCCGGTGTAGATGGCGCAGCCGGCAGCAGCCCAGACCAGAGCGATGATGCCCTCGGACACCATGGCACCGTAGAACACGAAGTGGCCCTGCTTCTCACTCTTCATGCAGCGAGCCATCAAGGGGCTCTGGGTGGCATGGAAGCCGGAAATAGCGCCGCAGGCCACGGTGATGAACATGAAGCTCCAGATGGGAGTGCCCTGAGGATGCATATTGGTGAAGTTGTTCCAGATCTCGGGGATCACATAACCCTTGGTGAAGATACCCACGGCCACACCAACAGCCATGATGATCAGGCAGATGCCGAACACGGGATAGATCTTACCGATGATCTTATCAATGGACAGGAAGGTGGCGATGAAGTAGTATACAAGGATCAGCACCAGCCAGAACAGCTTGTTGGTGAGGATACCGGTGCTGCCGCCGTTGGAGAACAGGAGCTGGATCAGACCAGCAGGGCCCACGGCGAACACGGTACCGACCATGATCAGCAGCACAACGCTGAACACACGCATGACATTCTTCATGGTGCCGCCCAGGTAGATGCCGGAGATCTCGGAGATAGAGGCGCCCTCGTTACGCTCGCTGAGCATACCGGAGAAATAATCGTGGACAGCACCGGCGAAAATGGTACCGAAAGTGATCCACAGGAACACAACAGGACCCCACAGAGCGCCGCTCAAAGCGCCAAAGATGGGACCCAGGCCAGCAATGTTCAGCAGCTGGATCATGAACAGCTTCCACTGGGGCAGAACCATGTAGTCCACGCCGTCATTGATCTTGACAGCAGGAGTCTCACGGTCATCGGGCCCGAAGGTCCGATCCACCAGGGAGCCATAGGTGAAATAGCCGCCGATCAGCAGTGCCAGGCAAATGAAAAAGCTAATCATCTTGAACTCTCCTTCCAAAAACACGTTTTTTCTTCTGAAGCAGGCGCAAAAACGTTTACTCGCCTGTTTTCGCTTACATATTAGCACTCTAACTCAGAAGTTCAAGTGCTGAAATTCACAAGAATCGTATAGAATCTTTGTTAGTTTTAACAATAGATTTACGGAAATCGCACAATATCATTCACTTTAACCGGAAACCGGTTTGTAGATTTCTCTATAATTCCTTCGCATTCCAAAAGATTTCCTCCTGCAAGGCGCCCATGTTATGCAGACAAATGTCCTCTATCCAACGCACCATTCCACCGGGATCTGGATTTTCTCTTTATGTGTAGAATGAGCTGCTCCAGAACGCTGATTATTTTGTAAAAAAGAGCAGGCTATCCGCCACTCAACCCATCACAAGCAGGGCGGAGCGGCAGCAAATTCCAAGGAGAACCGTTCAGTTCCTCCTGTTTGAGTATGTTTGCGCCTTTTGCAGTCGAAGCAAAAAGCTCCATCCATTCGGGTGGGGACGTTTAGATCCATGCACGGGGTATGGAGCTTATGCGCTCGACGCAGAAACCCTGCCTCACCTCTGATTGAAATGCGCTTCGCGCATGGGTGTCGGCAGCAAGTTCTTTTCGTCTGACGAATGCAGAATCCTTCGTTCTTCGCGAGGAAGGGGGTGTTTGCGGGGGAAACCTTTGCGGGTTTCCCTCCGCTTTTCTATAAAAGTCGCCGCAGGCGGGCGATTTGCAGCGCAAATCGAAAGTGCTCCAAAAAGAAACACCACCCGAGTGGGTGGTGTTTCTTTTTGCTTTGCGTTGACAAAAAAGATGCAACATTTCCTGTTGTCCGCAAGGAAAGGGATGTTTGCAGGGGAAACCTTAGCCGGGTTTCCCCTGCTTTTTAATTCCCCCGCAGGATAAGTTAGCGAAGCAAACTTGCCCGCTCCAAAAAAGATGCGGGTGCGAAGCTTTGTGCCGCAAGGGTTTGCTGGCTTTTGAGGCTCGTTTTTCCGTTTTGCAATTCGAACCCCCAGCATCTTGTGATGACGGATGAATGATCTGTAAATGTGCGCGTGAATCTGCAATTTAAAAGAGTATACGTGAAAATACATAAAACGTCAATTCCAATAGACCAATTTTACGAGCCTTTTTTCTGTTTTTTACCGGATGTTAATTTCCCCACAAGCGGCTCAACACCTGCTCAGATCCCCATGTGGGGGTTACTCCTTGGGTTGTCTGTAAAAAGCCTACACGTCGGCTCACAGGGGCAAACACGGCGGGATGAGGGGAGTCGCCCACTGCGGGGCGGCTCTGTTATAGGGAGAGCTCAGTTTGTCAGCCCCATCCATGCCTGCTTTTCCTTCGGTGCCTGCACGATCCAGTCCAGAAGGTTTTGGCTTTCCTCCAGCCACTTTGCCATTTCGAACATCTTTGTTCTGGCTTGCATACTGTCCATGCGCAGGCTCGTTTCGAGCAGGTCTCAGATGCTGTCCAGCGTTTCCAAGCCGGTGGCATTCATCGGGAGTTCATCCTCCGGCAACACATGCGCTACCGTGCCACCTTCGCCTGCGCGCGGATTGCATCCAGCTTACGATCCAGGAAAGAGCAAAATACCACTACTGGCTGTTCGGCCATTATCATGACAACAAAGCCATTGACGAAAAGCACATCCTGCTGTGGGAGCAGATCATGCGGGTTATATAAGATAAGGCCGCAAAGGAAAGGACGGCAGACTTGCCGTTTTTTCCTTTGTGACCTTAAAATAATGAACCTTTTACAGAACCAAAGAGGGCGCTGTATAGACTCTGGCAGCCAACTCCTGATTGAGCATATACAAACTCTTGGGGTCAGTGCCGAATAACTCCATCTTGGAAATAAGATCATTTGCTTTCGTTTCTTCCTCGCCCTGTTCCTTTACAAACCAGTCAAGGAACTGCATGGTGCGAAAGTCTTTCACATCATAGGCGGCACTGTAAATATTATTGATGAGGCCGGTCACATATTCTTCGTGCGTCAGCCCGGCTTTCAGGACATCCATGTGGCAGGAAATCGAAGGATCTGGCTTATCAATAGATTCCAATGTCACAGTCTGATTTTGATTTTGAAGATAGGTATAGAACAGCATAGCATGATCCCGTTCCTCTTGCGCCTGAATCATGTACCAGTTGGCGAAGCCATCAAGTCCCTTGGATTTGAAATAATTAGAAAACTCCAGATAGAGATATGCGGAGTAGAACTCCTTGTTGATCTGCTGATTCAGCAGCTTATGTACCGTTTTGTCCATTATGGATTTCCTCCCGTATTTTATGATTTTGAATTGCTCATAGAATAAAGCAATTACTAAAATCCTTATACCATCATTCTTGACCTGTGTCAATCCTGTAAAATTCCGCTTCCTTTTACCTTTTGTGTGGATAGGATAGAACTCCGGTGATTTCACTAAATCACGCACTTAACCGGTACTGGATACCGAAAAGAGCCGAAGGCAACTTCGGCATCTTTTCATGCCCAAATTGTAGAACATAGGGTAAATTATGGAAAAGACAGATCAGGCGGAACGCCGAAGCTGTTTGGCAGAACGGTAGGAGTGAGAGCCGTGCAGAACGGCGGCCAACGCAACCGCCAGGGCGGAGATGTGGGCCAGTGTATTGAGGTTTGCCGCGCTTGTGCCGTTGCGCACCCACAGTCGTTCCTGACCTGTGGATTTGAAGCGGGAATTGTAACGCTCACACTCTGTACGCAAGGCGTATGTCCTCTTGAATGGCACAACGCAGTCGGGAGAGCTATTCGTGAACCCGGGCAAAGATTTATGCCTGAGCTTGTGAAAAACTTACTTAAATAAAAGGTGAAGACACATTAGCCAATCGCCAGTGCGCCTCCATTCATCATTTCAGTCGGATAATCTGCTTATAGAGCATTACAAACTCTTTCGCTACCACCATGTTTTCGTGGTAGTGTCCGAAAAACCAGTATTGGAATCGGCATCGCTCTCGAACCTCATCGAGAAAGTCTGTCAGGGCATCCCGTTGGAACAACCCGCCGCTGAATGTGTCCTGAATGCTGCTGGGGCAGCAGTGGGTGATGATGTAGTCTACATTCCAGCCAGCCTTGTCCAGCGTTTCTCGCGCGGTCTGGTATTCCGCATCGTCGGGCAGTTCCTCTTTCCACCAGGAGTGGTGATCGACACGGAACAGCGCTCCTGCGGCATTAAGCTGCCGGAGCTTTCGTTCAAAGTTCGGATCGTCCGGCTCTAAAATGCCGTCTTGGATATCGTGACTGCTTGCGCCACCCATTGTGAAGATCCGCTTTCCGCTGATCTCATAAAGCTGTCCCCGCATCAGGTGCAGGACGCTGGGGCGAATCACCTGTACGAGTCCGCCGTGCCACTGATTGATCGGGTAACTGCAGAGCAGGTCGAAATTTTCGTGATTCCCACTCACAAACAGCGTCGTGAACGGCCTGTTTTCCAACCAGTCCAGCCATTGCTGTTCGGTATTGCTGCCATCCCAGATGCCGCCGAAGTCGCCGCAAATGACCAGGTAATCTGCTTTCGTCAGCTGCACCTGCTCATAAAAGGCCGCGGGGCGAAGTCTGCTGAAATCACCATGTGTATCGCCAGTCATAAAAATTGCCATATTCTTTACTCCATTTCTTCTTATAATTCTTGTTCCATCACCATCTCCGAATCCCGGAAGTGGATGCGAATAGTCTCCTCGTCCTCTACCGTGATCTTCTGGATGATCTGACGGACGAACTCATCGTCGAACTCCGTGTAGCCCGCGCTGCACTCCATGATGCTGTCCCACATTTGCTGATGGCGGGCGGCCTGTTCCTCCAAGCTGACTTCCATCTGTTGGGTGTCCAGGATCTGTGCTTTGAGGGATTCTTTCTCGTCCGTCAGGGCCTTCATTTTGGCATTCAGTTCGGCATCGCCCATGTTCTCCAGCAGCCGGTCCAGCAGATCGCTTTGCTCCCGACTCACCGCTTCCAGGTGTTTCTTCAGTTCCAGCAGCTTTGCGCCAGCCTGCGATAATGCCTGCTTGGCTTCCTCTGCCATCGCCAGTACATCGGGGCAGACCTCCTGCCGGATGGCGGCTAACTCGTTCATGGCGGCGAGGATTGCACTGTGGAGCTTACTCTCATCCAGTGTCGGGGAGTTGTGACAGTATTTCGTGCCGAACTCCAATCTGGACACGCAGCGCCATACGATCCGCTTTTTCCCGTTTCTTGCCCAAGTCACTCGTTTGTACGGGGAACCGCACTCACCGCATACCAGCAGTTCTGTCAGGGCGTATTTACCGGAGTATTTCCCCAGCTCTGTTTTGCCACTCTTTTGCAGCACTTTGCGCTTGCTGGAGCGACGCGTCATCTCGTTTCTCACCTGATCGAACACCTCTCTGGAGATGATGGCAGGATGGTTGTTCTCCACATAGTACATGGCGCGCTCGCCCTGGTTTTTCTTCACCTTCTTGGAGATGCAGTCCGTGATATAGGTCTTTTGCAGCAAGGCGTCTCCGATGTATTTTTCATTCGTCAGGATGTTGTGGATGATGGCAGGCGACCAGGAGTCTACCCCCTGTGCGGTCGGGACCTTGTCCTCGTCTAATTCTCGCTTGATCTGCCCCAGCGTACAGCCATCCAGATACCGGTGATAAATCCGCTTGATGACCTCGGCTTCCTCCGGGACGATCTCCGGCTGTCCATCTGCGCCCCTGCGGTATCCCAGCATCTTTTTGTACTGGAAGGTGACCTTTCCCGCCTCCGCGCTCTTCTGCTTTCCCCATGCGACATTCTTGCTGAGAGACTCGGATTCCGCCTGGGCGAAGCCGCTGAACAGGGTGATGAGAAATTCGCTGGATTCCGTGAGGGTGTTGATGTTTTCCTTCTCGAAGTACACCCCAATGCCGTTTGCTTTCAGGAGCCGCACCGTATCCAGACAATCCACCGTGTTTCTGGCAAAGCGGGAGAGGGACTTGGTGATGATGAGGTCGATGTGTCCCCGCTTGCAGGCGGTGATCATCTTGTTGAACTGCGTCCGTTTTTTCAGGCTGGTGCCGGAGATGCCCTCATCGGCATAGATCCCTGCCATCTCCCAATCCGGGCTGTCCTGGATCTTCTGGGTGTAGTAGGTCTTTTGCGCCTCATAGCTGTTGAGCTGCTCTTCACTGTCCGTCGAGACGCGACAGTAGGCCGCTACGCGCATTTTTCCGTCATGGTCTCTGTGCAGTTCTTCCGGTTTTCTGGTTGCGGGGATCACCCGCACCCGCCGCTCTAAGGTGGCTGCTGTCGCTTCCATGGATCATTCATCCTTTCCTGTCGCTTTTTTATCCGTAAATATAAGAGTTACTTCGGTATCCTGTGAGATGGTGATATGGGAAACCGCTCGTTGGAAGCGTCTCCAATCCGCCTCTGTCAGACTATCTGACGGCTCAGATTCGGCAGACGGCTCTGGACAGCAGGCATACCGCGCTGCCGCACCCTGCAGGATCAGCGCCATCACCGCTTCCGGCGAGTCTGGCTGCTCCAGCCCCCGGTTGATGGCATTGTCCAGCCGCATGACCTCCGCAGAGGGCGTGTAGGCGGTGCAGCTGGGCTGTTCATGGTTCCGGAACTGACGGACGATCCCGTTTACCGTCGCATCCATGTCCATGACCGCGGTATTCCCGCAGCCTTCGCATCTCAG
>ERZ839823.3060-NODE-3060-length-11536-cov-2.407107_pt1 | contig 11536 bp, 6 predicted proteins | sample MGYA00519862_ERZ839823 | MGnify/ENA primary metagenome ERZ839823 (study PRJEB31850, sample SAMEA3708853) | human gut metagenome | biome: human gut; feature: human-associated habitat; material: faeces | place: China | collected 2014 ...
AAGTGAGCGCCTACATCAGCCGCACGGGACTGGCGCCGCGCACGCAGCACTCGATCTGCACTCCCGAAAAGCTCATCATGGAAATCAACCGCGTCAAAGAGCTCGGCTGGGCCGACGACAAGGAAGAACTGGAAACGGGCATTCGCTGCATCGGCGCTCCGATTCGCGACAAGACCGGCCGCATTGTGGCCACCGTCACCGTCGCTTCGAGCATCGAAATGCGCCACAAGCCCGACTGGGTACGGCATCTTCTGAGCGCCGTCAACGCCGTTTCGGCTTCTCTGGGATGGCTTGCTCCGGACAACCGCATCTAACGTTCACAAAGACAAAACGGACGCCGGCTTTTCCGCTGCGTCCGTTTCACGATTTCAAACGGGAGTTTCTATGGCTCCCGTTTTCGTTTGAGCGTTCAGAGCACGCCGCGTTCGGCGGCTGCTTCCTGCGCCACCTTCACCACGCGGCGGGCCAGAGCCGATGTCGGATCAATGATGAAGACTTCCTTGCCGGCAATCGTCATGAAACCCTCATCAAGGATAAGCGGCAGTTCGGTGCACCCCAGAATCAGCACATTGCAGCCGTGCGTCTTGACGAGATACTCGGCCGCACTGCAGAGATCCTCGCGGCACACGCCGTCGGTAAAGCCCGCCTTGGCGCCCTGAGGTCCGTAAATGGCGGCCATCACGCGCGCCTGATGTTCGTCATCGGGCACGTACATGGGCATTCCCATTGCTTCGGCCTTCTGACCGTAGAGCCCGGAGCGCACCGTACCGGTCGTCGCCATCAAGCCGATCACAGCCTTGTCGCCGAACTTCTCCTGAATCTCCTGCATCGTCACCTGCTGCATATTGATGAAGGGAATGCCGACGAAGGGTTCGATCAAAGCCACAAAAGCGTGCGCAGTGTTGCACGGCACAATGATGCAGTCACAATCGTCTTCTTCAAGGCGCTTGGCACAGTTGTACATGGAAAGCGTTGGGTTGTCACCGCCTTCGAGCAAGCACTTCGTGCGATCTGGAATCTGAGGATTCTGTTCGACCACGAGCTTGAAGTGTTCCTGATCAGTCTTGGCGGGCGTCGCCTTGACAATCTTGTCGTACAGATCAACCGTCGCGGCAGGTCCCAGACCACCGATCATGCCCACTTTAAAGGGCTTGGGCAGCGGTGTGACGTCGGCGGTCAAAAGAGCCTGAGCGTACTCTGCGGCCGACAAGCGGCCCGAATCGCAGGCAGGGTCGATCAGACGCACAGTAAATTCCGTCTGCAGCTCCGCAAAGAAGCGATGAGGGCATCCGCAGGCAAAGCCGATCACGTCGGCGCCGGCTTTCTGCAGTCGCTTTACCGCATTGAAGTTGTTGATCTTGCGTGCCGCTTCCTTGAGCGCATCCGTCGCATCGGCGGGCGCCTCCACGAAGTCGCCTTCGTCGAGCAATACCGTTACGGATGCATCCTTGGCAAGAATCGCCGCCTTGATCTCAAGAGCCGTGTCGCAATGGTGTCCAACCACAAGACCGATGGTTTTCACTTTTTCTCTCCTCCAACTCTAAGAGCGCACAAACGCCGCCCGCACCCTCGTCGTCGGGCTTCGTCTGTATCCTACTGAAAGGATAACCGCTTCGCGCCGAACTGTCTTCAACGAGCTCTTCAAACTTAGAGCCTTCTTAGGGCTTCCCACTGTTTGGCGAGTCGCTTGACACTCACTGGCATCGGTGTGCGCAATTCTTGTGCAAACAACGACACGCGAAGTTCTTCAATCATCCAACGGAAATTTTCCAACCGCTCGTCGACGGAACCCTTACGGGCCGCCATCTCGCGAGCAAGGGGCACGGCAAGCTTTTGGATTTCGGCAGTGTGCCCCGCGTCACGCGCCGGATCATTGCGCAGACGCTCCAGACGCACATTGATCGCCTTGACGTAACGCGGATAGTGCTTGAGGCGTTCAAAGGGCATGTTCAGCAGGAAATGCGGCACAAAGAGTCCCTGCAACTGACTTTCGATGTCCTTGACCGCCTCCGGAAAGGCGCGCGCGGCCTGCAGTCTCTTGTTGAGTCCCGTGAGTTCGGCCGCCACGGTTTCCATCAGACGCAGGTACTCACCGCCGATGAGCGTCAGACGCGAGCGTGCCTCGTCCTTTTTCTGTTGAAACTGCAGCTCATTGACCGGCCAGTCGCCTTGCATCGCAGCGGTCTCGACGGCTGCGGCCGTCAAGTCCGAACGCAATTCCTCAAAGCTCTCAAAACGCTTGGCGATCGGCGCAATGACGGCACACTGCATCTGCACGCGCTGCAATCCGTTCAGATTGCGCTCCAAATAACGCACTTGTTCACGAAGTTGCAACTGAAAAAGCCGCCGCAAACCGGCGCGATGCGCCTTTCGAGCATCCTGCAAATCGTCAAACACGTCCAAAGCACACGAATCTCCCTTGTCCACCAAAGCCGGATGTCCTATCAGCGTGAGCCCCCGGCGGCGAATTTCCATGAGTTCCGGCAATTCCCCAAACGTCCAATTGGTAATGTTGTCTGTCAGGTCCGCCGAAACGGAAGCGTCGGCCTGAGCCACATTGCGGAAAGTCTCCTGCGCCTGAGTACCGAACTCGGCACGAAGCTCGGCCAAATTTCGGCCCATTCCGATCTGCCGCCCGTGTTCGTCAAGCACCTTGAAGTTCATAAACAGGTGCGGCTGCAACATTTCAAGCTTAAAGTCGGTGCGCTCGCAAGTCGTCCCGGTCTGTTCTCGAATATCGGCAATCAACGCGTCCACTAGCGTTTTGGACTGTACCTGTACACCGCCCGTTCTCTCGAAAAATCCGTCGGCGTACTTGTCGATCGGCACACAATGGCGACGATAGCGCTGCGGCAGCGATTTGACGAGCGCTCTGACCTTTTCCTTGAGCATACCGGGCACCAGCCACTCGCAGCGCACAGCATCGATCTGATTGAGCGCGAAAATCGGCACGGCAAGCGTGACGCCGTCTCGGGGAGAACCTGGCTCGAAATGATAAGTGAGCGCCATTTCGATACCGGCAGCGCGGTAGGTCTTGGGATACCACTGCACGGTGACGCCGCTTGCATCATGTCGCATCAGATCGTCGCGCTTCATGAAGAGAACTTTCGGATTCTCTTTTTCCGCGACACGACGCCACTTTTCAAACGTGGAGCCGCCCACGACCGATGCATCCAGAATCTTGTCGTAAAAGGCGTAGATCGTCTCGTCGTCAACGAGCACGTCCGGGCGACGCGTCTTGTTTTCGATCTCTTCGATTTCTCGCACCAAGCACTTGTTGTGCGCAAAGAAAGGCGCACGCGTTTCGTACAATCCTTCGACCAGCGCCTGACGAATGAATATGTCGCGTGCCACGACCGGATCGTGCGGTGCAAATTGCACGCGGCGATCGGTGTACACGGGCAAGCCGTAAAGCGTACCGCGCTCAAGCGCCACCACTTCGGCACGCGTCTTTTCCCAATGCGGCTCGCTCCAACTCTTTTTGATGAGGTGGCCGGCAGCCCTCTCAATCCATTCGGGTTCAATATCGGCCACACATCGCGCAAACAAGCGGCTTGTTTCCACCAACTCGGAAGCCATCAGCCATTTGCCGGCCTTCTTTGCCAACGCAGAACCCGGCCAGACCCAAAAGCGAATGCCGCGCGCTCCCAGATAAGGAGCCGCCCGCAGGTCGGCCGACAAATCACGCATACCGAGATTGCCCAAAAGCCCTGTCAGAAGAGAGGCATGCAAGGCCTCGTAGTCGGCCGGCTCCTCACTCGTCTTCCAGCCGATTTCTTCCGTGAGTTCCTTCAGTTGACGCCACACATCGCGCCACTCTCGCATACGACGAGGAGAAATGAAGTTGCGATGCAGCTTTTCGGTGAGCTCTCGATTGCTTGTCTTATTGGCGCGCTCGGTCTCGAACCAATTCCAAATGTTGATATAGCTCAGGAAGTCACTTGACTCATCGGCAAATCGTTTGTGCGCCTGATCGGCTTGCTGCTGCGCGGGAAGCGGGCGTTCGCGCGGATCCTGCACGGCAAGCCCCGAAACCACCACCAATGCTTCCTTGAGTGCTCCGCGACGAGAGGCTTCGAGCAACATACGGGAAAGCTTCGGGTCAACAGGCAGGCGCGAGAGCATGCGACCGACGTCAGTAAGTTCTCCGTTTTTCTCCAACGCATGAAGTTCCGACAGAATGGCGTAACCGTCGGCAATAGCTTTGGGCGGAGGCGGCTGCACGAAATCGAAGTCACGTACGTCGCCCAACTTCAAAGCCTTCATGCGCAAAATGACGGCTGCCAGATTCGAACGCACGATTTCCGGATCGGTGTAGTCCGGGCGTCTGGCCCAATCGTTTTCGTCGTAGAGACGAATGCAGATGCCGTCGGCCACGCGTCCGCAACGGCCGGCGCGCTGATTGGCCGAAGCCTTGCTCACGGGTTCAACCAACAGCTGCTCGACCTTGTTGCGATAGCTATAGCGCTTGATGCGCGCAAGTCCCGTGTCAACCACATACCGAATGCCGGGAACCGTAATCGACGTTTCGGCCACGTTGGTAGCCAACACAATGCGCCGGACGCCGCCGCTTTTGAACACTCGCTCCTGTTCCTGCGCAGAAAGCCGCGCATACAGCGGCAATATTTCCACCAGTCCGGGGCGATTACGGGCACGAAGCACTTCGGCGGCTTCACGGATTTCGCGCTCTCCGGGCAAAAACACCAGAATGTCGCCGCGCCCGGCGATCTGCAGCTCATCACAAGCATCGGCCACGGCGTCCATCAGCGTCTTGTCGTCGGCCTCATCGGTATCGTCCACCGGACGCCAGCGAATCTGCACGGGATAGGTGCGCCCCGAGATCGTAAACACCGGTGCCGGTTTGCCGTTGATTTCAAAGTGCTTGGCAAAGCGTTCCGCATCAATTGTTGCCGAGGTGATGATGACCTTGAGATCCTTTCGCTTGGCAAGCACCCTCTTAAGGTAGCCCAAAAGAAAATCAATGTTGATGGATCGCTCGTGCGCTTCGTCGATAATGATCGTGTCGTAGCGCTTTAACAGAGGATCGGTCTGCGTTTCGGCCAGCAAAATGCCGTCGGTCATCAGTTTGATGGCCGCTCCCGGCATCGTCTTGTCGGTAAAGCGAACCTTGTATCCCACGATTTCGCCGACTTCGCTTTCAAGTTCAGCCGCAATGCGTTTGGCAATGGAACTCGCGGCAATGCGACGCGGCTGTGTGTGTCCGATCAAGCCTTTGGTTCCTCGTCCTGCCAAAAGACAGATTTTGGGCAACTGCGTCGTCTTGCCCGAACCGGTCTCGCCGCAAACGACGATGACCGGATTTTCCCGAATGGCTTTGACAAGTTCTTCTCCGTGCTCGCTCACAGGCAGACCGGGAGCAAGCGTCACGGGTTTCGTAATCGGATTGGGCGGCACAAAAGGTGAACGTCGCGTCTGGGCAACGGGCATCAATTCGCGGCGAGAGGATTCGTTCGCAGAATCCGGCTGCACCGTTTTGAGTACGCGCCTCTCCGCTTTCATCCGCATCGGCTGTGCTTTAGATTGATCCTTGACCTGCTGCGCTTTGCTGCTCGCACGTTTCGATTCGTGTTTTCGCTCGATCAATTGTTTTTCCGGCATCTTCACAGCCTGCGGCTCACGACGCACGGCATGTGTGCGCGGCGCCGGCTTGGTTTCCGGCTTGGCAGCCGGCTTCTCGGACTCGGGTTCTTTACGGTTCTGCTGGCGTGTACTTTCTTCAAAAGCCTTCTTTACCGACGCGTCCGCGTATCGCAAGGCTGCTGCCGTAAGCTTTTTGCTGCCTGAGGAAGTGGGCACCCAAGCCTTAGTTTGAATCTGTCCTTTTTCAACAAGGCTTTTGAGTGCACCGAATGGATTGTCGTTTTGACTCATGTAGTTTGATTTTGACAGACCGCTTGAGGTCTCGTTTTTGCAATTGTTTTAGTGTGCAGACGAAGTCTACCGAAACGCCGATTCGCCTTGCACCTCAACTTTAGATGCTCTTGTTTTTTTGTTAAACGTAAAACTTCGCTCAGCACTCTAAGTCTTTAGAATTTGGCAACCTAATTTCACCAATATGCTTTTTAGTTTTCACTAAAAGCGTTCGGAAACTGCCATGTCCGAAAAATACGAAACGATAGTCCCAAGCGAACCGGATGCCGGAGAGCGGCTGCAATGGGTTTCCTGGCTGCGAAGTGCAGCTCCTTATGTCCATCTGCATCACGGACGAACTTTTGTCATCAGTTTTGCCGGGGAAGTCGTTGCCGACAGGACGCTCCTCAATCATCTCGTGATGGACGTGAGCCTCATTGCCAGCATGGGAATGCGCGTTGTGCTCGTGCACGGTTCCCGCCCGCAGATTGAAGAGCTCATGAGTCTTCGCAAACTCGAAGGACAGTTTTATAAGGGTGTGCGCATCACCGGTCCTCAGGAACTTGAGTGCGTCAAGGAAGCGTGCGGCGAAACGCGCTTTGATATCGAAGCGGCCTTCTCTCAAGGTCTTCCCAATACTCCGATGCAGCACTCTCGAATCAAGGTGGTTTCGGGGAACTTTGTCACGGCTCGCCCCATGGGCATCATTGACGGGGGGGATTATCTGCACACAGGCGTTGTCCGCAAAGTGGATGCTGAGAGCATTCAGGATCTGCTCTCGCGCGGAAATATCGTTCTTGTAAGTCCGACGGGTTTTTCGCCCACAGGGGAAGCCTTCAATCTCACCACGGAAGACGTTGCTACGGCGATTGCCGTTGCAATACACGCCGACAAACTCATTTTGTCGGTCGGTGTCGACGGTGTGCGCATTCAAGGTGAAAAACAACAGGACCTCACGGCTCAGCAAGCGCAGGCCCTGATTCAGGGCAAACAAGTCGACGACGAAGACGTCTACAACCTCGGCTATGCTCTGCGGGCCATCAAGGGCGGCGTTGACCGCGTTCACATTGTGCCTTACGCCATGGACGGCGGCATTCTCACGGAACTCTTCACTCACGACGGCGTCGGCACCATGATTTCCACGGAAAACATGGAGTCGCTTCGCGAAGCCACCATTGACGACGTGGCAGCCATTGTCAAACTGCTCGAGCCGTTTGAAGCCGAAGGCATTTTGGTAAAGCGCCCTCGCGAGAAAATCGAACGCGAAATCAGTCACTTCACGGTTCTCGAACACGACGGAATCATCTACGGCTCCGCCGCACTGTATCCTTACCCCGAAGCTGAAATCGGAGAGATGGCCGCCGTGGCCGTGCACCCGGACTATCAAGGGGCCGGAGACGGAGATCGATTACTGCGCCGTATCGAACAACGCGCTCGAGAAACCGGCCTCAAGCGCATTTTCGTACTCACCACGCGAACGGCGCATTGGTTCATTAAGCGAGGCTTTGAAGAGGCCACCGTAGAAAATCTTCCGATTGAAAAGCAACGGATGTATAACTGGCACCGCCGTTCTAAGATTTTTATAAAAACGCTTTAACAAAGAAGGAGCAAACGACTATGGCACGTACCGTGCATTGCGCAAAACTCAAAAAGGACCTCCCCGGCCTTGCCTATCCTCCCGTTCCTGGCGAACTCGGCAAGCGCATCTGGGCAAACATCAGCAAAGAAGCGTGGGACGAATGGGTAAAGCTTCAGACGATGATGATCAATGAATACGGTCTGAACTGCGCCGATCCCAATGTAAGAAAGCACCTTCTGAGCCAGTGCGAAAACTATCTTTTCGGCGACGGCGTGGATCCGATTCCCAACCACGTCCCTGTGGAATAAGCAAGACTCCGGCAAAAAGAGCGCCAGCCTGCACGGCGGCGCTCTTTTTTGCGTTCCGATTCGGATTGTTTCGATTAACGGGCCTTTTCGATCGTCTTGACGCCTTCGGACGTACCGAGCAGCAAAACGTCTGCACCGCGCGCAGCAAAAAGTCCCACGGTCACGACACCGGGCAAAGCGTTGATGGTTTGCTCCATCGCCTTGGGATTCTCAATCATGAACTGTCGGCAATCGAGAATACGGCAGCCGTTGTCGGTCGTGAAGTCACGTTCCACAGGATCGGCGCCGAGCTTACGAAGCGAACGGGCGACACTTGACACCGCCATCGGAATCACTTCCACAGGCAGCGGGAACTTACCGAGCGTCTTGACGAGCTTGGATTCGTCGGCAATGCACACGAACATCTTGGCAACCGAGGCCACGATCTTTTCACGCGTGAGCGCTCCGCCGCCGCCCTTGATCATTTCGAAGTCATCGTTGATTTCATCGGCACCGTCCACATAAACGCCGATTTCCTCGACTTCGGAAAGGTCGATGACCTTGAAACCCAGTTCAAGGAGTTTCTTGGTGGAGCGCTCGGAGCTCGAAACACAGGCGCTCGGGCGAATGCCGCTTTGCGCAAGCGCGTCGATGAAGCAGTCGACCGTCGAGCCGGTGCCGACACCGAGCACGTCGCCGTCCTTGACATAGTTGAGAGCCGCCTTGCCGACCAGGCGCTTGAGTTCGTTCTGATCCATTTGAAATTCTCTTTAGATGCTAAGGGTGTGGATGCCGCCATTTTACCGTCCTCGAGCCTAGGTCTTTTACAATGGGAGCCTGCAGCAGCCGAAAGCAACCGGCACGTCCAATTTGTTGACAGCTTTTCTTCGTCCATGCTCAAGACCAGCAAAATCAAAGTCGACGACAAACTGCTTGAACTCATCAGCGCCGATAGTCTGCGCGTCAATCGCTTCGGCCTGTATGTGACGGTCGCGGCCATCGTCTTCATTCTGATCTTGTGCACGACGAGTCTTTGGTTTATCGACGACGAAAGCCGCAAGCTTGAAGCTTCCGCCCAGACTGCGGTCAACCAGTCGATCGCACGTCAGTTTGAAGAACGCACGCTCACGCTTGCGCACAGCCTGGATGCACCCGCCAAACGCTTCTATCAAACAGAAGACTGCGAAGTGTTTGCCGTTGTCTTTGCGCTGCATCCGGCTCTCCGGGAAGTGGTCCTCGCACAACCCGACGGTTCCGTTCGTGCCGCCTGCCGAGGTCACCTCTACTCCGAAATGACGCCGCGCGCCGTGGGCACCAGCATTGCCGATCAGCGCGCCACTCAGGACGCCGTTGCCTTCTCAATCATGAGCGAGCATCCGGTCTTCTCCGAACCGTACGTTCGACAGCACCGCATGACGACCTATGCTGACCTGGTGATTCCGATTTCAACCGGAGAAAGCGTCATCGCTTCGCTCTCGCTTACCCGTCTGCTGAGGGATCTCGTCGGCGAAGCCAATCTGCACACCGGTTACCGACTGGACATTCTGGTCGACGGCAGCAGTTTCCCGCCGAGCCTCTATGCGCCAATTCCCGAAGGCAGTGTCTCGGTCGAAACGCAGCTCTCGCCTTTGCCCTACAACGTCTCCTTTATCACCACCAATACAGCGCCCAAAACCTTACTGGTGGATTCGACTCCCGCCAAAACCATCATCGTTCTCGCATTCGGACTTCTGTTTACGCTCACGCTGCTCTTACGCTACCAGATCCGTCAGATGCGCTCGGAAACGGAACTTCGCGCCCGTGTGGCCATTCAAAAAACTTTCAATGACTCGATTACGGATGGCTTGCTGGTTGTGGGGCTCACCTCGCGCGTGCTCTTTTCCAACACGGCCTTTGACAAGCTATTCGGCTACAAGGAAGAAAGTCCCGTGGGACTGTCGGTACGCGAAGCCATCGGCATATCGGTGGACGTAGCCGATCCGCAACGCTTTCACGAGGGTAAAGTCGTTGAACTCGAATATACGGCTCGCCGCCGAGACGGCACCGAATTCGACTGCCATATTTCGGTGACGCCATTAAAACCCATTCAGGGCAGGACCAAATCCATGGGGTGGCTTGTTGCGGTAAGAGACGTTACCGAACAGCGCCGCGCTCGTCTGGCTTTAGCCACCGAGCACGAACGCACCGTGATGATGATCGAATCCATGAATGCAGCCGTAAGCGTCGTTCATTTGGAAGAAAACAACAACGAACTGCTATACGCAAACGCGCTCTACTGCAAATACTGGGGGCAGAGTGTCGAAGGACACGTGCGCATCCGAGATCTCTTCAATCAGGCTTCCGCCGTCGGCCATACGGCCGAAATTCATGACAAGAAAAACGGTCGTTGGCTGTCGGTGACACGCAGCGTGCTGCCCTGGCCGGGCAAAGGCGCTTCGGAAATGCTCGCCGTCACGGATATCACCGACCGAAAGGAAGTCGAAAACCTGATGCAGGTACAGGCCAAGGCCGCCGAAAGCGCGTCTCACCTCATCACCATGGGCGAAATGGCAAGTTCTCTTGCGCACGAACTCAACCAGCCCCTGGCTGCAGTGCAGAACTACGCCTCCGCGACACTGACCATGATGCAAAAAGGCCGCACGAGCGAAGACCGCGTTGCCGAGGCGCTTACCAAGATCATCAACCAAACGCAGCGCGCCGCCTACATCATCCGCCGCATCCGAAGCTTTGCCAAAGCCAAAGGGGGTGAAGCCAACATCACAACCGTAACGGTCGACAAAATCGTTGCGGCCACCATGGAACTTGCCTTGATTCAGGCCAAGCGTTTCGGCATGAAAATCAAGGTTTGCGTCCTGTGTCCCGGTCACGAACTTGTGTGCGACGCCGTGATGATCGAGCAGGTTTTGCTCAATCTTCTCAAAAACGCGATGGAGGCCAGCCAGGAGACGGATTCCGAGACAGTGGAATTCACGGTGACGGCGACCGACACGCAAACCATCTTCGAAGTGGCCGATCACGGCTGCGGCATGCCGGTCGAACCCGATAAAGTCTTTACGCCATTTTTCACGACCAAGGTGACCGGCATGGGTATCGGTCTCAACATCTGCCGATCCGTAGTGGAAAGTCATCGCGGAAGAATAGTCATCTCTGAAAACGCGGGCGGCGGTACAATCTTCAGAGTGCTTTTGCCGAATTCCACCTTCGCCCCTGCCGAGACTGCGCAACAGAGCGGAGATTCAGGTACGGCAACCGATTCCAATTCGCAATAGCATATGACTGCAGCTATTGTTGCAGTCCCCGACATCAGAAACAGAAGTAAAAGAAGCATATGGCCTACTCCCCCTATCAATCCGATGCCGTCAAAACCCTGGGAACCGTTTACGTCGTTGATGACGATGAGGCGGTACGAGACTCCATCCGTTGGTTGTTGGAAGCAAGCGACTATCGCGTCGAACTCTACGACAGCGGCGAGAGCTTCATCGCAAAGTACGATCCGCGCGAAATCGCCGTGTTGCTGCTTGACGTCCGCATGAGCGGCATGAGCGGCCTGGAAGTGCAGGAACACCTCCTGGCACGTCGAGCCGATATTCCGATTATCTTCATCACCGGTCACGGCGACGTTCCGATGGCTGTCAACGCGCTCAAAAAGGGTGCCGTGGATTTCATCGAAAAGCCCTTTGATCCGGCCGCGTTAAAGCAGCTCGTCGAACGCATGCTCAAGGAGGCGCATGATCGCCGTCGTGCTACCGAGCAGAAGAACCTCAACACGGCATTGCTGCGCAAGCTCACCACACGCGAA
>ERZ839823.3064-NODE-3064-length-11521-cov-4.018228_pt1 | contig 11521 bp, 12 predicted proteins | sample MGYA00519862_ERZ839823 | MGnify/ENA primary metagenome ERZ839823 (study PRJEB31850, sample SAMEA3708853) | human gut metagenome | biome: human gut; feature: human-associated habitat; material: faeces | place: China | collected 2014 ...
CTATTAAAACAGTCCGCAGGACTGTTTTAAACAACGCTCGTCTTTCAGCGCGCCATAATTGTGCGACTATAAAGCACAAAGCCTGAAAACCCTTGATATGTCAAGGGTTTTCAAGCATTTATGAGGCAAAAATCAAAAAGCAGTTTTAGGGCACAAAATTCAATAATATGTTCGACCAAAGGGACTTGAACTGGGGATATGAAATTTTCCGGATTTAAAGTCCCTTTTTTCTTTTCCGCAGCTTAACTATCTGCGCAATATGGAGGAAACACGCCAAAAAGTCAAAACCGCCATAGACGAACAGGATGCTTTAACCGATGAGCTTTCCACCGCGATAGACGGAGCGAAAACTCTGACCGAGCTTGACGATTTATACCGTCCCTACAAGAAAAACCGCAAAAGAAAAAGGTCTTGAGCCGTTAGCGGAGGAAATTTACAGACAGGCGCCCGACTGCAAACCTCCTATGATGCTTGCGGCAGAATATATAAACCCCGAAAAAGGGGTTGAAACAGCAGAAGAAGCGCTTACGGGAGCTATGGATATAATTGCCGAAAAAATTTCCGACGACGCCGACATACGCAAACGTATGAGATTTGTTTGCCTTGCGCACGGTATGCTTACCGTCAAGGCAATCACGGAGGATATCGGCGTTTACGAAATGTATAAGGATTACAGCGAACCGCTCTCCAAAATACCCGACCACAGAATACTTGCCGTGAACAGAGGCGAAAAGGAAGGCATACTTAAGGTCTCGGTTGATAATGTCAAGGTTTTTGAAAAAAAGTTCTTGACAAAATCAAATTTGCGTGTATAATGAAATAGTAATCATTACTGATTTAGGTGATTCAATGAAAAATTATTCACGGCAGCGTGAAACAATTTTACAGGTTTTGCATTCAACCGATACACACCCCACGGCATCTGCCGTTTATAACGAGGTACGCAAGGTTATTCCGAATATAAGTCTCGGAACGGTCTACCGTAACCTTGCGGCTCTAAGCGAAGAAGGCGTTATACTTTCTTTATCTGTCGGCGACGGATATGAACACTTTGACGGAAACAGCGCTCCGCACGCGCATCTGCATTGCAAACGCTGCGGAAAAATTTATGACGCTCCGTTAAAGCAGGATATTCTGTCGGGAACGGCAAAGGAAAACGACTTCTCAAGCGAAACAACGGTATATATCGTGTACGGTGTGTGCAGTAAATGCAGAGCTGATTAAAATCAATTTACGGAGGAATTAAAAATGAAAAAATTTGTATGTCTTGTTTGCGGTTATGTTTATGAAGGCGAATCTGCGCCGGAGGAATGTCCTATATGCCACGCTCCGGCATCTAAATTCGCTGAACAGTCTGCGGAAAAAACATGGGCTGCCGAGCATGTTGTGGGTATAGCCAAGGGCGCCGATCAGAGAATAATCGACGGTCTTCGTGAAAACTTCAACGGCGAATGTACGGAAGTGGGTATGTATCTTGCAATGGCAAGAGTAGCTCATAGAGAGGGCTATCCCGAAATCGGTATGTACTGGGAAAAAGCAGCTTTTGAAGAGGCCGAACATGCCGCTAAGTTTGCGGAGCTTTTGGGCGAGGTCGTAACCGACAGCACCAAGAAAAACCTTGAAATGCGTGCAGACGCCGAAAACGGTGCTACAAAGGGCAAGTTTGAACTTGCGAAGCTTGCTAAGGAACTTAATCTTGACGCTATCCATGATACCGTTCATGAAATGGCAAAGGATGAAGCCCGCCACGGCAGAGCTTTTGAGGGTCTTTTAAAGAGATATTTCGGTTAATGTACAGGGTAATATATGATGGAAAACTATACAATATGTAATTGTAAAAAAGTAACCTATGCAGATGTTGAAAATGTACTTCACCGTGAAGTAAAATTTGAGAATGTGGAAAAAGCTTTTGAAGATGTTCAAAGGATCACAAAATGTTCGACCGGATGCGGTGGTTGCCATGACAAAATTATGGATACAATATCTAAGATAATGAGCAAGTAATCAAAAATAAAAGAGGGTTTTTACTATGAAAAAATACGAATGTCCCTGCGGATATGTTTATGACCCTGTTGTCGGTGATCCTGATAACGGAATCGCACCCGGAACATCATGGGAAGCTGTTCCTGAAGATTGGGTATGTCCGATATGTGGTTTAAGTAAAGACGCATTTACAGAAGAATAATCAAACTATAAGAAACGGCTTTTACCGCGTAAACCGCGGCAAAAGCCATTTTTTATTGCACATAATCCCGCTTTATGGTAAACTTAGGCAAGGTGATAAAATGGATATTATAAAAACGCTTACGGAAGAATTTTCCTTAAAACCGTTTCAGGTTGAAAATACCGTAAAGCTTATAGACGACGGCAATACCATACCGTTTATTGCGCGTTACCGCAAGGAGGCTACCGGCTCGCTTGACGATCGGGTTTTGCGCTCCCTTTACGAGCGGCTTATCCCGAATCATTTTTCCGTATTAACGAGGAAATCAAGGCAGTTAAATACAAGCCGGAAAGAAACGAGGTGAGATAAATGGCGAAAGAATTTGATGTAACCATTGTTGAAACTCTCAAAATGAAAGTGACGGTTGAAGCCGAAAGCCGTGAGGAAGCAATACAAGCGGTCGAAGACAAATGGTACAAGGGCGATTATGATCTTGATGCAGACAATTTTGTCGGTGTTGAGTTTGAGCCTTCCAAGCGGGTGGTTGAACTCAGCCATCAGAATTTATCCGAGATTTTCAATTATGTCAATGACACACACAAGTCGCCCGTCAGCGGATATATCGTATTCACACAGGTCAGCTTTGACAAGCCTTATTCCGAGCAGTCGCGAACCTATGTTGTTTCGAGTGATAATAAGGCATATATCGCCGGAGCGGGCGGATACTCCATTTTCGGTTCCTGCCTTGACGGAAGCGATCAAAACATTCGCCTTGAGCTATATATGCATGGTGACGGTGCGTGGAAAATCGAGCGATGCTATATGCAGCGTGACGATTATGAGTATGCTCATTCTCAGCAGGTAAAGAACAAAGACAACCGTGAGGAACGATAAATAAAACAGTGGGGTTAATAGGCGGTGTTGTCTTAGCAAGCACTGAATTTGGCTATCCAAATTCGCTTGTTAGGGGGCTGTCTCGCCTGCCGGCTCGGTCAGCGCTTCTGCCTTCGGCAGAGGTGTCCACCGGACACCCGCGCCCCCTAAAACCCCGCAGAAAGGTTGTGCTAATGAGAAGCAGAAACATTCAAATTCCACTCCGCTTGTCAGAAGAAGAATACGCTGTGCTTATGAAAAAAGTCGGCAAATGCAGATGCTCAAGAGAAAGCTATATCCGCAGTCTGATAAACGGCTTCTCGCCTAAAGAAGCACCGCCGGCCGACTATTATAAAATTCTTTCAAAAATCAGTCGCGAAAGCTTATGGAGGAGATACGGGCGACAAATAAAATGCTTTGGCAAACTTTTTCCGAGGAACGCAATGGCAACCACTAAGATATGGGACATTTGCGGTCGTGTAGATATAGTGCCCGCAAAGGAAATCCGAATAATTTATTCTGTAGCCGTCCGTTTCGTTCTCTGCAATGCAAACAAGATTTTTACCGTCGGGTCGAACAAGATAAAACATAAGGTGCTTGCCGTCCGCCGTGCGGTAAGGGCTTGAAGCGGTAAACTGGCGCTCCCATGAATTGTTCTTTTGCCCCATAAAGTTGAACGGTAGGGAAATTCCGCATGCGCTCACATCTTCATTTGTGAAATTTATTTCCAATACAATTCCGCCGTCTGTTTCCTCCGCCGTTAAGGAAACCCCGAAATCTTTATTCAGCAGTATTCCGTTTTCCGTTTCCGTATAGGGGACGGAATAATCGTTATACGGTGTAAATTCGGGCTTTTTCTCTTTGGTTATATCCTGCGATTTAAGGCTATACACGGGTTTCCCGAAATTTCCGCTGCCGTCGGTTATATCAACAGGCGTTTCATACCGCATATCATAAACGGCGGCAATTCGGCAATTTTCTGTTTTTAATTTCAGCATTTATGTTCTCTTAAAATAATCTGTGCCGTTCAGTCGGCGAAGTATATATCTCTGCCATTGTTTAATTTATCGAGGGTATATTCGTTATCGGCAATGTCCGAGCGCTCTGTCCATCTGCCACCCGTAAAATCAGGGAAAGCAACGGGCGCTCCGCCCTTGGCGACTGATTCCTCGCTCAAGGCGGTTATGCACATATAGGTTGCTGCGTCATATGCATCTATCGGCGCGTGCGCTCCCGTTTTAACCGCGTTTACAAACGCAGCGAAAACAAGGTGGTCTATGCCGCCGTGCATATCCTGCCCCACTCCGCCGTTTTGCCAGAGCGGGTGGTCGTATTCCTTTTCATACTGCGCGGCGTTGCCCCACATAGGCTTCCAGTCCCACTCGTTTTTTGTGTGCTCAGCGTTGCCGTCCAAAAATACGCTGTCGTTATCCTCCATATACATACCCTTTGTACCGTGCACCTCAAATTTCCGCGAGTATGCGTGCGGCAGGGTTGTGTTAAGGGTAAGGCAAACGGTCTGCCCGCCCGCGCATTTAATAACCGTAGTTACAACATCGCCCTGCGCGTAATTTATATTTGAAAGCGGGTGCTCCGCGCCCTTTTTTTGTATGGCATATTCGTGCAGGCCCATTGCAGCTGACGAAACAGAACAAAGCGTTAAAAAGCGGTTGCCGTTGTTTATATCAAGAATTTTTGCAATAGGCCCTATTTCGTGGGTTGGGTAGTTTTCACAGTTGCGGTGGATATAGTTGCGCAGCCTGTAATGCCGTATTTCCCTGCCGCTTGTAATTTCTTCCCTTAAATCGTGACAGTAAGCGCCCGAGCAGTGCATAATATTACCCAAAACGCCCTTGCGCGCCATATTAAGCGCCATAAGCTCACGCCTGCCGTAGCAGCAGTTTTCCATAAGCATAAGCTCTGTGCCTGTTTCCTCATAAGCGCGCACAAGCTTGCAGCAGTCATCAACCGAATATGCTCCGCCCGCCTCAAGTCCTACATATTTTCCCGCGTGCATTGCCGCCACGGCAACCTCGGCGTGCGCCTCCCACGATACGGCTATATACACCGCGTCAAGCTCTTTAATTTTAAGCAGCTCTTTATAATCCGTGAATTCCATAGGGCGGGTAAAGCCTGCCTTTTCCAGTTTTTCCGCTGCTGCGGTCACCCTATCGGGCAAAAGGTCGCAAACTGCGGCAATCTCTATGCCCGCGCCGTTCTTCATCATTGGTATTATAGGGTTTTCGAGCATTACGTCCCCGCGCTGACCAAGTCCTATTATGCCTATTTTTATGTTTTCCTTCATAGCACTTCTCCTTAATAGCTTTGCGTGCTGCCCGAAAGTAATTCCGGGTAAGAATTTTCCACAAAATCGTATTCTCTTTTTTCGCCGTTTATAAGCCACACCTGCGGCTGATTGTTATAAAGCCAGTCAAGCGGCTCGGCTTTATCCTTTTGCCCGGAATTGCGGAAAAACGCCTTTTTTATATCCTCTTTCATGCTGTCGGTAATATCATCGGGCTTGACCGATATAAAAAGCGGACTGCCGCTGACAGAAAGAATATCCAGCCACTGCCGATTAAGGCTCCAATCAATCTTACCGGGGATTGTTCCCACACAGTCGGCGTCAATCTTATAAAATGCGTCGTTCTGGCAAAGCCTGAAAGCAAGGGTATTGACGCCGTAAGCGCGGGTGCGGCTCCAAAGCCTGCCGCTTGTGTCGTCGCCCGTTCTGTATAACTCAAAAATCCCTGCGGACAGGTGCGATACCGCATTGCAGGCAATAACAACCGCGTCGCCCGCGGCTTCCCTTATTACTCCGTAAAGCTCCGAAACCACTTCGGCGCTCGTTTTGCTTTCGTCATGAAAGCTCCAGCCGTCCTTTGCGGTTATTTTGCCGTTAAGCATACAGCCAAACGAGCCGAAAAGGTCGTAGGTGGTGTAATCGTGCTTTATAAGCTCGTAGCCCCATTCGGTCATTTTGCGAACGGTAGACCTTACATATTCTCGAACCTCGGGAACGGTGGGGTCAAGGCAGTATGACGGCTCGTTATTTGTATCGCCGTCATTTATTCGTGATAAGCACCATTCCGGGTGCAGCTTTTCAAGCTCCTTATCGCAAAGCGGTCTTATCCATATTCCGGGTCTTACCCCGATTTTTTTAAATTCTGCGGCAATTTCCGCCATATCGCCGAACTTTTCATTCGGCTTCCAAGGGCCTGCGCAGGGATTAACCGACCAGCCGTCATCTATTACCGTAAACGGTCTGTTCTCGTTTCCCGCTGATAGCTCGGCGGTTATTTCCGCATCCCTTATAACCTCGGCGCGGCTGCTTTTACCGTAAGCGTAGTACCAATTATTACTGCCGTATACGGGCTTTTCGGGCAATCGGGGATTTTCGCACATAACGCGGCAAAACACTTTTGCCGCAGCGAAAGCTGAAATTCCGCTGTATTCACGGCATACAATAACACCCGCAAGCAGCCGTCTGCCGTTAAGCCTTACGCCTGTGCCGCCGCAGCGAACATCAAACCACGCCGTGCAGCCCGAGGCGTCGCACTGAAAGCTTACAAAGCTACCCGCGCCCGTCATAACTCCGCAGCCTACAGTCTTATCGCCGCTGTTTGCAAGAAAATACCACGGCATAAATATTTCCCCGTTTAGCGAGTGCCATTCCATATCCCCGTAGGAGCGCTCCCATTTATCCCCCATTATGCGGGTAGGCTCGGTAATGCGGTAATTCCAGCGTAGGCAGATAAAGCGCGGGCGGGCTACTGCCGCCGATATATACACATAAAGCTTTTCATCCTTTATTTCGGTTTCAACCGTGCAGTCTTTGTTATCCTCTTCGCATTCGATTTTTATATCATCGGGCGCTCTTAAAATATTTATCATTACGCCTTTCCCTTTCGTATAAGATACGAGGGCGTGCAGCTCCAGGCGTGGCAGGCGCTGTTTAGCACGGGGTTTGAATAGGGCGTTACCCTGTCGTTTGTAATATCGAAACATTCGGGGCAGCAGTCAAACCCGGCGTTTATAATCGCGCCCCAGTAGCTCTTTATATATTCGTTTGCCGTTTCCGCCATTCCGCAGGAATAAAGCGCCTCTAAATAATAGTGGGTCATAAAGGGCGAGGACATATGTATTCCCGGGTTATACTCGGCGGTTTTTTTAAGCAAACCTTTCGTTTCTTCGCAGCTCAACGCGCCCGAGAGCGCCGCCCACACCTGCGATTGCCACGATATCTCGCCGTTTTTCGCGGTAAAAAGCCCTGTTTTTCCGTCCCTTTTTGAGAGTAGAGCAGCATTTACATCATTAAGAATAGCTTTGAATTTATCCGCGGGCTTGCCGAGCTTTTCCGATAAGTCTACCATACTGCGCAGCACATAGGCAAAATATCCGAGCGCTGCCGTGCCGCGGTCGTAATTGCCGTGGTCTATAAAAAAGCCCTCGTTAATAATTCCCTTCGTTCTGTCAAAAACACTGTCGGTATATTCTATTTGGTGCAGCGCAATTCCGTAAAGCTCCTCGGGCAGTGTTTTATCGCCTGTATTTTCCAAATAATCGACAAGGCAAAGCACAAAGCAAAGTGAATAATCAAGGTAAAACCATTGATCGGCATAGGGCGGAGTATCGGGAAATACGCAGGGCGGCACAAGTCCCTTTTCGTTTAAATGCTCGGCAAATAAGTAAATGCACCGCTTTATAAGGTCGGTATTGCGGAAGGTCACATAGTCAACCAGCGCCTGCAAGCGCAGATCGCCTATCCACAGCCTGCGGTCGCGCTTTGGTCCGTCCTCAAAAACATCCTGTTCGCACTCCTTAAGGGTATTAACGCATATTTTGTCTATTGCGGCAAGAGTGCTGTCCGCCGTATTAAGGGGCAGCGCATCATCTATATCCACCGCCGACACTGCGTCGATATACAGCGCGGTTATATCAACCGCAAAGCGCACCGAATCGGTACGCTTCAGCTTTAAATATCTGAACGAATAGCGGCGTTCAAGGCTGCCCTTATATGGCATAAAGGCTATTGTTTTAAAATCGTTTTGCAGCCAGCCGACCGACAGTGAATTTTCGCTGTCCTCCGCTGTCTCAGCAAGCTCAATAGGCATCTCGGCAAAGGAAAAGGCTATATTTGTGGGGGAATCGGGTATGTGCTCGGGTCTGCCCGCAAGCTCAATATTAAGATAACCCGTAAAGTGACCCCCGAAATCTATTATTATTTCTTCCTTTTCAAGTGTTAAGGGAAAAGAAATATCCGAAAGCTTTTTTATTTTCCATCCCTGAAAGGCGGATTTATCCGCGCATACCTCTGCTAAAGCCTGCGGCTCAATTCTTTTGTGCTTCAGCGGTCTTTTATATGTATCCGATTTATTTTGCATTTTCTCACCCGTTACGCAAAAGCCCGATGCACCCTTTGCACCGGGCTTTTATTATTTAATTATTTTCCGTATTCGCTTGATGCGCCTATAAGATATTTACGCATACAAACCATTTCGTTTGTAATTGACGGGCTTTCGTTGTAGCCTATATCCGAAAGCCAGGTTCCGCGCGTCATATCTGTAAACTTAACGGTGCCTGCGGCGTATTTCTTCATATGAACAAGGTCGCGAATATCAATATCGCCGTCCCCGTTTGAGTCGCCCGGAGCATATTTTGAAATAATTTCGAATTTAACGTCATCAAAAAGCGCCTCGCCGAAATATTTCTTTTTATTTTCGGAGTCGTATCCGTCCACGCCGCACATAAATCTTATGCGCTCCGCCTCGGCAAGTGAGGTTTTAAGCTCGGAGGACGCGAGCATATCATCGGTTAAGGACATTTCAAATTTTACCCAACCGTTATCCATAGCTTCGTATTTTTCAGTATCCAGACGATCCGACTCACTGTTATAATGCGAGCCGATTGAACTGATGGTCTTAGAAACCAAAAATTTCTTTACGGTATACTCTTTTCCGAAACCGAACCATACCTTAGGCTCAGCGCCTGCATCGCTTGTATCAAGTTTCTTGAAATATCCGCTTGCCTTAACGGCGGTATCGCCCTTAACAAAGGCAATTTTACCTCTCTTTACAGCATCGGGGAAATCGGTTTCCGATTCATTGCCGTAGGTCTGGAAATAGCCCTCAAGTCCGTCGGCTGTGACTTTCAGAGCGGTTGAACCGTCGTAAGAGCCGCCGGGAACAGCCGCGGCGCTTGCGCCGTCTTTTCTGAGCATACCCATATCAATGCCGGGTATATCGGTAAGCTTAACCTCATCGTTTTTAATTAAGTTTTCATTTATTAAAACCTTTTCGGTTTTGCAGAAATCGCTGTTTGCAATTAAGTTTGTTGTGCCGCCTTTTTCGCAAACCGAAATATCATCGATAAGGCAATCGATCTGTCCATACTTACTGGTATTAAAACGTATCTGTGTTGAATCGTTATTTGCAGTGAAATCGTAGCTCAGCTCTTGCCAATCGGAATAATTATCCGTTATTGTCAATACATTGCTGTTGGTTTCCGCCCATATTGAATTATTACTGTAAGCCAATTCAATATTCATAGCAACTGCCCAATCAATTTTTCTTGTGTCGCCCTTAACTGCCATTTTCAGCGTATACGTTTTTCCTACCGTTAATCCGCCGAGGGTGTAATAAATATTACGGTCATCGCGTTCACTGCTGCCGTACTGATAGAAATGCAATGAACCGGGATTGCTGTAACCATCTGTAGAAGCTTCTATATAGCTGTTAGCAAGCGGGCTTTCGGTCTTATAAGATCCGTCCCAACCGTTTAATGTGGTTGCGGGAACATAAAAACCGCCGTTGGCTATAAGATTAACATTGCCGTCCTTCTCGCAAACCGAAATATCGTCGATAAGGCAATCAATCTGCCCATACTTACTGGTATTAAAACGTATCTGCATTGAGTCATTATTTGCAGTGAAATCGTAGCTCAGCTCTTGCCAAGCAGAGTAATTGTCTGTTGGTTTTAAAACAGTACTGCCCGTACTGACCCATGTTGAATTATTACTGTGAGCCAACTCAATATTCATGGCATTATTAGGATCGTTTTTACCGGTATCGCCTTTAACCGCCATTTTCAGCGTATACGTTTTTCCTACTGTTAATCCGCCGAGGGTGTAATAAATATTACGATCGGCACGGTCGCTGCTGCCGTACTGATAGAAATGCAATGAACCGGGATTGCTGTAACCCTCTGTAGAAACTTCTATATAGCTGTTAGCAAGCGGGCTTTCGGTCTTATAAGTTCCGTCCCAACCGTTTAATGTGGTTGCAGGAACATAAAAACCGCCGTTGGCTATAAGATTAACATTGCTGTCCTTCTCGCAAACCGAAATATCATCGATAAGGCAATCGATCTGTCCGTACTGACTGGTGTTGAACCGTATCTGCGTTGAATCGTTATTTGCAGTGAAATCGTAGCTCAGCTCTTGCCAATCGGAATAATTATCCGTTATTGTCAATACATTGCTGTTGGTTTCCGCCCATATTGAATTATTACTGTAAGCCAATTCAATATTCATAGCAACTGCCCAATCAATTTTTCTTGTGTCGCCCTTAACTGCCATTTTCAGCGTATACGTTTTTCCTACCGTTAATCCGCCGAGGGTGTAATAAATATTACGGTCGGCACGGTCGCTGCTGCCGTACTGGTAAAAGTGCAATGAACCGGGTTCCTTGTAGCCCTCTGATGAAGTCTCTATATAGCTGTTAGCAAGCGGGCTTTCAGTCTTATAAGTTCCGTCCCAACCTGCAGAAGAGGGTACACAGGCATATTCCTGTTTCTCTTCAAACGCCTTGGTCTCTAACTTATCAACCGTTATCTGTGTGCCGGCAGCACCGCGAAGAATTATACGAAATTCAACCGAGGTATAGCTGCCGTTTACGGTAAAGTTTGCCGTAACATCGGTCCATTCCGTGCCGACGCTGCCCTCTGCGGTCTTTTCGTATTTCAGCGCCTCTGCATTGCCTGCAGAGTCAAATCCGTATCCGCTTACTATGTAATATGCCTGTGACGAAGCTTTAAGCGAAAATGATAACTGATAATCGCCCGCCGCAAGCGTTACCCTGCGGTAGCTCAGTGCCGTAGCTTCGCTTCCCGTAGACTTAGAACCCTTTGTAACGACCGGCTGCTTTTCGGCGTTAAAGCTCAACGTGTCTTCGCTGCTGTTATCGCTGAAATGCCAAAGAGTGCCTTCAAAATTGCCGTAATCACCGATCACGCTATACGCGTAGGTTCCATCCTGTGCGCTTGCCGGTGCTGTTCCCGCTGCGGCGGCTACTGCCAAAACAGCCGCCAACACTGCGGAAAGCCTTTTTTTAAATGGAAACGCTTTTTTCATAAAAATTTACCTCCAAACTTATTTTCGGCGTCCTGCCGGAATTTTATATTTACGCGGCGTCCGCCGCGCAGAGCTTAATTTAATGCCTGCTGAACAATTCAAAAGTACCTTAACCAAGCATGTTGGTGTAAACT
>ERZ839823.3075-NODE-3075-length-11486-cov-3.535386_pt1 | contig 11486 bp, 10 predicted proteins | sample MGYA00519862_ERZ839823 | MGnify/ENA primary metagenome ERZ839823 (study PRJEB31850, sample SAMEA3708853) | human gut metagenome | biome: human gut; feature: human-associated habitat; material: faeces | place: China | collected 2014 ...
TGCGCATGGGCTATTTCTGCAAGGATAAGGATTCCACGGCGGATATGGCCGTCTTCAACCGCGTCGTTCCGCTGAAGGACAGCTATAAGCCGGAATAAGTTGCGGGGGCTGCGTTCGGGGCTTTGCCCCGGCGTTCCCCATGAGAAGGAGAAAGAAATCATGTCTGATGAAGTTCGCACGCGATTTGCGCCCAGCCCGACGGGCTATCTGCATCTGGGCGGCCTGCGCACCGCGCTGTATACCTATCTGTTCGCCAAGAAGCACGGCGGCAAGTTCATTCTGCGCATCGAGGATACCGATCAGGAGCGCGAGGTGCCCGGCGCGGTCGATCTGATCTATAAATCCATGCGTCAAGCCGGTCTGGCCTACGACGAGGGCCCGGATGTGGGCGGCGAATACGGCCCGTATATCCAGACCCAGCGCCGCGACCTCTACCCCAAGTTCGCTTGGGAGCTGGTCGAAAAGGGCGGCGCTTACTGCTGCTTCTGCACCAAGGAAGAGATCGAGGCCGACCGCAAGGCCGCCGAGGCCAAAGGCGAAACCTACAAATACAACAAAAAGTGCCTGCACAACGTCAGCCTTGAGGAGGCCAAGCGCCGCATCGCGGCGGGCGAGCCCTACGTCATCCGCCAGAACGTGCCGACCACGGGCAAAGCGTCCTTCGACGACATGCTCTACGGCCACGTCGAGGTGGATTGCGACACGCTGGATGACAACGTGCTCATCAAGGCTGACGGTCTGCCGACCTACAACTTCGCCAACGTCGTGGACGATCACCTGATGGCCATCAGCCACGTCATGCGCGGCACGGAATACCTCTCCTCCGCGCCGAAATACAACCTGCTCTACGAGGCCTTCGGCTGGAAGCCGCCGATCTATCTGCATCTGCCGCCCGTTATGATCGAATCCGTGCTCAAGGATAAGGAAACCAAGCAGCCGATTCTGGATGAAAACGGAAACGAGCAGCCGATCGTCCGCAAGCTCTCCAAGCGCTGGGGCGATCCCTCCTTCGAGGATCTGCTGCAAAAGGGCTACCTCAAGGAAGCGATCATCAACTACATCGCGCTGCTGGGCTGGGCGCCGAAGGACACCAATGAGGAATTCTTCTCGATGGATGATCTCATCCGCATCTTCGATGAAAACGGCATCAACAAGAGCCCGTCGATCTTCGACACCAACAAGCTGACGTGGTTCAACGCCGAATATATCCGCCGCCTGACCCCGGAGGCCTACGCCGAAATGGCCAAGCCGTGGCTCTCTCAGGTGCTCGACCCGCAGAAGTTCGACCTCGACCGCCTCTGCCAGCTTTTGCAGGCGCGCACCGAGATTTTCAGCCAGCTTCCGGGCATGGTGGATTTCCTCGCCGAGATGCCGGCGTTGGATATGGCGCTGTTCACCAACAAAAAGAGCAAATCCACGCCGGAAACCAGCAAGGCGGCGCTCGAATTTATCCGCCCGATTCTCTCCGGCATGGCCGATTGGACGGAGGCCAACCTCCACGATACCGTGATGGCCGCCATTCCCGAATCCGGCATGAAGAACGCCACCGTGCTCTGGCCGCTGCGCATCGCCATCACCGGCCGCGCCGCTACCCCCGGCGGTGCGTTTGAAATGGCGTATCTGCTCGGCAAGGACGAAACGATGAAACGCCTTGACGACGCGATGGCCAAGCTCTAATTTCATTCTTTATCCGTTAGGAAAACCCCGATACTGCGCGCGGTGTCGGGGGTTTTTTCGTCTTATTTGTGCGAAAAAAGCGGCCGCAAGCCCCTGCCCACGGTCGCCGTCGGATGCGCCGATCACATCCGTTTATTATTCGATTTTCCCTTTTCCTTTGCGGACGCATTGGGTGATTCCCAAACCACTCGCAAGCAGGAGCACCGTCCAGAGCAGCCAATGGCTCTTGTCGCCCGTTTGCGGAACGTCAACCCGAATATCGTCATTCGTGATCGTAAAGACCGAACCTTTGCGCTCGACCACAGCCTTAAAGCCGTTCGGCACTTCGGGTTCTTCCACAGTCCATGCGTCCTTGGCGCTCAAATCGTCCCACGTATACGTCCAGCGGTTCGCATCGCTCAGTACAGCCGTCCGATCCATGTTTCCGTTTTTATAGAGCGCCACAGTCACCGAATCGGTCGCCGTTCCACCGTCGTTCAGCTTCCAAACCTTCTTGACCGTCACAGATATCGTGTCTTCCTTCTCTATCTGTTTGCGCGTCCATTGCGCGTAGACCGTCAGGCTCTGCTTCACTTCGGTTTCTGCCGTAAACGCCGCGCCCGTTCCGTCCGCTTTGGTGTTCCAGCCCGTAAATTCGTACCCTTCGCGCGTCGGCTGGACGCTCAGCAGTTCAAACCGGGCGCTCGCTCCCTCGTCCACCTTCTGCGTCATCACGCGCGGGTCGGCTTCGGTGTCGCCTCCGTTTTTATCAAACGTAACGGAAATTTCCGTCTGCTTGCGCGTCCATTGCGCGTAGACCGTCAGGCTCTGCTTCACTTCGGTTTCCGCCGTGAACGCCGTGCCCGTTCCGTCCGCTTTGGTGTTCCAACCCGTAAATGCGTACCCTTCGCGCGTCGGCTGGACGCTCGGCAGTTCAAAATGATTGCCATTCGGGTTTTGCTCCTGCGTCATCCTGTTCGGGTTGGCCTCGGTGTCGCCTCCGTTTTTGTCAAACGTGACGGAAATGCCCGTGGCGACCTGCCACATGTAATAATTGTTCGGATCGTCAAGATCGTCCTTGCGTTTCAAGAACCAATCTTCCCGCAGGGCGTCTTCGTTGCCCAGCAGAAACACGCTCTGCGCGGGCGCGTCGCCGTCCCTCAGCGCGACGATGTAATTATCCCCGAGTTGCGGATTTTCCAGCTTCGTCCAATCCTCCGGGGCTACCGTATTGACCGTGGTGGTGCCGCTGGCCAATTCCTTGATTTCAAGAGGAATCTTTCCGTTGCTATAATTTTCTCCGGACTTTACGGCAGGCAGGCGAAGCTCTGCGTTACTTCCTTCGTACTCCCCACCAAATCGCGACGGCTTCATCAACGCCATCATGCCGCAAGATGTAACCTTTCCGCTAACGAGGGTTGTTCCGTGAGCGACGTATTGGCCTTTTCCACCGATGGACATCGTGCCTGCAATTTTCGCATCAAAATGCGTCTCATCGCCGACAGAAAGCTGTTCCCACGTGCCGTTTACAACGGCGTTTCCTGTCAGTTCAATCGTTTCCAGATCATCCGTTTTGAGGATGCTGCCTTCTTGGACGGTCAAATCGCCCGTCAGCCACAATCCGTTCAGCTTCACGTCGGAATTGTTTTCCACAAAGGTTTCGGTTGACGACTGAATAAAGGGAATCTCAGCCTTGCAAGCCGTCAACCTAACCGTTACGTTTTCAGGCGTTGCTTTATAATTTGATGTCGAGACCACGCCGGTTCGGATTTTCGGACTGCCGGTGATTGTGATCTGCGAACCTTTATTGATCGTTCTCCAGTTTGTCAGGCGAATGATATTCACGTCGCCGCCGTTCACATTGATTTCGCACCTACCGGCTATCGTGCTGCTATAGTTCGCATAAATATCGCCTTCGTCGTAATCCTCGTCTTCGTAATACGAGTTTTTCAACTCGACACCTGTAGCGTTAATAATCACATTGCCATCAACCGTTGAATCATATGCTGCACCGGTGATGTTTTCCACATGAGAACCATGAACATTGATGGTGATATTGCCTCCAACGTTGCCGCGAAGCGCTCCGTAAATCTCAGGAAGATCATATGTAGTGGGTTTCGTGTTTCTATCCCAGCCCCAGACGTTCTCATAAGCATCAATCGTAATATTGCCGCCAATCGCATAATTACCGATAGCACCCGGCATAGTCGCAAAGGAATGACCCGCGCCAATGATCGGCCAGTTGCTGTTCAAACGCAAAACGCGGTCGGTATTTTCGTACTTCGGCGAACCGGCTATGATATGCAGATTACCGTGAATGATGGATTTGTCAGCAGGTTCCTCCGTACCGACAATGCCCAGTACCCCCCCCCGCACGGATATCAAGCGTTACATTTCCTTTCATTTCGCAGCCGTATGTGCCTTCAATGGCGGGGCTTGCGTTGCTGTTTTTGTTGTCATAAATCAGCGTCGCGTTGCCGCCGACAGAAACGGCAGGGCTGTTTTTGCCATCTCCGCTGCTGCCGTCGCCGGTCATGCAGCCGGGGTTCACGTGGTTTCCACCCTGCATCCGAATATCGCCCGTGATTTCCAGATAGGTATCGCCCTCTACCGAGCCTTGATACGAGCCGCCGATCACGTCATGCAGGCCGCTGTTGGACGACGGGTTAATATAACCGCTCGCCGCGATAACGACATGCGTGCTGGCTACCGTCGTCTTATAACCGCCGCCGTAAAGCGTTTCCCTCAGATGAATCTGGCCGTTTTCGGTGAAGACCGTGTTATAGCCGTTGCAGAACAGCCGTCTGCCGGTCACGTTGACGTTGTCGAACGTGCAGTCGCCCGTCAAAATGCCATAGCTGGGAAAGGAGAATGTCTTCATTTCCCCTTCTGACCGAACAGTGATGTGCTTTCCGGCCACACCAAAGGACGTAATATACGTTTCTCCCCCCATATTAGGCGCTTGAACGTCCCCCCTCAGGACGATCACCGCCTCGGTTCCCGAACCGGCGGCGATTGCGTCCAGCGCAGTCTTCAGTTCATCGCTTGTCGAAACCGTGTACAGGCTCTCCGCAAACGCGGCCGCCCCCAGCAGCGTGAGCATCATCACGAGCGCAATAACGCCCGATAAAAGCGCTTTTTTCATTCTGGTTTTCCCCCTCTTCAAAAAACAGACATGTTATACATGATAAAACAAAAACTGCATCAAATGCGGGCGGCCATCGGCCATCCATTTTTGTGCAGCTTTTGGGGTTTCGCTCATCCATAGGCGCATCGAATTCCGCCCTCCTTTTTCAAAAGAGGGAGGCCGTGCGGCGTGTCCGCACCCAAAAATGTATTGGCGTTATTTTACATTTTTTCGATGATCCTGTCAAGCAGATTTCTGAATTGTCCCTTCACGCGATTGGCCGTTTCCGTCACCTCCGCGTGGTTGAGCGGCTGGTCGAGAATCCCCGCCGCCATGTTCGTGATGCAGCTTATGCCCAGCACGCGCATGCCGCCGTGGCGCGCCACGATGACCTCCGGCACGGTGCTCATGCCCACCGCGTCCGCGCCGAGCGTGCGCAGCATGCGGATTTCCGCCGGGGTTTCATACGTCGGGCCGGTCATCTGCGCATAAACGCCCTCGCGCAGCGCAAAGCCCTGCTCGTTTGCACATTCGTGCGCCAGCGCGCGCAGCTCCTTGTCAAACGCGCAGCTCATATCCGGGAAGCGCGGGCCGAACGCATCGAGATTCGGGCCGATCAGCGGGTTCTGCGCCGTCATGCTGAACATATCGCCGATCACCATCAGCTCGCCCGGATGGTAGCCGAGGTTCACGCCGCCCGCCGCGTTGGTGACGACCAGCGTCTTCACGCCGATTTTCTGCATCACGCGAACCGGCAGGGTCACGTCCTTCATGCCGTAGCCCTCGTAGTAATGGAAGCGCCCCTGCATCATCACCACGCGCTTGCCGTACAGCGTGCCGCAGCACCACATGCCCGCGTGCCCCGCGACCGTCGAGCGCGGGAAGCCGGGGATTTCGCTGTACGGCAGCTTGACCGCGTCTTCAAGCGCCTCGGCGTAATCGCCCAGACCGCTGCCCAGAATCACGCCGATATCGGCCTTGCCGCAGACGGCGAGCACCTTCGCCGCCGCCTCGTCGATTCTCTTCATTTCATCCATCATTTCAGTTCCTCCAGAAAAGAAGTTCCGCGCAGCGGGTTCGCCAGGCCGAAATAATCCAGCACCGTCGCGCTGATGTCCGCGTATGTCGCGCGCACGCCCAGGTTCACGCCGCCCTGCATCTTCCTGCTCCAAACCAGCAGCGGCGTGTGCTCGCGCGTGTGGTCGGTGCCGCTGTGGCACGGGTCGCAGCCGTGGTCGGCGGTGATCATCAGCAGATCGTCCTCGCCCATCTTCGCCTGAATCTCCGGGAGCTGCGCGTCAAACGCCTCCAGCGCGGCGGCGTAGCCCTTCACATCGCGGCGATGGCCATATACCATATCGAAATCGACCAGATTGACGAACAGCAGGCCGTCAAAATCCTCGTCCATCGCCTCGAACGTCGCCTGCATGCAGGCCGGGTTGCCCGCCGCGTGGTTGCTCTTGGTGATGCCGTGGTGATCGAAGATATCCTCAATCTTGCCCACGCCGTAGACCGTCTTGCCGTTCTCTTTCAGAATGTCGCACATCGTCTGCGGCGGTTGCGCGCTGAAATCGCGGCGCGCGCCGGTGCGCTTGAACGCGCCCGCCTGGTCGCCGACGAACGGACGCGCGATGACGCGGCCGACCTCCAGCTCGCCCGTCAGCAGCTCGCGCGCGATTTGGCAATCGCGATACAGCTCCTCCAGCGGCACAACCGCTTCGTTCGCCGCGATCTGGAAGACGCTGTCCGCCGAGGTATAGACGATCAGCTTCCCGGTCTTGATGTGCTCCTCGCCCAGCTCATCGAGGATCGCCGTGCCGGAGGCGGGCTTGTTGCCCAGCGTGCCGCGGCCGACGGCCTTTTCAAACCGCTCGATGAAATCCTGCGGGAAGCCGTTCGGGAACGTCGGGAACGCCTGCGCAAGCTGAACGCCCGCGATTTCCCAGTGGCCGGTCGTGGTGTCCTTTCCGGCGGAAACCTCGCGCAGCTTGCCGAAGCAGCCCTTCGGCGCATCCACCCTGCCGGGGAAGCTTGCGCCGTCGATATTCGCCAGCCCCAGCTCCATCAGATGCGGCAGTTTCGGATGGCAGGTGTTGATGATATGGCCGAGCGTATCCGCGCCCTTGTCGCCGTAATTCGCAGCGTCCGGCAGTTCGCCGATGCCCACGCTGTCCAGAACGATGACGATTGCTTTTTTGTTCATATGCTCCTCCTTTGCGTTTTCTTCCAAAAGAAAACGAGTCCGATACGGTCATTATACCGCATCAGGCTCGTTTTTTCAATCGCCATCGCGTCAATCCTCCGGGGTCACGCGCATATACTGCGCGAGCATCCCGATCATTTCCGCGTTGGTCGGCTTGCCCCGGATCGGGTCGATCGAGTTGCCGAAAAAGCCGTATACGCGCCGCACGCCGAACGCATCCATCACGCTTTCCACCGCATGGCGGATCAGCCGCTCGACGGCCTGCTCCGTCGTTCCGAAACGCAGCGCCACCGGCTTGTACAGCATGTCGCCGACCGCGTCCATCCGGCTTTCGTCCTCCCATGCGAGCGCCGCCGCGCTGGATAGGTATTCGTATCCACGCAGCGTCGATCTCATGCCCATTTTGCTGAGCAGCCCGGCGGCGCGTCGGCAGGCCGGCTCCATCCGCGTCCAATCCGCTTCGCCGCGCACCTTTTTGAGCATCTGCATGAGCGCCTCCGTCAGCTCCTGCGCGTCCCACGGCACGCGCACCTGACAGGTCACGCCCCTGCGCAGAAAGCCGTCCCGCGCGAAGGGCATCATCACCCCGCCGATGACCTGCGGCATCCGCTCGCCGTAGATCTCCCTGAGCCGGTCAATCGTGCCCAGCCCATCCATCAGCGGCAGCACCGCGTCGATCACCAGAATATCCGGCCTGCATTTTTTCGCCGCCGACAGCGCGCCCTCCCCGGATTGCACCATGCGGAAGGCGCAATCCTGCTCATCCTCCAACGTCCGAAGCGCCGGAATCACCGCGCTGCCGTCGCGCATCGCGCATAGAATTTGCGTTTTCATTCCGCAGTCACCTTCCCCTGTACATTTACGCTGCCTGCGCCTCCGCATCCAGCGCGTCGCTTTTTTCGAGCATCCACTCGATATACATGCCGTATCCCTGCGTCGCGTCGCTCAGATAGACGTGCGTTACCGCGCCGATGATCCGGCCGTCCTGCAGGATCGGGCTGCCGCTCATGCCCTGAACGATGCCGCCCGTTCGATGCAGCAGCCGCTCGTCCGTCACGCGCAGCACCATGCCCTTCTGGCTCGGTTCGCTCTGGGGGAAGCAGCGGACGATTTCCACGCCGTATTCCTGCGGTTCGTCGCCCTCCACCGTCGCGATGATGCTGGCCGCCCCGGTGTGGACGGCGCTCCGCGAGCCGACGCTCAGCCCCTCCGGGTAGAGCGCGCTCCGGGGCGCATCCCGCATCACGCCGTAAATGCCGTATTCGCAGTTTTCCAGCAGGCTGCCGATCTGCCGCCCCTCCTTGAGGAAGTTTCCCTTCAGCTCGCCCGCCCTGCCGCTCTGCCCTTTCGCAACGCCCACGATGTTCGCCCGCAGAATCGCGCCCTCGCGCGCATCCAGCAGCTTGCCCGTGTCCGCATCGACAATCGCGTGCCCCAGCGCGCCGTAAGCGCCCGTCTGCGGGTCCACATAGGTCAGCGTGCCGACGCCCGCCGTGCTGTCGCGCACCCAGACGCCCAGCTTCCGCCTGCCGTCCGCCGCATCGACGGAAGCCGCCGTTTCCACCGTGATCGTCTGCCCGCCGCGCATCACTTCGAGCCGAACCGTGTCGCTCTGCGCCCCGCCGATGACGGCGCCGAGCGTCTTCGCGCTCTCCACCGTTTCGCCGTTCGCGGAAAGGATCACGTCGCCCGCGCGCAGCAGCCGCCCCTTCGCCGAATCGGAAACGACCAGCACGCCGCGCGTCTTGAGCGCCACGCCGACCGCCTGCCCGCCGGGAATCAGCCTGCGCGCCTCCACGACGTTCACCCGCGTCTCATGCACGGGAATCAGCCCGAGCAGCGAAAAGGTCACGCTCGTCTGTCCGCCCGCCTCCGCGCTGAGCGTCACGCGCTCATCCTGCGAGGCCAGCACGCTGACTGCCCCGCCCGCTGACGCGGCGCGCATCGGCAGCCCGGTCTGCACCACAAGCCGCTGCCCGGAAGAGAGCGTCAGCGCATCCGGCAGCGCAGCCGCGTTTCGCACCCATGGGGAATAATTGCATACAAAAGCCATCGCGCTCAGCGCAATGCCCAAGCCGTGCCGAACCGTTTGTTTCATGCCCAATCCTCCGTTTCGAGGTTTAGCATGACGCGGCGGCTTTCGGTTTATTCCTGCGGTTTTTTCTGGCTGTCCAGCAGGAGCTGAAGCTCCTCCATGAAGGATTGCACATCCTTAAATTGGCGATAGACCGACGCAAAGCGGATATACGCTACCTCGTCCAGCTCCTTCAGGCCGTCCATCACCATCCGCCCGATCTGCTCGGTGGTCACTTCTTCCTCCGGCTGCTGGCAGACGCTGGTTTCCACCCGGCGCACCAGCTTTTCGATCTCCTCCAGCGGAACGGGGCGCTTTTCGCATGCCCTGAGGATGCCGTTGCGCACCTTCGCCGCGTCAAACGGTTCCCGCCGCCTGTCCTTTTTGACGACCAGCACCGGCAGCATTTCAATCTTTTCGTATGTCGTAAAGCGTCTTTTACATTCCTCGCACTCGCGGCGGCGGCGAATCGCGCCGTCCTCCGTCGGGCGCGAATCCACCACGCGGCTCTCCGTGCAATTACAGTATATGCACTTCATGTCGATTTACCCCTCATTTTGAAAAATTTTGCATTTTCCCATTCGCTTATTATACCCGTATTCCGAAAAAAGGTAAACCCCCTTCAGCAGCTCCCCGGCGATACCAGAATCACGTCGTCGCCGATGCAGGCGATCTGCCGCCACGGAATCTCCATCTGGCTTTTCTCGCTTCGAAAAATACCGCATCCCCCGCAGACGATCAGGCCGAGCGCCTGCCCCGTCGCCGGGTCGAGCACCACGTCGCACGCGCGCCCGATCACCCGTCCGTCCCCAATGCAGATCATATCCTTTTTCTTCAATTCCGAAAACGTCATATTCCTTCCGCCTTTCGCGTCTATGCGCTTTTTCCCCAAATATAACCACGCGCCGCGAGAATATTTTTCCTTGGCCGCCGTCATAATGCAGTTCAAGAAAGCAAGGGAGGCGACGATATGGCCATCGGCAAAGTTGAAATCTGCGGCGTGGATACCTCTACGCTCCCCGTCATCAGCAACGAACGGATGCGGCAGCTCTTTCCCCTCGTCCACAGCGGGGATATGCGGGCGCGGGAGGAATTTATCCGGGGCAATCTGCGTCTGGTGCTCAGCGTGCTCCAGCGGTTCCACCACCGCGGCGAAAATGTGGATGATCTGTTTCAGGTCGGCTGCATCGGGTTAATCAAAGCCCTCGACCATTTTGACGTGACGCAGAACGTGCGCTTTTCGACCTACGCCGTGCCGATGATTATCGGCGAGATTCGGCGCTATCTTCGGGATAACAACGCCATCCGCGTCAGCCGTTCGCTTCGGGATATCGCCTATAAATCGCTCTCCGCGCGTGACCGCCTGCAAGCCGAGCTGGGGCGCGAGCCGACCGTGCAGGAAATCGCCCGAAAGCTCGAACTGTCGGCAGAGGACGTCACCCTCGCGCTCGAAGCCATCCAGGACCCCGTAAGCCTGTGCGAGCCGATCGGCGGCGAAGGCGCGGACGCGCTGACCATCGGCGATCAGGTGCGCGATGACAACGTCAGCGCGGAAAACTGGCTGCAAAACATCGCCATCCGCGAGGCCATGGATCGCCTGAACGAGCGCGAGCAGCGCATTTTGAACCTGCGCTTCTTTCAGGGGCGCACCCAGATGGAGGTTGCGGGCGAAATCGGCATCAGTCAGGCGCAGGTTTCCCGCCTCGAAAAGGCCGCGCTCAGCCACATGCGCAAGCTGGTCTAGTTCCGCGCCCTGTACGCGCGTTCAAGCGCCTCCGCGATGATCGGGCACGCCGCCAGCGCCTCCGAAAGCGTGTTGCGGTTGTTGCCAATTTCAATCAGCAGCGCGCCGGTGGAGATATGCTGATTGAAGCGCCCGCTCTTGATCTTCACCTCGCGGCATATGCCGGGCGCAAGGGCGTTCGCCGCCTCCGTGACAGCCTGCGCCAGTTCGAGGTTTTTCGGCCAATCCGGCCGCTCGTCAAAGCCGGAGCCCGTCGCGCCCGTGCCCTTGCCCACCAGCAGCATGACGCGCGCGGCGCTTCCGCCCTCCGTCTCCACGCTGTTTGCGCCCCGGTATGACTCGCTGTATGCGTCGCGATGCACGTCAAGCCAGTAGTCATACCGTTCGCCCGCGTCGAGCCGCGTCCTGAGCATCGCCAGCGACCGCTTGTAGGCGGTGGACAGCGTCGGCGGCTCAAACGCCGTCGTATCGTGCACGACGATGAAGCCGCGCGCGGTCAGCGCCCGCGCCAGCGCGTCCCCGACCGCGATCATGTTGTGGTTTTCGTCGCGCGTGCGCCATTTTTCCGTCGGCTTGTAATTTTCCGTCTCCGTGGCCTGATATGCCTCGTAGGTATGCGTGTGGTATATCAGCACCCGCGGCGCTTCCGCCTGCGCGACGGCCTGCACCGCCTCGCGCTGCT
>ERZ839823.3083-NODE-3083-length-11467-cov-3.046179_pt1 | contig 11467 bp, 8 predicted proteins | sample MGYA00519862_ERZ839823 | MGnify/ENA primary metagenome ERZ839823 (study PRJEB31850, sample SAMEA3708853) | human gut metagenome | biome: human gut; feature: human-associated habitat; material: faeces | place: China | collected 2014 ...
AAGGAAGTGCTCTACCACTGAGCTATCGGGGCGATAATGTGCGCACGGCTTAGGGCCGTTGAACGGCTTGCACAACAATACACGCAATCGCGTATTACGCAAATCGACGGGTGTGCGAGGAAGTATTCGGGTGCTCTAAGTTGTACACATGAGCGCAATATTGGCTATTTTGCGCTCATGTGGCATTCGGATGTGCCACGTAATCGCATTTTCGTGTTTTTATGCGCTGTTGTGGCACGAAAATTGTGGGAATTCGGTCGTCTCGGAATATGTGCCATGCCACGCCACTGCAAAAACAGTGAATGTGCACGATTGTGCACATATTTGGACCGCTGCGTATATGCATGTGGGTGCGGATAACAAAAGGGTTTTGACAAAAGCCAAAACCCTGATGGCGGAGGATACGAGATTCGAACTCGTGAGGCTGTTACACCAACACGCTTTCCAAGCGTGCGCCATAGACCACTAGGCGAATCCTCCATGCACTGCAGTGCTTGCTAGAAGTAAGCTCCGTAGGCAACTCGAATAAGCTACCACAGCTTTCGGATAAATGCACATTCAGTGCCGGCTGCGGCGTGTCGCTTTGTGGACAAGGATCACCAATGAGTGCCTGCGCTGATGTGCAGGTCGTTCGTACGGCGTGTGCAACAGGTGATCTCACCGGGGGATGAACCAGTGCAAATCAAGGCGACTCAAGGCAAGTCAGAGCAAACCCGAGGCAAACCAGAATGAACATGCGCATGCCATCGCGTGAATTATTGCCAGCCTCTTGCCGTGATGCAACATAGTGGTTTTAGGCTATGAACCTTGGTGAAACAGTTGGTCATGCAATATGAGGGATGGGGAGTGGCCAGTCGCGGGGAGTTCATAATTCGGGAAGTCTCCCATCTGTGAGCGGGACAATATCGAATATTGAGACAATCTGCGGTAATAATTGATCGAAAAACAGTGCCTAATACCTCTTAAATCCTAAAAAATCAAGACTGTTCCTCAAAAAAGTTTTTCTTTATATTGAGTAGTTGGTTTTTGATTACTTAGCCGCGCAGAGAGAGGGATAGGCATGGTTCGTCGCGCCCAGGCTGCTCTTCGGTCCGTTGAACACACCAGCGTGAGGCAGCTGCGAGTTCTGGCTGCGATTGTATTTCTGTTCGCCATGGTCATCGCCACTGTGGCTCCTGCAGTCACGGCTCCGATGGCCTTCGCCGACAGCAGCACCAGCTCGTCCAGTTCATCAAGCTCGTCCAGCGTTGACTACGCCACCTGGGCCGAAGTCTCCAAGGCGATGGACAAGCAGCTGAACAGCGGTCTTAAGACGTACAAGGATGGCAACACCGCTGGCGCCACCTCCGATTTCATGGGCGCGTACAACAAGATTTACGTGGCCTCCAACTTCACCGCGGTCGTGCACGACACCATTGGCGCGGACAAGCAGCTCGCCCAACAGCAGGCATTCCAAAGCGTTCAGAATCTTTCCTACACGCCTAGCAACGACGATCAACTGGCTCAGCAGATTGATGCGTTGACCGCCGATCTTGACGCCACGGCCCAGCAGCTCGACACCAACGCCGATCTCGCCAAGCCGAAGGCGTACGCCGAAGCGCTGCAGGCGCAGCTGGCCAAAGAGCGCAAGGAGCTCGACGCCAAGAAAAAGAAGAACCCGGGCAAGGGCAATCGTTCATGGACCGACGTGGCCAACGAAATGACCCCGATTCTCGACAATGCATACAAAGCTTACGAAAAGGGTGATGGTGCCAAGGGCGCCACGCTCGTGAACAACGCGTACTACCAGTATTACGAGAAGCTCGGCTTCGAAAAGAACGTGATGAACGCCATCAGCGGCAACCGCGTCTCGCAGGTGGAATACCAGTTCAAGATGTGCCGCAAGTCCATGAACGCCGGCGCATCCCTGAAAGACACCAAGAAGCTGATCGACGACCTCAAGGCCATGCTGATCAAGGACGCCGGCATTCTTGACGGTGGTGCCGCCGATAAGGAAGACGGTTTCACCAAGCTGGTCACCAGCTCCTCCGGCCAGGCGTTCCTCGTGCTTATCCGTGAGGGTCTTGAAGCTCTGCTGGTGGTTGCAGCCATCGTCGCCTACTTGGTCAAGTCCGATAACAAGCGCTTCGTCAAGTGGATTTACTTGGGTGTGCTCGTCGGTCTGCTCGGCGCCGGCTTGGTGGCTGTGATCTTCGTGTTCGCCTTCGGCGGCTCCGGCCCGATTCAGGAGATCATGGAAGGCACCTGCGCACTGATCGCCATGGGCATGCTGCTGTGGACGAGTAACTGGATGCTGAACAAGTCCAGCGTGGAAGCGTGGAACCGTTACATTCGCAAGAAGACCGAGGCTGCTGTGGCTGATGCCGAAGCCGCCGCAAGTGCCGACAACGTGACGTTGAAAACCGTGGTCTCGCTGGCTATGCTGAGCTTCCTCGCCGTGTTCCGTGAAGGCGCTGAAACCGTGATCTTCTACGAGTCCATCTACACGATGAGCCGCGATACTCGCGGTATGTGGATCGGTGGTCTGACCGCCGCGGTGGTGCTTGTCGGCATCTTCCTGCTCTTCCGCTTCACCTCCGTGAAGATTCCGATTGGTCCGTTCTTCCTGGTCACTTCGATTCTGATGTCTGTGCTGGTGGTGGTGTTCGCCGGCGGCGGCGTGCACTCGCTGATCGAGGGCGACTTGCTGCCCGCCTTCTACCTGAACGGTGTGCCGACGAACGATTGGCTTGGCCTCTACCCGTACGTCGAATGCCTAGTGGCGCAGGCCATCGCAGCCGTTGCGGTTATCGCGCTGTTCGTGGTCGGCTTCATCAAGCAGCGCAAGCTGAAGGCGCAGGCTACTGTCGAGGTCCCGGCCGTGAAGGCGTAGCCCGTCTAGCTCGTCCGTTTCCTCCCATAACTGCAGACAACTGACAGACTTGCGGCACGGCCTCGGATCGATGCCAATTCCTCCAGCCCACGCCGCACTTATCTCATAACTGAATAATTGCAATTATCTAAGCGTGAATCCTAATTCACCAGAGATAGAGAAAAAGGAATAACAATGATGAAGAACAAGAAACTGGCCGCTCTGCTCGGCCTGCTGCTCGCCGGTTCCATGACCGTGTCCATGGCTGCCTGCGGTTCCACCAACTCCGCATCCGACACTAAGGCTGACTCCTCCTCCCAGTCTTCCGACTCCTCTTCCTCCGATTCTTCCTCCGATTCCGGCGCCGGTTTCGAAGAGGTTCCGGTTGGCCCGTCCGGTACTGCTGAAGAGCAGGATCAGGACGCCGGCCCGCTGACCGTGGGCGCTGTGTACTTCCAGCCGATCGATATGGAGCCGTCTTCCATGGGCCTGAAGGCTGCTGACGCTTCCTTCCACCTCGAGGCCGACATCCATGCCAACCAGAAGGGCACCGAGCTCGGCTACGGCAAGGGCGACTTCGTGCCGGATCTGACCGTGAACTACACCATCATCGATAAGTCCACCGGCAAGGAAGTCGAGGGCGGCACCGCCACCTCCGGTACCTTCATGCAGATGAACGCTTCCGACGGCCCGCACTACGGCGCCAACGTCAAGCTCGACAAGGCTGGCACCTACCAGCTGAAGCTCTCCATCGAATCCCCGGCCTCCAAGGGTTGGATGCTGCACGTTGACCCGGAGACCGGCGTCAAGGGCCACTTCTGGACCGAGCCGATCGAGGTCACCTTCGACAACTGGGATTACACTCCTCGCCAGTGGTGATTGACTAAGCAGAAAGCCCCCTCGTCAGAGGGGGCTTTACGCCGCTTTAGGGAGATAATTCTTAGGACGGTCTAAAACTCCCCTCAGTCCGCTTCGCGGACAGCTCCCCTCAGAGAGGGGAGCCTAAGGTGAACAGAGAAAGGACGCGAATGCTTGAACAATTCGTGGCAGTGATGCCGGGCACTTTGGCCCCCGCATTGCTGGTGATGAGCCTGAGCGTGATGCTCACGGTCGGCGAGGGGCGAGATAAGCCGATAAGCTCGCATTGGCGTCTCATCGGCCTGATCGTCGGTCTGATCGCCGCCATCGTATTCGCCGGCCTGCGCGCCTCGGCCGTGATCAATCAGCGCACGTTCGTCAACTACCCGGTGTTGTGGTGCGCGATCATTGCCGACATCCTGACCATCGTCGTGGTGGTGTTCGCACGCCGCATCACCACCAATTGGCAGCAGCACAAGGTGTTCATGCACATCGCTAACGCCGTGGCCGCCATCGACATCGCACTCACCCTGTTCTACGCGCTGCCGGACGTGATTCTGCAGCTCACCATCTGGGTGGAACCAGGGGAGACCGCATTCACTTCGGCCATGCTGCTGCGCGCTCTTGGTTTCCTGCTTGGCGTGGCCATGTCCATTATTGTGGCCGCCATCTTCCGCACGATGCGCACCACTGCCGTGCGCTGGGCGTTCACCGTGGCCGTCGCGGCCATGATGGTGATTCTGCTGATTCAACACTTCACTGGTCTTGCCCAGATTCTGCAGGCGCGAGGCTTCCCGATGAACCATACGATGTTCGTGGCGCTGGCTTGGTCCATCAACCAGAACTCCACGATGATTATGGCGCAGGCGCTGGTGTTCCTGATTCCCGCCGTGGCCTCCATCGTGGCCGGTTTCCGTATGAAAACCCATGATGTGCCGGGAGCCAACGAGGCCACGTTGCGCCGGCATAAGGTATTCCGCCGCCACGCCATCGCCGCTGCCGTGTGGAGCCTTATCGCAGCCATCGGCGTCACAGCAACCCTGACCGTGGGCGTTGCCGCGACCCATCAGACCATCACCCTTTCGCCGCCGGAAGCCTACTCGCTCAAGGACGGCGTGGCCACCATCCCCTTCAGCCAGGTCGAGGACGGCCACCTGCACCGCTTCGAATACAAGGCCAAGGACGGCACCGTCATGCGCTTCATCATCATCCGAAAGAACGGTGGCGCGTACGGCATCGGCCTGGACGCCTGCGAGAACTGCGGCGACGCTGGCTACTACGAGAAGGACGGCAAGATCATCTGCAAGAAGTGCGAGGTGGCCATCAACCTGGCGACCATCGGCTTCAAGGGTGGCTGCAACCCGATACCATTCCCGTACAAGACCGGCCACGGCAAGATCACCATTCAAACTACGGATCTGGACGCGCTGAGCGCCCACTTCCGGTGAGTCAGGCAGGAGACAAGAATCATGTTCTTTCTGCGCATGATTACTCGCTCGTTCACCCGACAGCTGCGCCGGCGCCTGCTTATCGCGCTGACCGTATGCCTGTCGGCGACCGTGTCCGTATCGATGCTGGGCGTCGTGTTCGACGTGGGCGACAAGCTCAACGCCGAGCTGTCCACCTACGGTTCGAACATCACCGTGCAGCCCAAGGCGGATGCGGTCGTTTCCGACCTGTACAACACCGAGTCGGGCGGCGCGACGTCCACCAGCGACCCGACCGCTTTTCTGAAGGAGTCGGACGCGGCCAAGATCAAGACGATCTTCTGGTCGTTCAACATCACCAGCTTCGCGCCGCAGCTCAACATCCACGCCACGGTGAACGGTACCAACGTGCCGGTCGTCGGCACGTGGTTCAACAAGAACCTCAAGATCTCTACCGGCGAGACTACCGTCGTGGGCGTGGAAGGCATGCGCTCGTGGTGGCAGCTGGACGGCAAGTGGCCCAAAGACGATTCCGACCAGGGCGTGATCGGCAAGACGCTGGCCTCCGAACTCGGCGTGACCACCGGCGACACCATCACCCTCAACAAAACCACCGCCTCAGGCAAGAAGAACGAGCAGAAAATCAAGCTCACCGGTGTCTACGATTCCGGCGACGAGGACAACGGCTCGCTCTACATCGCCTCCTCCACGGCCCAGGTACTCGCCGACCTGCCCGATTCGGTCGACAAAATCGAGGTCAAGGCCCTGACCACGCCGGAGAACGACCTGGCCCGTAAGGCCGCCGCGAACCCGGCCGCGCTGAGCCAGGAGGAATGGGAGACCTGGTACTGCACCGCCTACCCGAGCTCGATCGCCTATCAGATCGAAGAGGTGATTCCGGGCGCGGTGGCCAAGCAGGTGCGTCAGGTGGCCGCGTTGCAGGGCAATGTGCTGCAAAAGACGCAGGCCGTGATGATTCTGATGACCGTGCTGAGCCTGATCGCCGCAGCCGTGGCCGTGGCCAACCTGATGGTCGCCTCGATCGGCGAACGGTCGGGCGAGCTGGCGTTGCTCAAGGCGCTCGGTGCCACCGATGCCGCGGTATCCCGCCTGATGCTGGCCGAAACGGCGGCAATCTCGCTGCTGGGCGCGATTGTGGGCGCGCTGCTCGGTTCCGGCGTGGCCCAGCTGATAGGCCGGGTGGTGTTCGGTTCCGGCATTACGATGCGGCCGATGGTGTTCGTGCTGGTGTTCGTGCTGCTGGCTGTCACCGTGCTGCTGGCGTCCGCCTCATCGATTCGTTCGATTCTGAATCTCAAGCCCGCTGAGTTTATCTACGTAGGTGTGGAAGGAGGGAACCGATGACCAACACCGGTATGTTCTTCAGAATGCTGTTCAGCGCCGTGTTCCGTCGGCGTTCGCGCGCGGTGATGGCTGTGGTGGCGTCGCTGGTCGGCGCAGCCACACTGTTCTGTCTGGCGATGATCTGCCTCGCTGTGCCGCAGCAGATGAACGAGGAGATGCGTGCGTACGGCGCGAACCTGATTGTCACGCCCACCGAATCGACCAATGCTGAAGGCAAGGCCGGCATCGACAAGGCGATGGTGCAGCACACCACTGAAATGGTCAAGGCCAAGGGTTCCGCGAAATACGCCACCTACCGCTACGAGAACGTGCGCGTCAACGCCTCGCCGTACGTGATGGCCGGCGTGAATGCGGCGCAGGTCAAGAACCTCAACCATCACTGGGTGGTCGACGGCTCGTGGCCGACCGACGGCAAGGTGCTGGTCGGACGCGACATCGCCGACGCCATCGGCCTGAGAATCGGCTCCGCCATCACCATCGGCTACCATGCATCCGATAACGCCAGCACCAACGGCACTTCGTCGAACTCCTCGATCGACCAGCAAACCAAAGACGGCCGTGTCTCCAGTGACATCATGGACACCTCCGGTACCGAATTCCGCGTGGCCGGCATCGTGGACACCGGCGGCAGCGAAGACTCGATCATCTACGCCACCAACGCCGACGTCAACAAGCTCACCGGCATCACGCGCGGCGTGGACGTCATCGAGTATTCGGCCGGCGCCAGCGACCTCGCAGGCCTGGTGTCCAGCATCAACGACATGACCTCCATGCACGTCAAGGCACAGCAGGTCACCAAGATCACCGCCTCCGACACCCGCATCATCACCATGCTGCAGACGCTGTTCTGGATCGTCTCGCTGGTGGTGCTGGTGCTGACGCTCGTCGGCGTCGGCACCACAATCAGCTCGATCGTCTCGCAGCGACGCAACGAGATTGGCCTGCGCAAGGCCCTCGGTGCTAGCTCGCGTGCCATCGGCACCGAGTTCTACATCGAATCGTCGCTCTACGGCCTGATTGGCGGCCTCATCGGCACCGCAATCGGCTACGGACTCGCCAGTTGGCTGTGCGTGGCGGTGTTCGAACGCTCCATCGTATTCAACTGGTGGCTGGCCCTGATTTCCGTGCTGTTCAGCGCGCTGGTCGCCATCGTCGCCTCCATCCCGCCCGTCCACCGCGCCACCCGCATCGACCCCGCCGTCGTGCTTCGCGAAGAATAAAGAAAGAGAAACGTCATGCTACTTGAACTCGACCACATCTCGAAGATCTACGGCGACCTGCGTGCCGTGGACGACCTCAATCTGACCGTGCCGGAAGGCGAATGGCTCGCCATCGTCGGCTCCTCCGGCTCAGGCAAGACCACGCTGATGAACATGATTGGCTGCATGGACACGCCCTCCAAGGGCTCCGTGAAGCTGGAAGGCCGCAAGCTGGAGGACCTGAACGCCACGCAGCTGGCCGACGTGCGCAAGAACCTCATCGGACTGGTGTTCCAGAAGTTCTATCTGGTGCCGCACCTGACCGCCGTGGAAAACGTGATGGTGGCCCAGTACTACCATTCGGTGGTCGATGAGAAGCAGGCCATGGAGGCGCTGGAAAAGGTCGGCCTGAAGGACCGCGCCCACCACCTGCCCGGCCAGCTCTCCGGCGGCGAGCAGCAGCGCGTGTGCGTGGCCCGCGCGCTGATCAACGACCCGAAGCTGATTCTGGCCGATGAGCCCACCGGCAACCTCGACGAGAAGAACGAGAAGATCGTGCTCGACCTGTTCCGCAAGCTGCACGAGCAGGGCACCACGATTATCGTGGTCACCCACGATGCGCTGGTCGCCAGCTGCGCGCAGCGCGAGATCATGCTCAACCATGGCGTGCTCGTCGGTGAGAAGTGGAATGACGAGGATGCGCGCAAGGCCTACGAGGCGGCCGGAGGCAAGCCCGCCTCCACGGGTGCACAGGTCGAGGGCGCGCAGAACGGCGAGACCGCCATTGGTTTCGCTGACCCCACCAAGGCCGCGAAAACCGGCGGCGAGGAGTAGGGCCGTCAGGGGCATCGAGCAGTATGTGAGGAATACATGGCAAGCTGATGGTCTCTCCCCCAGTCAGCTTCGCTGACAGCCCCCCCTCGTCAGAGGGGGGCTTAAGGAGCGTGAATATGACCGAAAAGAATATGTTGAAGAAATCCGCGACATTGGCGGCGGCCGGACTGGTCGTGGCTGGCGCGCTGCTGGCCGGGTGCGGCGAATCCGAGGCCACGCCGATGGACGATGCGTACGCCGGCAACTCGGGCGAGACCGAGAAGTCGCAGGAAGAGCAGTCGCAATCCCAGTCGAACGGCTCCGATAGCTCCGACGGCTCCGATTCCAGCTCGTCGCACAACGACCCGTCCACCACCACGTCCGACAAGAAGGACACCGGCAACTACAAGGACGGCAACTACTCGATCAACGGCCAGTACGGCCCGGTAGGCGAGGATTCCATCGACGTCCATCTGACCATCAAGGACGGCAACGTCGAGACCGTCAATATCATTGGGCACCCGTTCACCACGATTTCCAAGAACCATCAGGACGACTTCGCCAAAGCCATTAACGGCGTGGTGGACGGTAAACCTCTGAAGGGCCTCAAAGTGGACAAGGTCGCCGGCGCCAGTTGGACCTCCGACGCCTTCAACAAAGCCCTCGAAGTCGCCCGCCAGGAGGCTTCGATTCAGGAGTAAGACCGCTACTTCAGCAATGCTGGCCACAGCAGATCGGCCATGCGCGAGGCCCAGGCGGTGTCGTCGTCCATTGCTTTGCCCTCGATGGCCTCATACGCCACCAAAGATCCGATAATCGTGGACAACAGCAACTTCTCGTCAACGTCCTCGCGAAACACGCCCTGCGCGACTCCCTGCTTGAGGAACGCTCCCACATGCTCCAGCCACGGGGTCACCACCTGGTCGACGATGTGCTGGAAGAACTCGGCCTCGCTGGACAACACAATGCCCACGCGCTTGACGTCGATGTCGTTGTCGCGCACCCAATCGACCAATCGCTGCAATAGTTGCGTGAAATGCTCACGCGTGGGGCTGGGCACTGGGTCGGGATCCGGGATGGCCAGATACATCGCGCTGATCTCGTGCAGCAGCTCGTCGGCATTATGATATCGGCGGTAAATCGTGGTTTTGGCCACACCGGAGCGCCGGGCCACCTCCTCGATGGTCACGCCGCTGATGCCGCGGTCCACCGCAATCTGCAGCGTGGCTCGCATGAGCTTGCGATCCGTCGCCTCGCGCGTGCGCTCACCGCGCGGTGTCGCCGTCGTATCTGTCATCTCCGTCATCTCTTCTCTTCGAAATATGCTCCCGTACGCTCCCGCTGGCGAGAGCTGGCTGGCAAAGCCAGACTGAGGGTGGTAAGTCCATGCCGTTTGTAGGCAACTCCCGGATAATACCTACTAGCTCAGCACTTTAGTGCTCTCGACTTGGGCTACATACCACTGGTTGAACCGCACCAGTGGCTTCCTGAGCAACAGCCCAAGCAACAGTAGCGGCGGCACGAATGCCAGCAGCATTCCGGCGGCCCGCCAGTAATCCATGTCGTAGATGCCGGCGATGGCCGCACGCATCATCGTCACCGCATGGGTGAGCGGCAAGAGCGGACTGACTTTGGCGATGAAGTCGGGCAACATCTGCACCGGGTAGGCAGCGTTCGCACCCGAAATCTGCACGATGAGCATAAGCACGCCGATTGCCTTACCCACATTGCCGAAACTCACCACCATCGTATAGGTGAAGAACGAGAACACCAGCGAGGCCAGCCATCCAGACAACATAAACAGCAGCGGATGCACGGCCTGCACGCGCAGGAACAGCAGATCGCCACCGAGCGACACCGTGGATTGCAGCAGCGCAATCAGCGCGAACACCCCGTAATGCCCAAGGAAGAGCCGATGCGGCCGCGGATCGCCCAATGCTTTGCGCGTCCGGCGAGACACGGTGGTTTTCAGCGTCACCACCATCAGCAGCGCGCCCACCCACAGCGGCAGCAGCGTGTAGAACGGTGCCATCGACGAACCGAAATTCGCCACCGGGAATACGGCCTTGCGCCTGAGCTGCACCGGTGCGGCCAACGTACTGGCCAGCGTTTCGGGATCATTGCCCAGCACCTCTTTGACCATGCCCATATCGCCACTGTTTAGTGCGTCGCTCAGTGTGCTGTTGAACGAAGCCAGTTCGGCACCGGCGGAACGCAGTTTGCCGGACACCTTGTCCAAGGTAGTGCGAGCGTCACTGAGCATATCGCTGGCGTCGTCGGAAGTCCCTTTCAGGTCGCCGAGCGTGGAGTCCAACTGGGTGGCGCCGGAACTCAGTATGCCGGAGGCGTCAGCGACGGTGGACGACAGGGAGTCGATTTGCGGTTTCACCGTGGCCGAGAAATCTGACTTGATATTGGCAATACTGTTCTGTGCTTGATCAGCCAGATTCTTGACCTGCGCATGCTGATCCTGCGCGTCCTGATTGCCTTGGCGAATATCGGTCGCCGCCGTATTCAGCGCTTGCCGCAGCCTGTTTTGCCGTGCGATTGAACGGTCAATCGCCGTGATGATGGATGAGTCGTTGCCCAGTATGCCGGCCAACGTGTTGCGAATTTCAGTGTATTTCTCCGTCTGCTTGCCAATGGCCGTGGCTTGACGGTCCAATTCGTCGGCGGCCGTGGTGGCACCAGCATTCGCGTCGGAATACAGCTTGTCTATGGAGTCGGACACCGCGCCGAAACTGGAGGCGCTCGCGTCCAGTGCGCTGCTCATCGCGTCAGCGGTGGTGCCCAGGGCTCCGGCCACGTCGGTGACTTCCTGTTTGGCGCTGGCAAGATCCTTGCCGCCTTGTTTGGCGGCAGAGGAAACCTGAGTGATCAGTGAGTTCGAGGTGTCGAGCAAGGCGCCGGCCGTATCGGTCAATGCGCTGTATGTGCCAAGCAGATCCGCCGTA
>ERZ839823.3085-NODE-3085-length-11460-cov-2.279263_pt1 | contig 11460 bp, 10 predicted proteins | sample MGYA00519862_ERZ839823 | MGnify/ENA primary metagenome ERZ839823 (study PRJEB31850, sample SAMEA3708853) | human gut metagenome | biome: human gut; feature: human-associated habitat; material: faeces | place: China | collected 2014 ...
GCGGACGACGCTGCGGGTCTTTTTCCGGAAGAAGACGACCGAGCAGTATCCCGAGAACCGCGACACGCTGAAAATGTTCGACCGGTTCCGCGGACAGCTCGTAATGAAGCACAACGACCGCAACGAGCATCGCTGCGTGGCCTGCGGCATTTGCCAGATGAACTGTCCGAACGATTCGATCCGGGTCGTTTCCGAGACGGTCGAGGACGAGCAGGGCAAGAAGAAAAAAGTGCTCGTGCGCTACGAGTACGATCTGGGAAGCTGCCTTTACTGTCAGCTCTGCGTGCGCAGCTGCCCGCACGACGCGATCGAGTTCGACACCGCTTTCGAGCATGCGGTTTTCACGCGCGGCAAGCTGGTTCGGCAGCTCAATTCGGAAGGTTCAACTCTTGAAAAAAAATAGACGGACATGGAAATTACCCTACAACAGGCCGGTTTCGCCTTTCTCGCCGCGGTGATCCTCGTCTTCTCGGTTCTGACCGTCACGACCAAGCGGATTCTGCGTGCGGCCACATACCTGCTGTTCGTGCTGTTCGCGACGGCCGGCATCTATTTTCAGCTCAACTACTCGTTTCTCGGAGCCGTGCAGCTGCTGATCTACGCGGGCGGCGTCGTCGTGCTGTACGTCTTCTCGATCCTGCTGACGAGTTCCGACGAAGAGAGGAAAGCCTCACTGCGCAACCGCAGGATCGGAGCCGGCCTCGTCGCCGCGCTGGCCGGCGTCGCGCTGACGCTTTTCCTGCTGCTGACCCACTCGTTCGCTCCTTCGGCCTTTACGGAAGGGGAGATCGACATGCACCTGATCGGGCATACGCTGATGGGAACCGGGAAATACCAATATCTGCTGCCTTTCGAGGCGGTCAGCGTGCTGTTGCTGGCCTGCATCGTCGGAGGGCTGTTAATCGCACGTAAACGGAAGTAGAGCCATGGAAGTACGAATGGAATATTACCTGATTCTGGCCGCCGTGATGTTTTTCGCCGGCGTGTACGGATTCATCACGCGGCGTAACCTGATCGCCGTGCTCATTTCGATCGAGCTGATCCTCAATGCGGTGGATATCAATTTCGCCGTGTTCAACCGCTATCTGTTTCCCGGACAGCTCGAAGGTTTCTTCTTCACGCTGTTCGCCATAGCGATCGCCGCGGCCGAAACGGCCGTCGCCATAGCGATCATCATCAACATTTACCGCAATCTGCGCAACATCGAAGTGAAAAACCTCGACGAACTGAAGGATTAGGAGGTGTCTCCGGGCGGAGGCCGTCTCGGGCTTTCGTCCGCAACCCGTAAGGAATCGAAAACAAAAGACATTCAATATGGAATACACTGTACTTATCGTGCTGCTGCCGATGCTGACGTTCGTGTAAACGCGCAGGCTTTCGGTCATGAATATATCCTGTATACGCGCCGCCGCCTGCGCGTCGGGGCTGGCGGGCACGCTGTCGATGGGCGTCACCGCGGCGCTTTCCTATGCGACGGCCTGGCAGTACTTCACGACGGCCAAGATCGACGGAGTCTACCAGAAGCTCGTTCCGCTGAACTTCGAGTGGCTGCGCTTCACCGACAAGCTGCATATCGATCTGGGCGTGCTGCTCGACCCGATCTCGGTGATGATGCTGATCGTCATCTCGACCGTTTCGCTGATGGTCCACATTTACAGCATGGGATACATGAAGGGCGAGCGGGGTTTCGAGCGTTATTACGCCTTCCTGTCGCTGTTCAGCTGCTCGATGCTCGGGCTGGTCGTGGCGACGAACATTTTCCAAATGTATATCTTCTGGGAGCTGGTGGGCGTTTCGTCCTACCTGCTGATCGGGTTCTACTATACGAAGCCCGAGGCGATCGCCGCCTCGAAAAAGGCGTTTATCGTCACGCGCTTCGCCGACCTGTTTTTCTTGATCGGCATCCTGCTGCTTTCGTTCTTCACCGGCACGTTCGACTTCGGGCTGCTGACTTCGGGCGACGGCAGCGTGTTCTCGCAGATGCCGGGCCTGACTTTCATGGGAGGCTCGGTGATCGCATGGGCCTTGGCGCTGATTTTCATCGGTGGAGCCGGCAAGTCGGCTATGTTCCCGCTGCATATCTGGCTGCCCGATGCGATGGAGGGCCCGACGCCGGTATCGGCGCTGATCCATGCCGCAACGATGGTCGTGGCCGGCGTCTATCTGGTGGCCCGGCTGTTCCCCGTCTATTATTTCGAGGCTCCCGAGGTGTTGCACGGCATCGCCTATCTGGCCGCATTCACGTCGCTGTTCGCCGCGGTGATCGCCTGCGTGCAGACCGATATCAAGCGCGTGCTCGCGTTCTCGACCATTTCGCAGATCGGTTTCATGATGGTCGCTCTCGGCGTGTCGGGCTACGGCGGACACGAGGGGCTCGGCTACATGGCCGGCATGTTTCACCTGTTCACGCACGCGATGTTCAAGGCGCTGCTGTTCCTCGGCGCGGGAGCCATTATCCATGCCGTGCACAGCAACGAGATGAGCCGCATGGGCGGTTTGCGCAAGCAGATGCCCGTGACGCACATCACGTTCCTGATCGCCTGCCTCGCTATCGCCGGCATTCCTCCGTTCTCGGGATTCTTCAGCAAGGACGAGATTCTGGCCGCCACGTTCGAGTTCAGCACGCCGCTGGGCTGGTGGATGAGCCTGACGGCCGGTCTGACGGCCTTCTACATGTTCCGTCTCTATTACAACATCTTTTGGGCGACGCCCGCCGAGCACGAGCACGAGCCGCACGAGGCTCCGCGATCGATGGCCGCTCCGCTGGTCGTTCTCGCGGCCGTTACTTGCGTGGCCGGCTTCATCCCGTTCGGCAAATTCGTCAGCAGCAACGGCGAGGACTATATCATCCATATCGACTGGGCGGTCGCCGGAACCAGCGTCGCGATCGCTCTGGTGGCGATCGGAATCGCCACGGCCTTCTACCGCAAGCACAGCCCGATTCCCGACCGTCTGGAACGCTCTTTCAGCGGGCTGCACCGGGCCGCGAGCCATCGCTTCTATATCGACGAGGTGTATCTGTTCGTCACCAAGAAGATCATTTTCAACTGCATATCCCGCTCGATCGCCTGGTTCGACCGTCATGTGATCGACGGCGCGATGGACGGTCTGGCCTATGTCACGAACCGGATGTCGGTGGCCGTGCGCGGTCTTCAGTCCGGTCAGATTCAGCAATATGCCTTCGTGTTCCTGCTCGGAACGGTGGTCATCACCGTGCTGGTACTGGTTTTTTGACTAAAATAAATTGACGGATATGAATTTCTTATCTTTGTTTGTACTGATTCCGGTGCTGATGACCTGCGCGATGTTCTGCACGTCGAACGCGAGGACCGTGCGGACGGTGATGATGACGGGGGCCTCGATGCTGCTGGCTCTGGCCGTCGCGCTGACCGTCCTGTTTTTGGGCGAGCGGGCGTCGGGCAATACGGCCGAGATGCTCTACACGGCCGACGCGGTTTGGTACGCTCCGCTGAACATACACTATTCGGTCGGCGTCGACGGCATATCGGTGGCCATGCTGCTGCTCTCGTCGATCATCGTCTTTACCGGGGTGCTGGCTTCGTGGAAGATGGCCGTGATGCCGCGCGAGTATTTCGCGTGGTTCTCGCTGCTGTCGATCGGCGTATTCGGCTTTTTTATCTCGATCGACCTGTTCACGATGTTCCTGTTCTACGAGGTTGCGCTGATTCCGATGTACCTGCTCATCGGCGTATGGGGTACGGGACGCAAGGAATACTCGGCCATGAAGCTGACGCTGATGCTGATGGGCGGATCGGCCCTGCTGCTGGTGGGCATTTTGGGCATCTATTTCCATTCGGCTCCCGAGGGTGGGCAGCTTTCGATGAACATCCTCGAGATATCCGAGCATACGATCCCGATGAGCGCGCAGTACCTGTTTTTCCCGCTCACGTTTGTCGGCTTCGGCGTGCTCGGCGCGATGTTCCCGTTCCATACGTGGTCGCCCGACGGTCATGCTTCGGCTCCGACGGCCGTCTCGATGCTGCATGCCGGCGTGCTGATGAAGCTCGGCGGCTACGGCTGCTTCCGTGTGGCGATTTTCCTGATGCCCGAGGCTGCGAACGAGCTGTCGTGGATTTTCCTGATCCTGACCGGCACGAGCGTCGTCTACGGCGCGCTTTCGGCCATTAAGCAGACCGATCTGAAATATATCAATGCCTACTCGTCGGTGAGCCACTGCGGCCTGGTGTTGTTCGCTATCCTGATGCTGAACCAAACGGCGATGACCGGCGCCGTGCTGCAGATGCTGTCGCACGGTCTGATGACGGCCCTGTTCTTCGCGCTGATCGGTATGATCTACGGTCGCACGCACACCCGCGACATCCGCGAGATGGGCGGCCTGATGCGGGTGATGCCGTTTCTGGGCGTCTGCTTCGTGATCGCCGGACTGGCGTCGCTGGGCCTGCCGGGTCTCAGCGGTTTCGTGGCCGAGATGACCGTCTTCGTCGGATCGTTCGAGCATACCGACACTTTCCACCGATTCTTCACGATTCTGGCTACGACGTCGATCGTCATCACGGCCGTCTATGTGCTGCGCATGGTGGGCAAGCTGCTTTACGGCGCGGTGCAGAATCCCGAGCACCTGAAGCTGACCGACGCGACTTTCTCCGAGCGCTTCTCGGTAGCTACGCTGATCGTGGCCATCGCCGGGCTGGGCATGGTTCCGCTGTGGGTATCCGACATGATCAGTTACAGCCTGATCCCCGTTATTGAACAATTAACCCGATAATTCGTTATGGATTACAGCAATTTTCTGATGATGAAAGAGGAGCTGTCGCTGATCGCAGTGATAGTCGTCCTGTTGCTATACGACCTGTGCGCCTCGAAGAAGGCTTTGCGCTATTTTCAGCCGGTAGCCTGCGTGCTGGTGGGTGTCCATACGCTGCTGAATCTCGTTCCCGGCGCTGCGGGCGAAGCGTTCGGCGGCATGTACCAGTACACGCCGATGATGAGCGTGGTCAAGAGTATTCTGAACATCGGAACGCTGATCGTGCTGATGCAGGCCGGCGGATGGCTCGCGGGCGAGTCGACCGTTCATAAGCGGGGCGAGTTCTATTTCCTGACGCTGACCACGCTGCTGGGCATGTATTTCATGATCTCGGCGGGAAACTTCCTGTTCTTTTTCATCGGTCTGGAGACGGCCTCGATCCCGATGGCGACGCTCGTCGCGTTCGACAAGTACCGGCACAAGTCGGCCGAGGCGGGAGCCAAGTATATCCTGAACGCGGTATTCGCTTCGGGCCTGTCGCTTTACGGCATGTCGCTGCTGTACGGTACGACCGGAACGCTCTATTTCGACGACATTCCGGCGACCGTTACCGGTTCGCCGCTCCAGATCATGGCGTTCGTGTTCTTCGCCGTAGGGCTGTTCTTCAAGATTTCGCTCGTGCCGTTCCATCAGTGGACGCCGGATGTCTACGAAGGCGCCCCGACGCCGGTTACGTCCTATCTCTCGGTTATATCCAAGGGATCGGCCGTGTTCGTGCTGATGACGATTCTCATCAAGGTGTTCGCTCCGATCGCCGCGCAGTGGCAGGGCATTCTCTACGGCGTGATCGTCGTGACGATCACGCTGGCGAACCTGTTCGCGATCCGCCAAAAGAATCTCAAGCGTTTTCTGGCCTATTCGTCGATCTCGCAGGCCGGCTACATCATGCTCGGCGTGATCGGCGGGACGGCTCTCGGCATGACCTCGCTCGTGTACTACGTGCTCGTCTACATGGTGTCGAATCTGGCCGCCTTCGGCGTGATCGGCGTGATCGAGAACCGGACAGGCAAGCTGACGATAGCCGATTACAACGGCCTCTATGCGACGCATCCGAAGCTGAGCCTCGTGATGACGCTGGCTATGTTCTCGCTGGCCGGAATACCGCCTTTCGCGGGCTTCTTCAGCAAGTTCTTCATCTTCGCCGCAGCCGCCCAGCAGGGCTACTATATTCTGGTGCTGATCGCGCTGCTCAATACGATCATTTCGCTCTACTACTATCTGCTCGTGGTCAAGGCGATGTTCATCAACAAAAACGATACGCCGATCGAGTCGTTCCGCAGCGACGGCTATACGCGCGTGAGCCTCGTGGCCTGTAGCGCGGGCATTCTGCTGCTGAGTGTCGTGTACGACCAGATCTCGCTGCTCGCGTACGGTATGTAAAAATATGTACGGGGCGGGTTCGCCCCTGACGAAAGCGGCAGGCCTCACCGGGGCTTGCCGCTTTCGTTTGATCGGTCGATTCTCGTTTTCGGCCGGTGCGTCGTTCGTTTCGTCTTGGCTCCGGCGGTTTTCGCCGGCGAAGTCTTCCGTACGGAGCCGGTAAGTCCGGGCGGCTATTGTCCGCCGATGCTTGTTGCGGGGTTGGGCAGGGATAGGGATTCGCTCCGGCAGAACGAGACGGGCTCGGAAGACTTCGGATCCGGTAGTAGGGGCGACAGAACGGTACGATAGAGTAAATAAGCGGCGATGGAGTGGCATGGTAATGATGGAGCGGTTCGGCTCGTCGCAGTCCGGGCATGCCCGGACTGCGCGTGCCTTGCTGCTCGGGAGAGCGTTCCCTCGTGCCGGCGTTTCGCCGGGCGGATGAAAATCGGTCGTCGAAAAGGTTGTCCGATAGAAAAAAGTGTTTAACTTTGTCTCGTCGGGTAAGGGTGGCGTTTCGCCTCGGCGAAGAAGCCTCAATAGGGAATCCGGTGAAGAGCCGTGCTCGGAATCCGGAGCTGTACCCGCAGCTGTAAGTCTCTTTCCATGCGTCGGGCGATCCGAACAGTCACTGTCTCCTTCCGGGGGCGGGAAGACAGCCCGGGGCGAGACGAGCCAGAAGACCTGCCCTTGCTCCCGCGCATCGATGCTTCGGGTCCAAAGCGGAATGCAAGTTTTTCCGGGTTTTCCGGAGCCTGCTTTCACTTCAAGATATTTCTTGCCCGAGGAGAAGGGACGATCTCTTTTCGTGCCGGCGATCTTCACCGTGCCGCATAGGGGAGCCTCGGAGCGTCGGTTTTCCCTGATGAGCGACAGATGGGGGGATGCCATAGCCCCCATCTGTTCTCATTTCAAGCGAAGAGGGAATATCCGGTTCCGACTCCGGACCCACGCGCCCGAGAGACGGCTTTTCCTGGAAAGGAGAGTCCGTAAGCGGCGAAAGCGCGCCTCTGCCTAAGGGGAAGTTGGCATTTCGGATCGTTATGTTAATTTTGTCTTCGATATGAAAAATCGCTGGAAAATCGGCCTGACATGGTTGGCCATAGCGCTTGGGACGGCATCCTGCCGGCCCGTCGCTACGGCCGCTACGGCGACAGAATCCGATTCTACCGCCTATGCCGCCGTCTTCACGGTCCGGCATGCGGACAGTTGTACGCTGGTCGATATAGTCGATCCGTGGGATACGACGCGGCTGTTGCAACGCTACGTGCTGGTCGATCGATCGGCTCCGTTGCCCGACAGTCTGCCCGAGGGAACGCTCGTCCGGGTTCCGTTGCAGCGGGTCGTCGTCTATTCGGCCGTGCATTGCGGCATGTTGGAGGAGCTGGGCGTAGCCGACCGGATTGCCGGCGTGTGCGAGTCGCGCTATATCGACTTGTCGTTCGTCCGCGAGGGGATCGAGCGGGGAACGATCGCCGATCTGGGCGAGGCCTCGTCGCCCGATCTGGAGCGGATGATCGCGCTCTCGCCCGATGCGCTGCTCGTCTCTCCGTTCGAGAATACGGGTTACGGCCGGGTCGAGAAGTCGGGTATTCCGCTGCTCGAGCTGGCCGACTATATGGAGGCGGAGCCGATGGGCCGGGTCGAGTGGATTCGTTTGCTGGGGTTGTTCTTCGGTCGGGAGACCGAAGCCGAGAAGCTGTTTCGCGCGACCGAGAGCGCGTACGATTCGCTGCGCGCGCTCGCCGAAAACGTTTCCGAGCGGCCTACCGTGATTTCGGAACGCAAGTACGGAGCCGTGTGGTATGTGGCCGGCGGCCGAAGCTATATGGCTCGTCTGTTTCGGGATGCGGGAGCCGATTACCTTTGGGCCGACGATCCGAGTGCCGGGTCGATTCCGCTCTCTTTCGAGGAGGTATTCGAGAAGGGCGGCGCGGCCGATTATTGGCTGATCAAGTACAATTCGGCCGAACCGCTGACTTACGACGGCCTTCGCCGCGACTACGAGCCTTACCGTCGGTTCGCCGCATTCGAGAATGGCCGAGTCTATGCCTGCCATTTGGGACAATCGTCCTATTTCGAGGAGACGCCGATCCATCCCGACCGCCTGCTGCGCGATCTGATCGGGGTTTTCCATCCGGAATTGCTGCCCGGATACGAGTTGCGATACTTCAAGCCGTTGGAGCCATGAGTATTCGTCCTGCCCGTTCGGTTCTTTGGGCCGTGACGGCCGTCGTGCTGTTGTGGGCGGCCAACCTGTTTCTCGGATCGGTCCGCATACCGTTCGCCGAGGTGTGGGCCGTATTGACCGGCGGAGAGGCTTCGCAGCCTTCGTGGGGCTATATCGTGCTCGAGTCGCGCTTGCCGCAGGCGGTCGTGGCTCTGCTGTCCGGCGCTGCACTGGCCGTTTCGGGCCTGATGTTGCAAACCGTGTTCAGCAATCCGCTGGCCGGTCCGTCGGTGCTCGGAATCGATTCCGGAGCCAGTCTGGGCGTGGCTTTGGTCATGCTGTCGCTCGGGGGAACGGTCGGCGGCGGTCTCGCGCTGACGGGCTATCTGGCCGTCGTGGCAGGGGCTTTTGCAGGAGCTGCGTCGATTTTGGGTATCATCATCTTCTTCTCGACGCTCGTGCGCAGCAACGTGATGCTGCTCATTATCGGCATTATGGTCGGTTACCTGACTTCCTCGCTGATTTCATTGCTGAATTTCTTCGCAACGGACGAGGGCATCCGTTCGTACGTATTGTGGGGAATGGGCGACTTTTCGAGTGTCTCGCTCGGGCAGCTGCCCGTTTTCTGCTCGATGCTCGGTATCGGACTGCTGCTCGCAGCGCTGCTCGTCAAGCCGCTCAATGCCCTGTTGCTGGGCGAGCGTTATGCCGAGAATCTGGGCGTGCGGGTGAAAAGGGTCCGTTTGCTGCTGCTCGTGAGTACCGGCCTGCTGACGGCCGTCGTGACGGCTTTCTGCGGCCCGATCTCGTTTATCGGACTGGCCGTGCCTCATCTGGCCCGGCTGATGACCGGCTCGTCGAACCACAAGCTGCTGATGCCGCTGACCCTGCTGACCGGCTCGGCCGTCGCGCTGGCCTGCAATCTGGTCAGTACGCTGCCCGGCGGATCGGGCGTGCTGCCGCTGAGCGCTATCACGCCGGTAGTAGGCGCTCCGGTGATTATCTATGTGATCGTGAATCAGAAAAGAATCCAATATTTCAACTGATGGAACCAACCGGTACGGCTCTCGGCGCGCAGAACCTTTCGATCGGCTATCCGGCTCGTGGCCGGAAAGGCGGCCGGCTGTACGGCGCCCTTTCTTTGGCTCTCCGCTCGGGCGAGCTGACATGCCTGCTCGGACCCAACGGAGCGGGCAAGTCGACGTTGCTGCGCACGCTCGGCGGTCTTCAGCGGCCTTTGGACGGTCGGGTGACGTGGCAGGGAAGACCGCTGGAAAGGTACGGCGCTCGAGAGCGCTCGCGTTTGCTGGGCGTGGTGTTGACCGACCGGTCGCAGGCCGGCGGCCTGCGCGTGCGCGAGCTGGTCGAAATGGGCCGCTATCCCTATACGGGTTTTTTCGGCCGTCTCGATGCGGCCGACCGGCGGGCGGCGGACGAGGCGATCGAGGCCGTCGGCATGACGGCCAAGGCGGATTCCTATGTGGCCGAGCTATCCGACGGGGAGCGCCAGAAGGCGATGATCGCCAAGACGCTCGCTCAGCAGTGTCCCGTCATTCTGCTCGATGAGCCGACTGCTTTTCTGGATGTGGCGAGCCGCATCGAAATCATGGAGCTGCTTCATCGTTTGGCCCGCTTGCAACGCAAAACGGTCTTGCTTTCGACGCACGATGTCGAGCAGGCTCTCCGGCTTTCCGACCGGATCTGGCTGCTTTCGCGTGCCGAGGGATTTTGCTGCGGTACGCCCGAAGACTTGGCGCTTTCGGGCCGGATGGATCTCTATTTCGGGCGAGGCGGTCTGTTTTTCGATCGGCAGGTCGGGGGATTGCGCAGCAGGCAGGACGATGCTCCCGCCGTGCGGTTCGAAGCTGCGGACGAGGCTTTGGCCCGCTGGACGAAGAATGCGCTGGAACGCAACGGATTTCGTCCGATATCGGACGGCCGGGACGAATCGCTTCCGCTCGTGCGGGTTTCGGCGCCCGATCGCATCGAGTGGTACCGGCCCGGTTTTCCTTCTCTGACTTGCCGTTCCTTCGAAGAATGGGTCGGAGGCGGCCTCTGCGACGCAGCGGAGCGTTCCGGAGCCGAATAGTTCCGGATGCGACTATCCGCGGTTTTCATCGATGCAGGCTATATCTGTACAGCCGGCGAAAGGCGGCCGTTCTTTTGTCGGCGCATCGGCCGGTCGCTCTTTGCGCGGGATTCCGTGCGCATATTTCGAGCATGCGTTCCAGTGTCGGAAGGAGCATGCTCCGTTCCGTTTAGGCCGCTTTTCCTCTCTCCTTCGGAAGGTCTGTATGTTCGGCTTGCCGCGCTGTGGCACGCGTATTGATGAGCTCCTGACATAGGAATGAATTTAAAAAACGAAAGCTATGTATTTTTTATGGTATTTGCTTATCGGGCTGGTTGCCGGGTGGATTGCCGGCCTGATCGTTAAGGGGAGCGGTTCCGGAATGCTCGTCAATCTGATCGTGGGTATTATCGGCAGCATGCTCGGCGGATGGATTTTCAGCCTGTTCGGCTGGGTGGCCGTCGGGACTTTCGGAAGCCTGATTACGTCGGTGGTCGGTGCGATCGTGCTTTTGTGGATCGTTTCGCTGGTGAGCCGGCGGAAGAAAGTTAGGTGATGTTTAAATCTCATGATTATGGAAAATTGTAAAAACGGGGCCAAGACGAAGGCCGAGGAAGTCATGCACGACGTCAAGAAAAACGTGACGCATGCTAAGAACACGGTGAAAGAAAAGGCGACTCATGCCGCTCATGTCGTCAAGGAAAAGGCGCAGAAGACGAAAGATCGGATGGAGGAGAAAATGAAATGATTCCGATGACGCGGAAGAGGCGGGCCGGGCATATTGTCCGGCCCGTTTCTTCGAGCCGGTCCGCGAGGTTTTGCCGGGGAATTGCGCAGGTAAGGCGAGTTCCCGAACGATCGGGCCGGCTTCTTCTTGTCGTTTTTATGGGAGCGTAATGCCGTCCGGTCCGACCGTATTATACGAAAAAGGCACGGAAATACGTTTGCCGAAAGGTCGGCGCAGAGTCGGGGTCGAGGGTATCGGTCGGAATTCTGTCCGCAGGCGGTTTCCGGCAGCCTTATTTGCGAAATAGCCGATAATGTTTTTAATTTGCGCGAAATAGTCTTTCCGAT
>ERZ839823.3093-NODE-3093-length-11449-cov-3.019308_pt1 | contig 11449 bp, 17 predicted proteins | sample MGYA00519862_ERZ839823 | MGnify/ENA primary metagenome ERZ839823 (study PRJEB31850, sample SAMEA3708853) | human gut metagenome | biome: human gut; feature: human-associated habitat; material: faeces | place: China | collected 2014 ...
CCGAGGTTCAGGCGTACCGTTCCGCATAACCGCACCGCCATCCTGTAACCATAACAGAAGTCACATTCTTTTTTGCAGCCGGTGACGGGATTCCAAGAGAAATCGCACCAGCCAATTTCACTTTTGTTCATCATACTATAGCCCCCTTTGCAGACCTATGCCGCTTTCTGGATTTGCAAAATGATTGTGGGCGTCGCCGTGTGATCGAATTTTGCAGCCGGAGGATCGGTAATGGAATGCGTATGCAGCGCAAGCCAGTCACGAAACTGCTCGTATTCCTTCTGCTGCTTCCATTTGATGCGGTTGGAGCAGATGGCTACGAGCTGACCGCCTGGACGTAAAAAATCAAAAGCTTTTCGGATGTGCCCGCACTCATCGCTGAAGGGCGGATTCATAATAACAGCGCCATAGACCGGCACCACCGGCGCGGCCATCAGGTCATCCGATATAAGGCGGTGGTTTTTCAGCTTCAGGATTTCCCGAAAGGAATACATACGTTCAATACAATCCACTTTGTCGGTTGTTTCCCGGATAACGTCGGCCAGACTGCCGATGCCAGCTTCGGGCTCCAGCACCCGGCTTTGACTTGTGATACCGGATAACTCTACAACATGGGCGGCAAGCGCATCGGGGGTGAACTGGATATCCCCTTTTTGACACAGCCGGGCCTGAAACACCATATCTCTCAGCTTATCCGTATTGGGATCTCTTGGCGTCACAGCCTGCCCCATGAGTTGATCGAACTGCACAACGGCTTCGATGAGCTGCTGCGTGGTTTGGATCCCCGCTTTTTGCAGACGCTTGATTCGTGCCTCATCATGATGCGGATACTGAAATTCTATGTACGGCGATTTGTCGCTGTAGGCTTTTGACACGGAAAGGCAGCGCATATCCTCGTAAAATGCGCCGACTGTCAATGCAGCTTCAAAGGGAGAAAGGGGATTGTTTTGAATGCGGCCAAGCAAATACTCCAAAAGCTGCTTGTGCTGGCGAAACTGATCCTTTTTTCGGTCCCGTTCCTGCTGCTCGGCCTGCCGTTTTCGGGTATTCGTAAGATAGCTGCCGCTGAGGGTGCTGATCTTTTTATCCAGAGATGCGATTTGGTTTTCAATTTTAGTTGTGTACTTATTCATTGTTGTTTGTCCTTTCTGAAAATTTACAGGCCAGCGGGACGACGCGCCACCGTTCCGGCCTGTTCTGCCTGTTTCTTATCCTTTCTGAAGCAGCTTTGCTGCCGCTGAGCGCTCGCTGTTCCCATCGGTACTGCGGGCAGCGTTCGGTTCCCTGAAAAGCAAGCTGTTCCAGTACATAAGCTCTTTTCGCATTACTCATTTTGAAGCTCCTTCAATCTGGCCGTCAGAAATGCCATGTTGTCCTTGTATTGCGGTAAAAACGGCTCATCGTAGCTGTAAGTATAGTAGTAGAAGGTAAGCATCCATATTTCCGCCTCCTGCAGCCGTGTATCCGGAACGTCATGCAGCAGCTTTCCGATCAGCGGCAGCCTCTTGGCTTCCTCTTGGAAAAAATGGATATCTTCCTTTTTCAGATACCGGCGTTTCCATTCGCGGGCAGTCACACAACCGCCTTCAAAATGATGAGGCTGTTCCAGGCAGAGGTTCCACTGCGCTGTCCCGTCAACCTTGAAATCCGGCGAGAAGGGATACAGCCGGCAGGTATAAGGCCGGGAGTCATAAACGGTACAGCGTCCGCTTTTCAATAGCCGGCATACGCCGCCGTCGTTTATCGTCTTGAGCACATAGATATAAAAGCCGCGGGACAGTTCCTTCAGGTCGGCCAGATCTTCCAATATTTCTTCCGGCGGCTGGACGGAGCCTTGTTCCCGGAAGTGCTTAACAAGGCGAAATACATCCAGCGGATTCAGCAGGATGCTGTCGCGGACATTTTTACAGCAATTTGCGCAGCCGGTGCAGGAAAATGGAATACGTTCCCGGGCAGCAACCTTTCGTATGTTTTGAAATTCTGGGAAATCGATCATTTTACATTCCTCCATGATACGTACAGACAGCTCCCAGATAGTAGGGTACTTCCGGCTTCGCCGTCCGTAAAAATTCATCCATTGTGACAAGGTTGACTACATCCAGGCAGACATAATCATCCTCTTCGTCCACCACAGCCTGCATCAGATCCGCCGCCATGTTCCGCACGTTGCGAAAGCAGAGGCGGTAGGTTTCCTCGGTGATTTTTGCAAGATTTTCGGCGATATGGTGAAACCGGGGATAACGGTTTGCAAAATGCCGGCCGCTGGAAACGTCTGAAAAAAACAAAACAGCTCCGTTCTCGATGCGGCCCAGTTCTTCTCTTTTGAGCCATTGCGAAAAAATCCTTACGGCATTGTCCCGTTCCTTACTCGTCATGTTATCCACGTAGCTGCCATTTTGAACCAGCAGTGGATGGTCGCAAAGCAGATCGGCATCTGTCCATTCTTCATCAGGCCGATTCAATAACTGATAGATGTTGTGAGACATGATAAAGATCTCCTTCCAAATAAGAAACCGCAGCAGAGAATTGCTGCGGTTTCCTCAAATGTATTCAGGCGCACATTTTTAACTTTACGGCTCTTTGTACCGAAGCCGGCGCGGGCGACAGAACATTGTAAATAGAGTTCATCGTCTCAAAGCGCACATACCTCTTGCGCTGCTCCAAAATCTCCACCACGCAGGAGGTGTAGATATATCCTCCCCTATGCCGGATAATCGCCCGTTTTCCTTCCTCCAGCGGAAACAGCAGGCTGCCGCTGATACATACCGTCTTTTTCATTGTCTGGAATTCTCCTTTCGGATTTTGAAAATTTCACATCTTAGACTTGAAATTTCAGTCGAAAGTTCGGCTTTGTCAATGCTGTTCTGACCCATCAGATAGATGATCCATAAAAACAGCGGGGTCTCTTGATCCGCGCTCATAAAAGTAGACGCCGCTATCATCAAAAGCATGGCGGCAAGCCAAGCAGCGGATAAAATCGTAAAATGCATTTTTTCCTCCAATCCCAGCTCAGAGCTGAAAAATTTACCGATGGTTCATTTGTCGTGGAAATAGCCCGGAACAGATTTGCACCCACGTTTTTTGAAACAGGGCATTGTTTCCTCAAAATAAGGCCGGTAGGTCTTTTTTCCTGACCTTTGCAGGACTGTCTGTGCTACCTCCACGATAGGGGCGATCACAGACATATCCCATGCCAGCACAGCCTCCGGCGTCTGTTCCGGATGCGTGCGGAGCAGGGCGACTGCCAGCGAATAGGCAACGTTGTCGATTTCGTCCCCCTTATACAAGAGGAAATCATCAAAACTCATTTTGCTTTGCAATTCATTACCCCCATAACACACGAATGACCGTAGGATAGACACCGGCAAGCAATTTGTTGATGGCATGAAAGGTCAGATGCTCCGCCTTGGCGATTTCATTCATCCGGTGTCCGTCGGCCTTCATGCGGATGATCCGCATTTCACGGGACGGCAGCTCGGAGGCCAAAGTATGCAGCAGCAGTTCCTTTTCAAATTCCAGCATTATGCTGTCCGGTATACTGATGACGTCGCCCCAGCTAAGACCGGTTCTACTGTCGATCTCATCATCAAAGCTGACGACTAAAGCGCTGCGCTTCGGGCAGGTCAGATACTTATGGTGTTTTGAAAGCTCGCTTTCCATCCAGTGCCATGCAATCGTCGAAAATTTACATGCGATTTTCTTTTTTCGAGCGCAGTATTTCTGTACCGCTTTCAGATAGCCAAATATTACGACGTCATAATAGACATCGACGGGAAGCTCCTTTTCTTTCAAAAAAGCAAATACTAAATCATGATTTTCTGCCGCAAGATGTTGCTCCTCAGCAGTCAACGGTTTCATCATCGTATAAATCCCTCCTTATATAAAAAAGGGGATATCGCCGGCTGCCCGATGATATCCCCTTTGCACTTGACCCGCCATAGGCGGTAACTTTTCTTTTATAACGGCAGCTCTTCGCGGTCTCCGTCGATGGTTTCATCGCCGGAGATGCTGAAATGATCGCCGTTTTCAATGGTTTGGTAGCCGCTGCCCATATCGTAGACAGTGGAATCCGACATACTCTCCGTGATAGCGGCACGCTGCTGGTTCATCAGGCGAATCTGTTCACGAAACGCATCGGCATACTGCTTGACCTGGGCAAGCTGCTCTCCCGTGATATTCTCCAGCTTTCGGAAACAGGCAACGCTGTATGGGCTGCTGCCGTTTTCCACCCGCTTGAGACTGATCTGCACGATGGCCGACCATGTGGGGCGGCGTCTGGTGATAAACGCCGTATTCATAAAATCGTTGAAGGGTCGCAAGCTGGTCGGCGGCAGGGAGAGAAGGATAGGAAGATACTCCCCGCTGCGTAGGATATAGAGCTGCCTCATATTTTTACAGGCTTTACCCTTGCTGGGGTTTCCTTTCGCATCTACGCCCGTGCCGTATTTGTTCAACGCGCATATGGCACATGCTCCGCCCGGCTCGCCGATGCCTGTTTTCCCATTGACCGAAGAACAAAGCGGAGGTACATTGTCATCGTACTCCGCACCTTCAGGCCAATAGGCGCTGGCACCGTGATTGTAGACGATGATCCCCTCGATGGTCTTGACCGAATCGGGGCTTTCCGGATCATCGCTTGGCACTTCAAAGCTGACCGCGCCGCCGCTCGGGATTTTGACCCGCGGGAAATTCACCTGCAGGCCGTCGAAATCCTCAGCAAAATCTTCATTTGAAAAATTTTCGCTGAAATCGGCGTCGGGAAAAATGAAGTTGTTGACCGTTTCCATTAAAGCAGTGTTGTTGTAAGACATAAATTCGTTCCTCCAATTTTTTATTATTTAAGCTGCCTAAGCGGCAGCTTCGTTCAGTTGGTTCCACTTGTGATCGGACATGGATAAAATCTCAAATCCGATCCCTTCCAATTCAGTTGCGCGGTCGTAGCTTTCAATCTGCTGACCGTACTGTGATACGGCGTTGGCGATGCCGTATCGGTTCATTTCATTGCTTTCGGAGAACTGCTGCAGAACGCCGGCCTGCTCCGACTCGGTTACTTTGAATTCGCCGCACACCGTCCTGATGACACCGGCAATGTTGTCGGTGCTCACCGAAGCGTCCCGTGCACTGCGAACACATTCGACGATTTGATTGAAACGCTCCTCATCGAAGGCTTCATGGATGGTGTCCTGAATTTTCTCAAAGAAATCCGAGCCTTCGATCAGGGTGTATTCTTCCGGACGAATTTCAAATTCCGTATCCGCAGAATAGACCGGGCCGGAATGGTTGCGCCTTGCGGTTGTCGTCTGCACGATCATTCCCAAATCCTTTTCAGGGCAATAGATCAGCGGCTGGATATTGACAGAGCCAGCCCCGATTTCACTGTTGCTGATGAGAAGACCTGACTGGATGGTGAGATCCGGGGCAACATTCTGCCGAAGCTCGGGATGCGTCAGCTTGATATACATGCGGCTCTCGGTCATTTGACAGCTGATAAACTGCACATCAGAGAGTTCTCCGAGGATCGGTAAAACCGCACAGGATACCTCGTGGTGGTCGATTCTCATATAACGGTTGCTCACAAAAGCACGCATCTTACCGTCTAACACCCGCAGCATCCGCTGAGCGTTGGTTCGGGAAAACCAGCCGTTGACGTTTTTCGTCAACAGCTCCGGGTACTCATTGAGCATCCGGCTGTAATACTTCGCCGGTATGTTCAGATAAGCACTGATCTGCCGGTGTGCATAGTCACCCATATCTAACGGTTCGATGCGGTCTGTTCCATTACCGTCCAGCACATGCAGAATAAGGTCTCCGCCGCAGGCTTCTACATACAGGCCGTTGACATAGACGATGTAATCCGCTTTGTTTTCTTTCTGCCGCATGATTTCAGTGGCCAGAGACTCCATTGTTGTTCCCGCTTTCACGTGTCATCACCTCTCTTTCACAAGCGGGATTGTCACCACGACAGAAGAAGACCGTTATCCGTGATATTGGCCGCCATGCCTTCCCTCTCAAAGACCTTAACGAGACGAGGCCAGAACATTCTCTCAGGCATGTTTTCAAAGGCCGGCTTAACGATCTCGGCATCGGCCTGCTGAATGGCGATTTCGCCGGTTTCTTTGATCGTCAGGCTGCTGTGGCCTCTGGAATCCAAATCCGCGATCAGATTTTTGAGAACCTTGCGTGCTTTCACTTCATACCACACCTGCGGATCGACCGTATTGGGCTGCGGTGGAGCTGGCTGCTCTTCGGCAGTGCTGGCCGAAGCCGCCGGGTTCTCCTTTAAGCGCGAGAGCGGGATGATTTTCAGCATGGAGCAGTGGATGCCGGCGTTTTGGTCGAATGTCACGTCTGCAAAATTGAAGTCTGGAACGCCGAAAATCTGAATTCTGGCGACGCCGCCTTTGGCTATGATGCGTTCCGGAAATTCCTCGCGCCATTCCCATGTTGCGTCGGGATAGACGGATTGAATATAGGAAGAAACGCGATAGTTGACGTGGCGTAGCAGAACGATACCCATCGGGTCAGATACATCGGGGATATTTAACTTCGATTTCTGCGGCTGTGCTTCACATTGCTTTCTGATTTTGCGAGCCTTGTAGTGATAAATCTGCGCCTTGGCATAGGGAACGCCGAACCGTACAACGATCCAAATCCCCCATACGGCAAAAGCACCGGCCAGCAGCCATATCTCCATATCTCCCCGAACAAATGCGGTGATCGCCAGCACCGCTACGATCAGCACCGATACGCCGGACCGAAGGGACTTTTTATTCTTCATCATTCTTTCATCCTTTCATTTCAAATTCTTGATAAAACAAAAAAAGAGGAACCGCGGCGTTTTCATCCTTTGAAAAACACCAACGGTTCCTCTTTGTCGCCGGATTTCATCCCGGCAGTGGTTCTCTGTCTCCGTCAATTTCCGCCGCCGTAGCTGCGGGCGCTTCAGGAGATGCGGTATCCGAAATTTCTGTAGAAATTTTCGGATTTCCAATCGGTACAAAGCCCCAGTTATCCAACAGTATCTTTAGCCGCTTATCTGTGACGCCATCCCTCCTGGAGAATACCTCCAGTTCCAAGGATCCGGACACCCAAATAAAGCTGCCTTTTTTGACGCGGGCACGCATGAGCCTTCCGGCGTCATCGCCCATCGCGCAGATTTGGAAATACTGCGTCCAGCTGCGTTCTTTGCTGCCGATATTCTCAGCAATATCAAAGCGCACATAGGGATGGTTATGGATACTGGTCTTCAGCTCAAGATCGGCTGTTACTCGACCGATTACATAGGTCTGAGCCATGTCACTCCTTTCTGCCCAAACGGGCTAAAATATCTATATACAAAAAAGCGCCGGAATACAGTGACCCCGCAAAGGGGCATGACTGCACTTCGGCACTTTGAGTACAAACTTAACAAACGTGTGCAATGTGGGAAACTCCCACGGTACAAACCACATGGTCTGTAAATCCAAAAGGATCACGCACAAAAAATCAATTACAAGAGCATTTTAACACTATATCTTGTGTTTGTCAAGTGTATTATATCAATATATAGATATTGCTAACTTATTTTTCATTTGACTCTGGAATTTCTGCAAGGTTCCATGCTGGATTTTGGCATAATTTTTCTTTTAAGTTGAACAGTTGGCTGCGCGCCTTATCCAGACCGATCCGTTCATCCGGAATCAGCACATATTGATTCTGCATGGTTTCATACGCCTTTTTGATATGAATGTTTTGACACGCTGTATCAAAAAAGGTGAAGTCTTTTGGAAGCACACCGGGGATGCCGTCCAGTCTGTTTTTTTCTTCGGTCAGCCGGATCTCCAGCAGCTTGGCAAGCTGTTTTTCATCACGAAGAAGAGAAAGGATACGCTGCTCATCCAAAATCACGGCCAAATCGTATATGTGTTTAGATGCTTCAAAGGCGCGGTGTGCCTGTTCGGCCTGCCGTGTGTAAGCCTCCGCCGCAAACAGTTTATCTATAAAAATTCGCTCGATTGTCATCGTCAGTATCTCGAATGGGTTCACATCAAATTGCTGGATCAGAATAAGCTGCTGATCTCTCGTTGCCTGTTCATAAAGCAGCGGAGCGATCACCACCGGCTCATAAGGCTCACTGATGGTAAAGGAAGTCGCTTCTACCTTTACCTTGCCGAAACGCTGCAGCACATCCTCGGTATCGTATTCAACAACCGGCAGATAGCGATAGTAGGAGATCACCTCTGACCGATTTGTGCGGCCCTCATCGGTATTGCGCTCCATACAGGTGTACTTTTTTGTGGCTCGCTCCAAGCGTTTGTCTCCCTGCGTGCGGCTGCAGCCCCGGATGTCAACGGACAAATCGACATCTTCGGAAAAGCGCCTGATGCTGTGCAGTGCTTTATACAGAGCTGTGCCACCTTTGAAGTAAGCAGGAAGGCCATCCATTTGAAATCGGGACAGCTCCTGCAAAAGCATGGAAACATAGTAATCTTTTTCAATGACATCCTGACGATATCCGGTTTTCTCGGAAATCTGTTCGATCAGGACACGGAATGCATCTTGGTCTAAATGTAGTTTCACGTCATACTCCTTGTCTGCCCGCTACATGGGCGAGCTTCATAATTGTGCTGCTGTTATAATGGGCGTCCGCCAGATGCAGAAGCTTGCCGTAATCCAAGCTCCTTGTCTGTATAAAGTTCCCCAGCAGAAGGTATGGGTCTTCCGCGTCCACCGGGACGTCATCATAAATATTGAGAAGATCCAAAAATTGCAGATAAAAGAGATTTTCCCTATTTACAGAAATCCGCGGAGCACGAATCACAATCCCCAGAGTGTCGTCTTTTCGGGTGCGGGTCTGCGCATTGTTGGAAACAAACGTCCTTTCAACCGGCATGAGCGTGGTGAGACCCAGCTTGTGCATAACGGCAGCGCCTGTCTCATATCCGCTTGCGTCTTTCAGATATTTCAGTTCGATCAGCTTCTCTTTATTGATGCCGGTCTCACCGAACACGGTTTTTTTCGTCAAATAGTAAACGCCCTTTGCGAAAAAACGAAGATCAGGGCACACGCCGGTATCCATCAAGCGCTTTACAGCAACCGTAGCCGCAGCACACGCTTTCTTTGTCTCCATATGATACGTATCGGCGAGCCGTTTTCCAAGTTCCCGAATGAGGATCGGTTCACCGTCTTGAAATCCGGCAATCTCTCCCTGAAGGAATTGCGTATAGGTTTGCTTGTTCATTGCAGCACCTCCTTTGATATATTATATGCAAAAATTAAATCTATATTCTGTATTAATTATATCACCAGAAGGACCGATTGTCAATGAACAGGCATGAAAACCCTTAACCGCACTTCTCCGATGTCTGAGGCCCGGCCCCTATTTCTCCCAGCTCTTCAAACCCTAAGAAACAGTCGGAGGACAAGGCGGCGTCGAAATATTCGCTGCCTAGGGTCAGCCGCTGTGTGGATTTGAAATAGAAACGGTAGCGGAAACCAATCTTGATTTTTGAATGCTTGCTGAGCAGAAGGGCAGACTCGGTGCCTTCGTCATCCATGATCCGGATCTTGCGGTATTTACGCATCGGTTTCGGGACGATCCCAACGCAGGTTCCTTCCACGATTTCATAGTTCTGTTTGCAGATCGTATGATAAAACGACCATGCTTTACAGAGGCTAAGGCCGCAAACCACTGCGCTGAGAAGCAGCATGATTTGATCCTTTGCGAACAGAAATACAGCCAGCCCTATCAAAAGGCAGGCAAACCCCAGCAGTACCGTTAGTATCAGCCGGCGCCTCAACGGCGCCGGCGCGTTCAGGATTTTTCTCATTGCTTAAATCCTTTCAAAAATAATCTGTTTGCGGAGATATAGGTTTGCTACGGATAAGACCACGGGGCGGCATTCCGGGAAGTAACGGACCATAAAGGCTAAATTATCGCTGGTTGCATATTCGTCCCGGTAGAGGATATCCATCATGTGCTCCTCAGATACAAAGCTTTCCGTCTTCTGCTGAAAGCACTTGACGATCTCCGCCGTAGAAAGAATCATTTGATTTGCAAGACGCATAACTTTTTTCTCATCTTCGCTGCGTTTGTCCCGGCCAAAAAATTTTTTTGTGACAGAGAAGGGAACCCTTTGGAATACCGTCAGCTTGATAAAAGAAACGATTCGCAAAAGCGGGCTCTCGGAAATCGGCACGATGTATAATTCCGAAAGGAGATCATACAGGGCGTCTGCGGCAGTTTCCCCGGTGCCATCGGCGACAAGTCCGCGCTGAATCAGGCGATTGAGGCATTCTTCCATAGGACGGTGAGAAAGAAAACCCGTTTCTCGTTCTTTCGCTTCATAGTGCGTCTGAAGTTCATCCGGCTCCAAAATGCGCCAGTTGAGAATACTCCACAGCAGCATCTCCTGAATATCTAAAATGTATTCCTGATGCCCGATCACTACCTGCGGACAACGCGTGCCTTGAAGACGGCCTTTCACTTGAAGCCGACCGACTGCCGTATAAAACTTATTCATAGCAACACCTCATTTTTATTTATTGATGATTCGTCAGGATGCCTTTTCAGTGGGATACTGAAAATATCCCATAAACGAATCGTTTTGTTTCAGCTTGTTTTTCGCCCGGGAAATCCATGCGCCGACTAAGTTGGGCTTGACGCCGTACATGGCGGCGATTTCCTTTCCGGAATACCCTTTGATTCTCAGTTCTATTGCTTCAATGCCAAGCCACACTGTGCCGGTATACTGCTGCTTTATATCATGCAGCAGCTGCATCGTATCAGCTTCAGCAATGATAGCATCCTGCTGGCGGCAGTCGGGGCTCTGATCCAAAGCAAAGAGGTCGCTTTCCAGGTCTGCATGCAGTGGAATGATACATACTCTTTGCTGTTTGCCGTACATAAGACGGCAATATGTACGCAGACCGTTGGTAACTACCTTTTCAGCATAGGCTGAGAATGGAGCGCCCATCTCTTCCCGGAAGCTGGCAGCGGCTTTGCAGAGCCAGACACATCCCTCCTGATATAAATCTTCATACTCAAATCCGAACAGTGAATCGTTGACGATAATGTATTTATGGATGACGCGGGGGACAACATACAGATTTTTTTCTGCCAGCTCTTGTTGCCCGCGGGTCAGAATGGTTTTGTTCATTTTTCCTCCCTTCTAAAATCCCTTGCGTTCACGCCGCCTTGATATTTTCCTGCGTCTGCTGACAAATGGCAATCAACTGATCGCACATAAATTCACTGAATTTAGCAATGTGGGCCTGATCTTCTCTTAACCCAAGCTTCGCCTGCATCCATTTATAGGCTTGCCGTTTGGGCATTATGCTGTTCTTCCACAGCCAGTCAAAGGCCTTATGGGCCTGTATGCGTTTGTTACGCAGGTCGCCGTTGGCTAAGGTTCCCATCGGCAATTTAGATTTTTGGTGGGCGGACACATAGGCGTCACATTTTGGATAC
>ERZ839823.3097-NODE-3097-length-11440-cov-2.547738_pt1 | contig 11440 bp, 10 predicted proteins | sample MGYA00519862_ERZ839823 | MGnify/ENA primary metagenome ERZ839823 (study PRJEB31850, sample SAMEA3708853) | human gut metagenome | biome: human gut; feature: human-associated habitat; material: faeces | place: China | collected 2014 ...
CAACAAGACAAATATGTTTACAATTTCCCATTCTTAATGGGCCAAGGAATTTGGCTTGGAAGTGATAAGTTAAAGTTCAATGATAAAATTTCGGAAGTTATTAAACATGGAACACTTACTGTAGGTTTCATCGGACTTGCGGAAACATTAAAGGCTTTAATTGGTGTACATCATGGTGAAAGCGATGAAGCTCAAAAATTAGGTCTTGAAATCATTGGCTTTATGAGACAAAAACTTGATCGTTATTCTAAGAAATATCGTTTAAATTTCTCGCTAATTGCAACCCCTGCTGAAGGCTTATCGGGAAGATTTGTAAAATTAGATAAGAAATTATTCGGCGAAATTGAAGGAATAACTAATCATAAATTCTATACTAACTCATTTCATATTCCTGTATACTACAATATTTCTGTATTTGACAAAATCAAGAAAGAAGCACCTTACCATGCTTTAACTAATGGTGGTCATATTTCTTATATTGAAGTAGATGGTGACATTGCTAAAAACCTAGATGCTTTTGAATCAATTATTCGTTGTATGAAAGAAGAAGGAATTGGTTACGGGGCTGTTAACCACCCTGTTGACCGCGATAGTATTTGTGGATTTAATGGTATAATTGACAATGTTTGTCCTAAATGCGGTCGTAGTGAAGATGCAGTACCATTTGAAAGAATTAGAAGAATTACTGGTTATTTAGTTGGTACACTTGATCGTTTTAACGATGCTAAACGTGATGAAGTTGAAAGTCGTGTAAAACATATGAAGGCTGATATTAATGAACATTAGAATCGCAGGAGAAATATCTGAGTCAATTGTTGATGGTCCAGGTATAAGATATGTGGTATTTACTCAAGGTTGTCCACATCACTGTGTAGGTTGTCATAATCCTGAAACTCATGATTTTGATAAGGGAACAAGCATTGAGGTTGATGAAATTTGCTCACGTTTTGCTAAACACCCTTACATGAGTGGTCTAACTATTAGTGGTGGTGAGCCGTTCGCGCAAAAATCGGCGATTTTGAGCCTTATAAAGGGGTTTAAAAATATATTTCCTAAAAAAAACATATTAATTTATACTGGATACACTTTTGAACAATTAAAAGCATTTGCGGATCCTGAAATAAATGAAATACTATCACTTGCTGATTATTTGGTTGATGGACCATTTATTATTAGTAAAAGAGATATTTCTTTGATATTTAGAGGTAGTTCAAACCAAAGAATTATTGATTTAAAGCAAACCCAAGCATGTAATCAAGTTATAACAAAAGAATTTTAGTCCTACATTTGTAGGACTTTTTTTATGGCACTTACTTATTTATTTCATAAATTAATAATGGAGGTGTCGTATGAAATTAATAGTAGGAAATATGAGTAATGCAATTAAAGATTTTATTAAACGCAACAACTTTACTGAGCATGTTTTAGTAATAAATAAAATGTGTAACGTAAAAACTATTAAAGAACCCGTAGATGTTATTATTCCTTTTGGATATTTAACCGATGTAGGATTAATTAGTAACACGTTAGTTCATTTAGAAGAACTAATTATGAGCGTTGATGTAAAATCTATTAAATATGGTAATATGGTAAACAGAGAAAAAATTGATTTAATTGGCAAAAAATATGGTATACCGGTAGAACACATTGATAATTTAAATAAACGAACGCGTTTATTATTATAAAAACTATCTACTTGCCAAATGAAAATAATTAATGTATAATAAATAAGAAAAAAATGTAGAAAATGCCGTTTTACAGCGTTTGAAAATTTATTTATGGGTAAATATCTACCTCAAACGCTAAAAAACGATTAAGGAGCTAATAATGTTACCTAACAAAGAAACACTATTAAAACGCCAAAATCACATCCGTAATTTCTCTATTATTGCTCATATCGATCATGGTAAAAGTACCCTAGCTGATCGTATTTTAGAAAAGACTAAAACTGTCGATATTAGAGAAATGAAAGATCAATTATTAGATTCAATGGATTTAGAAAGAGAACGTGGTATTACCATTAAACTAAATGCCGTTGAACTAAACTACCATGCAAAAAATGGCGAAGATTATATTTTTCACTTAATTGATACACCGGGGCATGTCGATTTTACTTATGAAGTTTCAAGAAGTCTTGCGGCATGTGAAGGTGCAGTCTTAGTCGTTGATGCTGCACAAGGAATTGAAGCTCAAACTTTGGCTAATGTTTATCTAGCAGTTGATAATGATTTAGAAATTATTACTTTAATAAATAAAATTGATCTACCTGCAGCTGACCCTGAACGTGTAAAAAAGGAAGTTGAAGATGTTATCGGTTTAGATGCTAGTGATGCAATTTTAGCAAGTGCTAAAGAAGGAATTGGTATTGATGAACTATTAGAACGTATTGTTGAAGTAATACCTGCTCCAACTGGTGATCCAACTGCTCCCGTAGAAGCATTAATCTTTGATTCTTTTTACGATGCATATCGTGGGGTAATCCCATCGGTAAGAATTAAAAATGGTACGATTAAAAAAGGCGATCATATTAAAATGATGGCAACTAATGCCATCTATGAAGTAGTAGAACTTGGTGTTAATACACCAAAAGAAAAAAAGAAAGACTATTTAACTGTAGGCGACGTTGGTTGGATTGCCGCAAGCATTAAAGATGTTCAAACTGTTCATGTTGGTGATACCATAACCACATTAGAAAATGAAACTAAAACACCCCTTCCTGGATACCGAAGAATGAATTCAATGGTGTTTTGTGGTATATACCCAATTGAACCAAATAAATATGAAGAATTAAAAGATGCTTTAGAAAAACTAAGACTAAATGATGCGGCTTTAGTTTTTGAACCTGAAACCTCACAAGCGCTAGGCTTTGGCTTTAGAACAGGCTTTTTAGGACTTCTTCATATGGACGTTATTCAAGAAAGAATTGAAAGAGAATTTAAAATTGATTTGATTGCCACTGCCCCAAGCGTTGAATATCATGTATATTTAACTAATGGTGAAATGAAAGCAATTGACAATCCAAGTGAATTACCAGACTTTACAATGATAAAGCGCATAGAAGAACCTTATGTAGAAGCCACAATTATGGTACCAAATGAATATGTGGGTCCAATAATGGAATTATGTCAAAATAAACGTGGTACTTTTGTTGGTATGAATTACATTGAAGAAACTAGGGTAGCTATTCGCTATGACTTACCACTTTCAGAAATTGTTTATGACTTTTTTGATCGTTTAAAATCTTCAACTAAAGGCTACGCATCACTTGATTACTCACCTAGTGATTATCGTGAATCAAAATTAGTTAAACTTGATATATTATTAAATGGTGATAAAGTTGATGCCTTAAGCATAATTGTTCATAAAGATTTTGCTTATCGAAGAGGTCGAGCCCTAGTTCAAAAATTACGTGGTTTGATACCTCGTCAACAATTCGAAATACCAGTTCAAGCAGCGGTAAATGGAAAAATTGTTGCGAGAGAAAATGTTTCAGCTCTTCGTAAAGACGTTCTTGCAAAATGTTATGGTGGTGACGTTAGCCGTAAGAAAAAACTTCTAGAAAAACAAAAAGAAGGTAAGAAACGTATGAAACAAGTGGGAAATGTTGAAATTCCTCAAGATGCATTCTTAGCAGTTCTTAAATTAGATGATGACAACTCGAATTAATATTTGGGTTGTTTTTTTGCGCAAATTTTACTTTTTTTGCTAATTGTGATATAATAAATGCTGGTGATAGAAAATGCTAGGTCTTTACATTCATATACCTTTTTGCCATTCTATTTGTCCATACTGTGATTTTTGTAAATCAGTTTCCAATGAAAACCGGCAAAAAGAGTATATAAAAGCGCTCTGTACGGAGTTGAAAATAAAAAATATTAATAATTATTCATTCAATACCGTTTATATCGGCGGTGGAACTCCATCTAGTATTTCGTTAAAACTTTTAGAAACTTTACTAGAAAGTCTTACTAAAACTATTGATGTAAATAAATTAATTGAATTTACAATCGAAGTAAATCCACAAGATATTAATGAAGAACTAGTAAAAATTCTTAGTAAGTATCACATAACAAGAGTTTCAATTGGTGTACAAACTTTTGTTCCAAAATTACAAAAGCTAATTAATCGTTTCATAACTGAAGAGGAACTTAATAAAAAAATCAACCTTTTAAACAATTATCAGATTAATAATATTAATGTTGATTTAATGTATGCCATACCTTCTCAAACTTTAGAAGATGTTGATATAGATTTATCAATCGTAACAAAATTAAATATAACACACATTTCCTATTACTCACTTATTTTAGAAGAGCACACAATCTTTTATCATCTAGTTAAACAAAATAAACTTAAGCTAATTTCTGAAGATTTAGAAGCCAAGATGTATCATCACATCTGTAATATCTTAAGAAAAAATAAATTTAATCGCTATGAAACAAGCAATTTTGCGAAGAAAGGTTATCGATCAATTCACAATCTCATATACTGGAATTGTGATGAATATTTGTCATTAGGTGCTAGTGGTAGTTCATACTATAATCATTGTCGTTTTACGACTACCAATAACATTAACAAATATATACAAGGTATTAATAACCATAAAGTTGAATTAGACGAGACAATAACTTTATCAATGCAGGAAGAAAAAAAAGAAGCAATAATTCTAGGACTTCGTAAAAAACAAGGTATTGATATAAATAGGTTTAAACAAAAATTTGGTATTTCCATCTTTGATGCTTATCCAAATATCAATTACTTAATAGAAGAAGGTAGTCTTAAATTAAATTATAATCATGTATATATTCCTGATAAATATGTTTATATAACAAATCACATTATTCTAAAAATTATTTAGAAAGATTTGATATAAGTGAGAAAACATAATAAAAACATATTAATGGCATCAATTATTCTGACAATTATTGTTGGTTTTATTATTGGTGTCATATCAACTAGTCAATTAAGAAGAGAAAACTATCAATTAAGTTACCAAGATATTCCTTATCTTCAGGTATTTTTAAATTCATTTTCGTTAAATTATTGGTACTTTTTCTTATTATGGTTAGTTGGCATAATTCCTTTAGGTTTTATAATTGCATATTTTATAATATATTTTAAGAGTTTTATGGAGGGAGTAACATTTGGCATTATTGTCAAGAGTTCTGGACTTTTTGGAGTTGCGACGTTCATAAAATTTGGTTTTCTCGAATTATTTTTAATATTTCCGTTACTCTATTATGTAGGTTATCAGTCTTTAAAGTTAAGTTTTAGAGGAAAAGATATGCTAAATTCTAAGAGTAATTATTTTAAAGTTATTATTGTTGCAACAATATTTATCGTAATATACGCATTATTAATATGTATAAAATTTAACTTTGTGGAGGCAAAGTATGAATGATTTGATCAGTGAATATCAACATTATCTCGTCTCAGAGAAGATGAAAAGTGAAAATACTGTACATTCGTATGTCAGCGATTTACAGAACTATATTTATTATTTAAATGAAAAGCAAGGCATTGATGATATTAGAGATGTAGATACAAAAACTATTCAAAAGTATCTTGCATATTTGAAAAAACTTGGATATAGTCCAACATCAACTAGTAGGGCATTAAGTGCTATCAAGAGTTTTCATAAATTTCTTTATTTAGAACATCGTACTTTAGAAAATCCTGCGACAAATTTGTCATCTCCAAAACTTGATAAAAAGCTTCCAACTGTCCTTTCAGTAGAAGAAGTAATCAAACTTTTAGATTCATTAGATGATTCTACTCCAATCCATCATCGCAACAAAGCAATGATTGAAATGGTTTACGGTACAGGACTTCGAGTATCAGAATTAGTTGGTCTAAAACTTCAAGATTTACATTTAACTAATAAGATGATATCGGTAAAAGGTAAAGGAAATAAAGAAAGAATTGTACCGATAAATGATTACGCAAATAAAGTATTGCGTGAATATATCATTAATTCAAGGCCCAAACTTGCCAAGCCTTCAAAAGATAACGGTTATGTCTTTTTAAATCATCTCGGCACCCCAATATCTAGACAAAGTTTTTTCTTAATTTTGAAAGAACAATGTAACAAAGCTGGCATTACTAAAGAGGTTTCACCCCATACCTTACGCCATTCATTTGCCACCCATTTACTTGAAGCAGGTACTGATTTACGCCTAATTCAAGAAATGTTAGGCCATGAAGATATCTCAACAACGCAGATTTACACTCATTTATCTAATCAAAAATTAAAAGAAATTTATAAAGGAGCACACCCACATGGAAAATAAAAAATTTAAAAGAATATTTGTAATCGTTACTGATTCAATGGGAATTGGAGCAGCATACGATGCCAAAAAATATGACGATTTAGGCGCAAATACCTTCGGTCATATTGCAAACTTAAGTGAAAGTTTCAATGTACCAACCCTAACAAAACTAGGAATTGGCAATATTTGTCCTAATAACAAGACCCCCTTTATGGCAAAACCAATGGGAATTGTCGCAAGAATGATTGAACAAAGTGTTGGTAAAGATACTTTAACAGGCCATTTTGAAATGATGGGATTAAAGGTTACTACCCCATTTCCATCCTTTACCGAAACTGGTTTCCCAAAAGAATTAATTGATGATTTAGAACAATTTAGTGGTCGAAAAGTTATCGGTAATAAGAGCGCTAGTGGTACAGAAATCATTAAAGAATTAGGAGAAGAACAACTAAAAACTGGTGCTTTAATCGTTTATACTTCAGCTGATTCAGTTCTCCAAATTGCCGCAAACGAAGCTGTTATTCCACTTGATGAATTATACAAAATTTGTGCCTACGCAAGAAAAATTACTATTGAAAATAAAGCATGGCAAGTTGGAAGAATCATCGCAAGACCATTTGTTGGTACTTCAAAAGATAATTTTACTAGAACAACTAATCGCCATGACTACGCTTTAAAGCCTTTTGCTAAAACTACATTGAATTTTTTACAAGAGAAGGACTATGATGTTGTTGCAATTGGTAAAATTAATGATATTTTTGATGGCTACGGCGTAACTGAAGCTACCAGAACAGTGTCAAATCATGATGGTATGTTGAAAACAACCGCATATTTAGACAAAGATTTCACTGGACTTTGCTTTACTAACCTAGTTGATTTTGATGCTTTATATGGTCATCGTAGAAATTTACCTGGATATCGTATGGCAATCGAAGAATTTGACGTTGATTTAAAGAATTTTATTGAAAAAATGCATAATGATGATTTAGTAATAGTTGTTGCGGATCATGGAAATGACCCAATCCATCACGGAACTGATCATACTAGAGAAATGGTACCATTTATTTGCTATCATAAACATATAAATGGTAGAGTTTTACCGGATTTTGATACATTTGCTAATGTTGGCGCAACAATTTGTGACAATTTTAACTGCGAAATGCCTAAATTAGGTACATCTGTACTAGGAGAAATAACAAAATGAGAGAAAGATTTGTAATTAAATTCGATGATAAAGATGATATTGTAGGATATCGTTGGTATAATCCTGATGTAAAACCAATCGGAACTATTCAAATAGCCCATGGGTTGTCTGAACACGTATTAAGATATGATGAATTTGCCAATTTTTTGGTTGATAATGGCTTTGAAGTGCTTGGTGAAGACCATTATCACCATGGAGAGTCAGCAGAAGAACCTTCAAAAGTTGGGATAATTAGCGATTATGACTTTATTGATGCGGTGATAAAGAGTATAAAACTCGTTAGAGAGGAATTTGCAAGTGAATTTACGGGAATTCGTTGTCTTTTCTCCCACAGTATGGGTTCAATTTCCTCACAAGAATATATTCAACGTTACCCTAATGACTTTGATAAACTAATATTATCTGGTACTGATGTTGGTGATGCAAGATATGGCCTATTAAAAATATTAACTAGTATGACTTCTAAAAATGATCCCGCAAGATGTTCTAAATTAATTAATAAACTTACTTTTGGCGGCTTTCAAAAAAAATTTGAAGAAGATTCTGAATTTAACTGGCTATCAAAGAGTTCTGAAAATATAAAAAATTATGAAGCTGATCCATTATGTGGTACACCTGTACCTGATATGGTTTATCATTCAATCGCATGTAGTTTAAGAAAATCTTTTAAAAAATCATCAATTGAAAAAGTAAATAAGAATTTAAAAATTTTCATTTTCTCTGGCGCTAAAGACCCAGTTAGTAATTTTGGTAAATCAGTTAATAAACTATATAAAAAATATCAAAAAGCTGGATTAAGCGTTTCTAAAAAATTATATGAAGATTTACGCCATGAATCACTAAATGAAAATGAACGCTATGAAATTTATAATGATGTTTTAAACTTTTTTAAGTCTTAAAAGCCTTCTGTGAGCGATTGAGATTTAAAAAGACGAATATTTATTAATCTAATCGTTTTTAGAAAGCGTTAGGAATCGTTTAAATTCCTAGCGTTTTTTATTTTTTATTTATTTTCTAATAAATTAATTTACAGAATATCAAAATAAAAAACAATATATTTATTAGAATAAAGATTAATGAAAGTGGGGATTAAAAAGTTATTAACATCTAAAATTAGTTATGCACATTATTATAAAAATATAAATTTATTGGCTTTTTACTTATGTTTTTTACAAGTTAACATAATATATATTATAGGAAGTAAAATATAAATATAAAAAAATAAAGTAATTGATTAATAAATGTACTATTTCTAATTAATTAAGTGTTTATTTGCTGTTTTTTTACTTTTACGACAATTAAACTAACTCATTTTTAGCATTTATGAGTATATTTATTTTGTTGAAATGTTTTGAACCTCAAAAACATTGTTTTTTAACATCTTTTACGCTTATGTTAATAACTTTAGAGTATAAATAGTTAAAACTTAAAAAAAGGCCCTTTTTAGGCCTTATTTTTGATTTTTAAACTTATTTATTACCAGATATTTCTTCTACTTTTATTAAAATTAATATATTTTTAACAAAAAAACACCTTTTTATAGCAATCGAAATAAAAAAGTTGGATATTTATCCAACTCGTTTTCTTACATTTGTTATTATAATTCATCAATTTTAGTTAAAACATTGATTCCAATTTTTTTTGCCTCTTCATAAATAGCTAGTGTATATTTATCCTGTATTCGATTAGGAGCGTGTGCATCATCATTAATTATAATTCTTGCGTTCATTTGTTTTGCCAGTAACCAAAACTCACGTCTTGGATAAGGGAAATTAATCTCACCATTTTGATAAAATACTTTATCTTGGTAATATGAATTTCTTATACCATTGGCATTAATTTCTAAAACTACATTATTTTTTATTGCTGAAGCGATAATCTTTTTTGATGCTTCTTCACATTTTTTATCCCAGTCTTTAATATTCCAGGCAAATATCTCAGGATGTGCTAGTATCTTAAATAAGCCTGTTTCTAAGCCTTTGACAACTGTATTAGTGTATATTTCTATTTCATCTTCTGTTAAGGGGTGATCAAATATACTAATGTATTTGCCATTTACAAAAATATAGTGTTGGCCTAAAACCAGTAAATCTAGTTCTTTTTTGAATTTTTCATATAAAGGTTTTAATTCTTCCATGTACTCAATTTCAACGCCAAATAACACCTTTATTTCGCCTTTATAGTTATTTCTTGCCCTCTGTAAGTGATCCAAATAAATTTCATCGTATTGTTCTATGCTCATTCTTCTAGAAGCAAGCTTTTTTTGCAATTGTTTTGTGAACGGACCATGATCAGTAATTGCTATAGTGTGATAACCTAGTTGAATAGCTCGTTTTACGTAATCTTCTACATCGCCAATAGCATGTTTACATAAAAATGTATGTGTATGATAATTAGATTCAATCTTTGTTTTCATAATTTAGCCCAAAAATAAGTCGTGGATCGTTTTCTGAGATAATTTTCATCCAACGAGCACTTCTTCCTTTGCCAAGTGGCATGATAATTTGTTCATCACGAAGTTTAAAAAGAATACGATTGATAGTTGAATCACTAGCATTGGGGTGAATTCTTCTAATATCATCTTTTGTAAAATAAACTGGCATCTTTTGTAAAATAGTTACTTCTATTACATCGCTCTTAAAAGCTCGTTCTTGTTGAGTAAGTTTTTTAATCATTTCTTGAAGCGTTGAATATGTTTGTGCAATCAATTCGAAGACTAATCTAACAGTATCAGTAGTTTTTAAGTAATTATCTTGGTAATTAATGCTTCCTTTTGCAACTGCAGTATCAATTTTATTTTTAAACGTAGTGTAAGTTTCAAAAAAACTAACATAGTGAATTGAAATTACATCAGATAATAAAATCATGTAGTATAAAGATAAGATTGCTGCAAGCTCATTATGATTAGAATAAGGTTTTAAATTAACCATTTCCATAAACACAATAACTGATAAAAAAATATGCTCAAATTTATCGTTTTTGAACCAATCCTGGTATTTTTCAAGAATTCGTTCATAAGTAAGTCTTAAGCTTACTTTATTTTCAAGTATTGCATTTGAAAATTTAATTGTTGTTTTACCATATATTAAGTTTAAACAATCTAAAATATCACTACCATTAAAGAATAAATGATTAGTGGCCTTATCATAAATCATATTGACAACTTTTTTTATCCCAATAACCATTTGTTCTTCTTTATTTTTAGGTAAAGAATTTTTAGTAATAAGTAATCGTAAACGATTATCAGTAATATCAACACCTATTAAATTAGCTAGAAAAAATGTATCTTTTTCAATTACTTCATTTCTTAAATACTTGGCTTGATCTTTTATTTTTTCTTCATATTCAAGATTCATTCCAAGTAATCGATATGTTGATAACATGTCCATCAAAACATCCGATGGAATTGTATAATGTTTTAATATTTCGAAATTATCCATTATTACACCTCAAGTTTATTATAAAATAAAATTATTTTTTTTGCAACAAAAAGAAACAAAAACCCTAAGAGACTTAGGGCAGTTATTCTGACATTTTCTTTTTATTAATTGCTTCTTCTATTTTAGTAAAAATAAGTGGGACTACATAAATACCTAAAAAGGCAATTAAGAAATGCATTACAATAGTAAAAATAGCATTTTCATGAATATCTTTAGGAACGATGCCATAAATAAGATACGTCAATCCAACTATGGCAAGGCCAATTGCTAATCGTAATAGTTTTTGAAGCTTAGGTACATTACAGCCAAAATTGACCGTTTTTTCCTCTAAAAAGGCTCCACTTGCAAACCCTAGTATCATACCATAACTTTTTAAAAAGTCACGACCGAATAAAAAACTTCCTTCAGAATTCTTAAAGAATAAACAAGGTGTAAAGATAGTTAAAGTTACAATGTACAAAATCCACTTCTTTTCGCCAAACATATCTTGTAAAAATGCACATAGGAAAGCAATTGCCACACCAATG
>ERZ839823.3105-NODE-3105-length-11406-cov-3.208704_pt1 | contig 11406 bp, 12 predicted proteins | sample MGYA00519862_ERZ839823 | MGnify/ENA primary metagenome ERZ839823 (study PRJEB31850, sample SAMEA3708853) | human gut metagenome | biome: human gut; feature: human-associated habitat; material: faeces | place: China | collected 2014 ...
TTCCGGTAGCCGTAGGCGGGGATGCTGCCGATGTATTTGCCCGCGCTGCGCTTTTGCGCGAACACCGCGCGGATGTTCTCCGACAGGTCCTCGAGATACCACTCGTTCACGAGGCCGTTTATCTGGCGCGTCTTTTTGTTGCCCGGGTCGTCGGTATCGCAGTTGTCCGCTACGCTTACGAAGCGTATGCCCCAAACGGGGAACAGGCCGTGTATGTATTTTTCTACCAGCTCCAGCTCCCGGGTAAAGCGGGACTGGGTCTTACACAGTACTACGTCGAAGTTTTTTGCTTCCGCGTCCTTTAACAGCCTGTTGAATTCCGGCCTGTTCCTGTCCGCACCGGCATAGTCGTCGTCGCTGTATATATCGTATATCTCCCAGCCTTGCGCGTCAGCGTACTGAGTGAGCAGCATCTTCTGGTTTTGTATGCTTCCGCTGTCCGCGCCATCGGCCTTGCCCTTATCCTCCTCGGACAGCCGGCAGTATATGGCGGCCCTCATATACTGCGCCTTTTGTTGAGCATTTGCAGCCATTTTTCCGCAAACAGCTTTTTATCCGGGAACCGGCCATTTTTAAATACGCTTTTGCACATGGGTGATTTTGCCAAAAAACAACACCTCCTGTATATAAATATTAGGGTAGGATGCCGGTTATAATATGGATTGCTGTCAGCTTGTGATATTGACATAATAGATAACAAATATCGCATTATCCGGAATTCGAATGAATAACTGATGGGAAAAGAATTCACGTTGTTGTATACTATATGTGATTAAGGATAAGGTGGGTTTGATATGGACATCAGCCTTCGGCAACTCGAGGCATTTATAAAGGTAGCGGAGCACAGAAGCTTCTCAAAGGCTGGGGACGAGCTTTTTTTGAGCCAGTCTACCATAAGCAGTCATGTGGCACAGCTGGAACAGTCGCTTCAGGTGACGCTCATAAAGCGCCGCGAAAAGAAGAACATAGAGCTGACGGAGGAAGGGAAGCGGGCGTATCGCGCAGCCCAGATAATAATCAATCAGGCGGAAATGCTGCAAAACATGTTCCGCAAGGAGGAGGCCGACCAGCCCCTCATATCCATTGCCGCCTCTACGGTGCCTTCGAGCTACATACTGCCGGGCATAATGACGGGATTTTCCGATATCAGGCCGGAATGCAGGTTCTCCGTTCTTGACGGAGACAGTTCCTTTGCCCTTGAGCGGCTGCAAAACGGCGAGGCTGTGTTTGCGTTTGTAGGAACCAGCAGCCGCAAGACCATATTCAGCTATCATACCGTCTGCCGCGACAGAATGGTGCTGATTACCCCAAATAATAAAGAGTTTGCCGAAAAAAAGGAAATGGGCGTGCTGGGCAAGGAGCTGCTGGAATGGCCAATGATAATGCGTGAGAGCGGCAGCGGCACTCGCCGGGAGACGGATAACTATCTCAAGAGCATAGGTATGTCCTCGGCGGATCTTAACGTGGCCGGCTACATGAACAACATTGAGGGGATAAAGAGCATGGTTGCTTCCGGAAAGGGCACCACCATACTTTCAGAGCGAGCGGCGGCGGACGCCATACGTGACGGCCGGGTGCTGTGCTTTGATCTTGAGGAAGACGGGCCGTATCGCGACATATACATCGCCTACCTCAAGAACCGTAGCTTTACCCAGACGGAACAGGCATTTTTGAATTACGTAAGGAACCGCAGCGGCGAAAAGCCGAAGCAGAACAAGAATAACAAGAAACCATTGAAGGAGGAATAACAAAATGGCAAACGTAAAAGTAAACGCGGTAGGCGATCAATGCCCAATACCGGTAGTAAAGGCTACCAAGGCTCTTGGCGAGTTCAAGGAAGCAGGCACCCTTGAGGTACAGGTTGACAATGAGATAGCCATACAGAACCTTACCCGCCTTGCCGACAGCAAGGGCCTCAAGAGCAGGAGCGAAAAGCTGGGAGATAATCTTTTTGCCATTACTATGGAAGTGAACGGCCCGCTGACAATGGGCGGCGAGGATCTTTCCTGCCATGTCGATAGCAGGGGCGATTTCGTTGTTGCAATAGATACAGATGCAATGGGCCGGGGCTCCGATGATCTGGGCCGCACACTTATGAAGGGCTTCATTTATGCCGTATCCCAGCTGGAGACCCTGCCCAAGACTATACTGTTCTACAACGGCGGCGCCAAGCTCACTACCGAGGGTTCCGTATCGCTGGAGGACCTCAGGAGCATGGAAGCTCAGGGTGTGCAGATACTCACCTGCGGCACCTGCCTTAACTTCTACGGCCTTGCCGATAAACTGGCGGTAGGCAGCGTCACCAATATGTACGTAATAGTAGAAACTCTGGCTAAGGCCGGAAAGGTCATCAAACCGTGATATATCTCGACAATGCCGCAACTACCCTACATAAGCCTCAGCAGGTAATAGACGCGGTAGTACATGCAATGCAATCCATGGGCAACTGCGCCAGGGGCACCCATGAGGAGGCCCTTGACGCTGCCCGTACCGTATACGACGCCCGCGTAAGGCTGGCGTCGCTTTTCGGTTGCCCGCGGGTGGACCATGTGGCCTTCACTGCGAACTCCACCGAGGCGCTGAACATGGCTATAAACGGGCTTATCGACCCGGGCGACCATGTGATATCGACTGACCTTGAGCACAATTCCGTGCTGAGGCCCCTTTACCGCCTTGAGGCGGAGCATGGCGCAGAGCTGAGCTTTGTGCCGGCGGATAAGCTTGGCAATGTGGATTATGCGGACTTCGAGAGGCTCATGAAGCCAAATACAAGGGCCGTAGTATGCACCAACGCTTCAAATCTTACGGGAACCGTGCTGGATATAGAGCGCATAGCAAAAACAGCCCACAGCCACGGCGCGTTAGTGATAGTGGATGCTTCTCAGACGGCGGGCTGCTGGCCCATCGATATGAAAAAAATGGGCATAGACGTGCTGTGCTTTACCGGGCACAAAGGGCTTATGGGCCCGCAGGGTACCGGCGGTATATGCGTTAAAGAGGGTATAGAGATACGCCCCTTTAAGGTGGGAGGTTCCGGAGTACAGTCCTACAGCAGGACGCACCCGGCCGAGTACCCCACCCGTCTGGAGGCGGGAACGCTGAACGGCCACGGTATAGCAGGACTTGGAGCTGCGGCAAAGTTTATATCTGAGACCGGCGTAGAGAATATACATGCGAAGGAGCGCTCGCTTATGCTGCGCTTTTATGAGGGAGTGAAGAATATCGAGGGCGTCACGGTCTATGGCGACTTTACAAAGGACAAGACCGCTATAGTCGCGCTTAACATACGGGATTATGAGTCCGGAGAGGTGTCTTATGAGCTTTCGCAGGGCTACGGCATAGCCACCCGACCCGGAGCCCACTGCGCGCCCCGAATGCATAAGGCCCTCGGCACTACTGAAGTAGGTGCGGTGCGGTTCAGCTTTTCCTTTTACAATACAGAGGAAGAGATTGATGAAGCGGTAAGAGCGGTAGCGGAGCTTGCAAAATGAGAGAAAAGAAGCTTTGGCTTATAATAACCTTCCATACAACTACGGCCGCCATGGCCATGGAGAGTCTCTGTACCGAAAAGGGATTGCCGGGGCGGCTTATACCCGTACCCCGGGAGATAACCGCCGGCTGCGGAATGAGCTGGCGCGCGCCGGTGGAAAACAAAAAGGAGCTTATAGAAGCTGCCGAGCAGGCGGGGATAGCTACGGACGGCGCATATGAAATAGTCATCTGATGCTGCCTTCATACACGGATAGGCAGCGAGGTGAAAAGAAAAGATATTTACCATCGGGCGTTATCGGCATGGGCCATAACGCCCCTTTTAATATCGTTTGTATGAATTTTATCAATATCGGGCGCGATGGTATAATAATATTATCAAGGCGCGTGCGCGCCGCTTATCAGTCAAAAGATCACCATCAAAAACCAGAAGCAAAAAACAAATCACACGGAGGTATTGTAGATGTCAGATTATGTACAGATGTGGAAAGACCTGGGAATGGATCTCGAAAGCCATGATATGCTCTGTCAGGTGCTGCCTACGGCAGTAGGGGATGTTTTCCTTACCCAGAAGAACAGGCCGAAGGCTATGGATTTCTGGGATCTGGTAATATCCGAGGTACACGGTATCCGCCCCGCCGAACTCATAGCCGCGCAAAAGGAAGGCCGAAAGGTATTCGGCACCTTCTGCGTATATGTCCCGGACGAGGTCGTCATAGCCGCAAACGGCATAGTCACAGGGCTCTGCGGCGGCAGCCAGTTCTGGGTACCGGGCGGCGAGACAGTGCTGCCCAAGAGCACCTGCCCTCTCGTAAAGGCCTCCGTAGGCGCCCGCCTCGGCCGCACCTGCCCCTTCTTCCGCATAGCGGACATGTACGTCGGCGAGACCACCTGCGACGCCAAAAAGAAGGCGTATGAGATACTGGGCGAGGACGTTCCCATGTATGTAATGGACGTCCCCCAGATGAAGCGCGAGAAGGATATAATCAAATGGAAGGACGAGATAGCGGAGTTTGCGAAGAAGGTGGAGGAGTTCACCGGAAACAGCATAACCCCCGAAAAGCTGGGCGAGGCGATCAGGATAATAAACAACAAGCGCAAGGCCATGGCGAGGGTATACGATGCGCGCAAGTCCGAATGCCTGCCCATATCGGGACGCGACGTGCTGCTCATGACGCAGATATCCTTCTTCGACGATCCGGTACGCTGCGCGGAGATGTGCAACAGGCTGGCGGACGAGCTGGAGCAGCGCATAAAGGACGGCGTATCCGTGGTTCCCGAGGGCACCAAGCGCATACTCGTCACCGGCACGCCCATGGCGGTACCCAACTGGAAGCTGCATAACATAATAGAGACCAGCGGCGCGGCGGTGGTATGTGAGGAGATGTGCACCGGCACCCGCTATTTTGAGAACCTGGTGGACGAGACCAAGACCACGCTGGACGACCAGTTCATGGCGCTGTCCGAGCGGTACATGAAGACCAACTGCGCCTGCTTCACCCCGAACCATGGCCGCATAGACGATCTGCTCAGGATGGTGAAGGAATACAAGGTGGACGGCGTTATCGACTGCAGCCTGAAGTTCTGCTGCCTGTATGATACCGAGAAGTACAGCGTAGCCCGCGCCCTCAAGGAAGCCGGAGTACCGGTGCTCGGCCTTGAAACGGACTATACCGATACCGACGCCGAGCAGCTCCGCACCCGCATAGGCGCGTTCATAGAGATGCTCAACAACAGATAATGTCTGACGTAAGGTATTATGTGCTCTTTGCAAACTATGAGCAGGGGCTGAAGCTGCACGGCATACTGGATGGCGCCGGTGTGCAGAACAGGATAGCGCCTGCGCCCCGCTGCATACAGGGGGAGCTTTCCTGCGGTATGTCGCTGCTCATCGAAAAGGAGCACATCGACGAAGCCAGAGAAGCCATAAAAGCCTCCGGGGCGGAGTATCACGATATCGTTCCGCTGGAGGGGCAGATGAAGGCGCATAGGGATAAGTATTGTTAGGGATACGGCGTTATCGACTTTGTCGATAACGCCTGTTTTGTTATCATTTGTATGAATTTTATCAATATCGGACGCGATGGTATTATCGTGAAACAGATATTCGCCGCTTATGAACGCGCCCATTTGACTGATGCCGCAGGGTGGGGCTGGTGTTCCAGACTCCGTCGCCATTCCCGTTTTCCATTTACAAAAACATGACCTACGGGTTAAAATACTACGGTAAGACCGGCAGGAAGGAGCTGGAGAGCGCAGTAATAGAGGATATGCTGTCGGAAATGAAGAAGGATTACTCCATAGTGATAGTGACCCACAATATCGCTCAGGCAAAGCGTATAGCGGACGAAGTTGCGGTGATATTCGACGGCAGGCTGATAGAGAACGGGCCGGCAGATGAGGTCTTTGGGGCACCAAAGCAGCAGCTCACCCGCGAATTCCTTGCGGGAATATACGGATAGGGAGAAAGCATGATAAGGATAGACGTACCCGGACGGGAGATCATAGAGATAGAGCATGTAGTGCTGGATTACAACGGCACCATAGCCCTTGACGGGCAGCTCATAGAAGGCGCGGCATGGCGAATAAGGGAGCTTTGTAAGAGTGCCCATGTTTACGTGCTTACAGCCGATACCTATGGCACGGTAAGGTCACAATGCGACGGCTTAGGTGCCGAGGTGAAGACGTTCCCAAGGGCTAACGCCGCAGAATGTAAGGAAGATATAGTGCGCGCCCTTGGCGGCAAGGTTGCCTGCGTAGGCAATGGATTCAACGATATAAAGATGTTTGATATAGCGGATTTGTCCATTGTCATCATGGACGGCGAGGGAGTGTGTGCTGGCCTGATAGCTCACAGCGATGTATTGGTGCGCAGCGCAGAGGAAGGCCTGGACTTGCTGCTTAAGACGGACAGACTTCGTGCGACTCTTAGGACATGATCTGGCATAGAAAGAAATATAATTGATAAAAACGATAACAGCCAACATAACATCACACCTGTGTATTTGTAATAAGTCAAAATAAGTGCTATTATAGATGCAGATAAAGAACCGGCTGAAACAAAAACCTCTTATTCTTATTTCTTACTTATTAATACAGCGGAGAAAGAAGCACTGCCATGCGGGGCAGTTCTTCTTTTTTTGCGCAAAATGTTGCCTTTTTGACATAGCAGCATCTGCTGCCATGTCCTCAGTAATATCGGCTATTGGGTCGCCTGTGCACTGCAAATAGGCCGCAGTGAAGGGAACACCGTTGGGGTCGGCAGGGTATACGCCCTTGGAGTGCATGGTGTAGTAACCCATTAGTCCCGCGGCTTCAATGTCCTTTAGTGTAGCATCGCGCAGGCACTGATGGATCATGGTTCCTATCATTTCCCAGTGGGCGATTTCTTCAGTACCTATGTCGTTACAGGTGGCCTTTACCCGGTTATCCGGCATGGAGAAGCGTTGGGTAAGGTAGCGGCAGCCCGCCGCCAGTTCTGTGTGAGCCAACGAAGAGCATATTTCTAAAAAAGATGGATTTTTCGCTCCAAAAGTCCAAACAACCTGTTAAATGGAGCCCGGACGTAAGCATCCATGTGTATCTGGAAATCTCTTAAATTAGGGTGTTTTTAAGGATTTGGACAAGCACGATATAATCTTTGTTCAGTATACCCTGTGGCAGCTTGCATGGTGTCTGCAACAGTTCGAAAGAGCAAGTTGGAAATTATAATTGATGATTATTTAAATTGAAGAAGGCACAACCGACGTTTTTTTCGGCTGTGCCTTTTTATTATTATTCTCAAACACCTTATTAATTGTTGCAATATGCTGAGTATTCTTGGGTGGATCTGTAGAACAATCAGCTGATAAATGATGAATTATACATCCTCCAGCTCAAAAGCGGATATAAATTTCTGCTTTGGGCTACGAGGCTTATCTGGAAGTGTCATTCTAATTGCCCCGGTTTCAATCAAGGGTTCAAGATACCGCTTCAATGCATATTGTGCAGAAGGAATATTTAAGAATTCAATGATTTCTGCGCGAGATTTTTCAGAACGACAGAATTCAATCAGCCCTTTTTCATCTATGATATTAGACTTATATGTATCTTGCTGCATATTAGCATGAGGCTCGGTTTTAGCGGTGGTGTTATAAAGTGTTACAGAGAATTCACCGCGAGAGTCTTTAAACAATGGCGCTGGAAGAGCGTGCTTTTCCATTGCATACTTAATAGTAGGTATGCCTGAATAACGGTTTTCGGTTTCGCCAAGTGTTTCCATCGCGGTAACAAGTACCGGATTTCTTGTGTCTGGCTGCACATTTCCTAACTGATCGATGGTCAAACGACCATAAAGCCCGCCCGGATTGGTGATTTCCATGCGATCGGAAAACATTTGCAATTGAATGGGCATTCCTTCTGTATGAAAACTGTAATCTCTGTGAACCAGCGCATTTAGTATGGCTTCGCGTACGGCATCAATGGGATATTGTGGTAAATCGACTCGCTTACCTGTTTTTGAATCGATTTTTGTAGCAACACGCATGTTTGTACGGACAAAAGATAAGGCACCATCTAACATATCAGGCAGGGTTCCTTCGATGCGTTTGCTATCTATAAAACGGTTTCCTTCTGCGTCTACAATGCCCATTTTGTTGCTTGGCACATGAGTGGCAATAATACTAAGTTGAGGATAATATGCCTGTGGGTATAAACCAAAGAGCAATAATGCAGTCATAGTGATTTGACCATCTCTAGTAATACCGGTCAGTTCATATTGTTGTTCTATAGATGCAGATGCAAGATGTGGACGTTCACGTCTTTTCTTAAGGAGATAAGACTCCAGTTTCTCTTGATCAAGTGCTGAAAAAGAAACACCTGCGGCAGGGCGAATATCGTCTCTGTATTTTTTTCGAAAAGCTTCAAAGCTATAGACTTCGTATTCAGTCATAGGTTTATCGGCTTCGCCTACTCGTATATAGGATCCTTGCAGCCTACCTTTGGCGGTTTTGAAGCATGGACGATCTGTAATGTCTACAGGTGGAATCTCGGCGGATAAGAAGACAAGGGTACCTTCATTACAGATGGTGAATACAGGTCGAACAACGGGGGTCATTTGTTCGCAGTATTCCATTACCTTTTTTTGCAAATCTTGAGCATCGTATACTCCGACCTTTTTAAATCCTTCTTTTTCGTCTAGGCCAAAAAGAAAAGTACCGCCGTTATTTTGATTGGAGAAAGCAGAAATTGTGTCATATAGCTTTTCAGGACATCCGTAATGGGCGGATTTAACTTCCATGGTTTGTTCTTCACAACCTCGGATTTGGATTTGCTTGATAAGGGCATGAAGTTCTTTTTCTACCATTCAGCTACACCTCCTATTGTCTTATGTTAACATAAGAAACTAAAGAAGTAAACAAGAAACATAAGACAAAAACCTCTGATTTTCTTATGTTTCGTATAAAAATAACATAAAAACACTTATGTTATTATATTGTTTATTATGGAATGTTATAGAGATGTCATGAAAAACACAGAAAGAATATAATTGTACAAAAATACTATCTTATAGAGAAGAATTGGATTTATATTGCTCATTCCTCATCTGACATACTGTACTTATTGTCAAGGATGCAATATGCTCTTTGTTTCAAAACTTCCGTGTCAGCCCACGAAGAGCATATTTTTGACTGAACTTCAATTTACTGTTCTACCGAGTAAGATTCAGGTGAAATGGAGCAGGAATTTAAGTGTGCGTGTGTATATGGAGTGTAGTTGAAGCAGGGTTTTAAGGAAAAGTCAACACAATAGAACAAAACGGGAAAAGATAAAAATGCTTTTATGTCGATAAAAGTCGCTCATATTTTTGTTGCAAAGCTTGAAATTATCACTCATTTTTTGTATGATAGTTCCAAGCGAAAGGAGATGCTTTTATGGCAGAGCTGTATTTAACCCGAAAAATAGATAGCTATTTAAAAAAATGGAAAAAAGATGCAGACAGAAAACCTCTGATAGTTAAAGGCCCTCGTCAGGTTGGCAAAACGGAATCGCTGCGCCGTTTTGCCAATGCAAATTATCAGAGCGTTATTTATATTAATTTTGTGGAAGAGCCAAAATATAAGTTCATCACGGATGACGGCTATGGCACGGATGACATCATCAAGAATATTTCGCGTATTGATCCAGCCAAACGATTTGAACCCGGCAATACAGTTATCTTTTTTGATGAGATTCAGGACTTTCCGCAGATATCAACCGCTTTAAAGTTCTTCAAAATTGACGGTCGATTCGATGTTATTTGCAGCGGTTCTCTGTTGGGAATTAACTATAAAAAAATTGAAAGCAATAGTGTAGGATATAAAACAGACTACACCATGAATTCTTTGGATTTCGAAGAATTTCTGTGGGCAAAAGGCTATCAGGCCGATACCATCCACGATATGCTTTGGCATATGGAAAACTTCAAACCATTCAATCAACTTGAAATGAATATCTATAGTGATCTGTTTTTAGACTACTGTATTCTTGGCGGCATGCCTGCTGTTATTCGGCAGTATATCGAGAAGGGTACGTTTGAAGGAACACTGGATATTCAGCGGCAGCTTATTGAAGACTATAAAGAGGATATTCGGAAATATGCGGACGGAATGGATCAAACAAGAATTCTGAACGTTTTTGAGCAAATCCCCAATCAGCTGGCAAAGGACAATAAGAAGTTTCAAATATCTAAAGTGGCCCATGGAGCACGGTTTAAAGATTATCGCGGCTGCATTGAGTGGCTGAGAGATGCGGGAATTATACAAGTTTGTTATTGCTTGAACTCTCCCGATCTTCCCTTAAAGGGAAATTATGATGACAGAAAGTTTAAGCTTTACTTTTTTGATACCGGATTATTTGTTGCCATGCTGGATGAAGAAGCACAGGAAGATTTGCGGGCAAACAAGAATCTGAATGTGTATAAAGGTGCGCTCTACGAAAATATTGTTGGTGAAGCGTTAGTAAAAAGTGGATACTCTCTGTTTTATTACAAGCGAGAAGATTCCACTTTGGAAGAGGATTTCTTTGTCAGAACTTCTCAGCAGCTGTTACCAATCGAGGTGAAAGCAACACGCGGAACTGCTAAATCCTTAAGAACATTGATTGCAAGTAAAAGTTATCCTGATATTCAATATGGGATTAAGCTGACCGGAGGAAACATAGGGTATAGTGACAATGTTCTGACATTTCCTTACTTCTGCGCCTTCTTGTTGAAGGAGTATCTCAAGAGAGGCGAGCTTAACATTCCAGAAAAGGAATACTCTGATAATAATCCTGAATAGTACAGAGGCAGCAAGAAAATAACTGTTTATAAATCCTATTTTAGAATCATACCAGAATAACCGCCTATACAGGCGGTTTTTTCATGCTCAAAATTCAAAAAGGAGGTGCCCGTATGGCTCAAATCATCGCCATTGCCAACCAAAAGGGCGGCGTTGGCAAAACCACCACATGCGCCAATTTAGGCATTGGCTTGGCGCGGGAAGGAAAGAAAGTGCTGCTCATCGACAGCGACCCACAAGGATCACTGACCATCAGTTTGGGCTACGACCGTCCTGACCAACTTCCCATCACCCTTTCCGACATTATGGAAAAGGTTATGGACGAAAGCACAATCGCCCCAAATGAAGGGCTTCTCCCTCATGAAGAAGGTGTTGCACTCATGCCTGCCAACATCAGTTTATCCGGCATGGAAGTATCCCTCGTCAACGCTATGAACAGAGAAAAGATACTCAAGCAATACCTCGATAGCGTGAAGTGCCAATATGACTACGTGTTGATTGACTGCATGCCCTCTCTTGGGATGTTGACCATCAATGCCCTTGCTGCTGCGGATAGCGTGATTATCCCTGTGCAGGCGCAATACCTTTCCGCCAAGGGTTTGGAACAGCTTTTGCAGAC
>ERZ839823.3111-NODE-3111-length-11381-cov-2.765407_pt1 | contig 11381 bp, 6 predicted proteins | sample MGYA00519862_ERZ839823 | MGnify/ENA primary metagenome ERZ839823 (study PRJEB31850, sample SAMEA3708853) | human gut metagenome | biome: human gut; feature: human-associated habitat; material: faeces | place: China | collected 2014 ...
CGTATATAAGAATTAAGTTTATTGTCATTAGTTTAAAGAAGATAATTATGAAGAAAAGTACAACATTAACCATGCTAATGCTGACGGCTTTTTGTCAGATTAATGCTACTGACTTGTTTACCCCTGTACAAAAGACAGATTTGCGTTTGCCTTCTGTGCCATTAATTACATCAGACCCATATTTTTCTATATGGTCGCCATACGATAACTTGAACGAAGGTGTGACCAAGCACTGGACCAACGATGAAAAATCGTTGATAGGGGCAGTTCGCGTAGATGGCAAGGTATATCGTTTTATGGGAAAACAAAATTTGCAGGCTTTGCTGCCCATGGCCGGAAGCGAAGCTTGGGAAGGCGACTACACATTCCAACAGCCCGATGGAAATTGGACGAACATAGATTACTCTGCTTCAGGATGGAAAAAAGGAAAAGGGGCATTCGGCACAAACGATCAACCGGTAGCAAGAACCAAATGGGAAACCGAAGACATCTGGGTGAGACGCGAATTTACACTGAATGATGTGGATGAAAAAGCTCCGATATATATAAAGTATTCGCACGATGATGTTTTCGAGCTTTACCTTAACGGTGAAAGGCTGGTGTCAACCGGATATACTTGGAAAAACAACGTACTGCTGGAACTTACAAGCGAGACAAAGAAAAAACTGCGTAACGGAAAGAACGTGATTGCAGCGCACTGTCACAACACCACGGGCGGGGCTTATGTGGATTTCGGCATTTTCACTCCAGCCGACGATGCAGCAGCTTTCGAGAACTTAGCAGTGCAGAAATCGGTAGATGTATTGCCCACACAGACTTATTACACGTTTGCATGCGGTCCGGTAGAACTTGACATTGTATTCACTGCTCCGGTGATGATTGACGATTTGGATTTGATTTCTACTCCTATCAACTACATATCATATCAGGCAAAGTCCATTGACAAGAAGGAACACGATGTACAAGTGTACATAGAAACCACACCACAGTTGAGCATAAACGAAATGACACAGCCCACCAAGGCACAGGTGATAAAGCACAACGGAATGAATTACATTCAAGCAGGAAGCATTGACCAACCTGTCACAGAAAGGAAAGGAGACCTGATATGTATAGACTGGGGATATGCGTACATGGTCGGAAACAGTAATGCAAACATCAACGTAAGCTTGGGCGACTACAATGCCATGAAAGCTTCGTTTGCCAAGGAAGGAGAACTACTTCCGTCGAAAGGGGAAGTAATAACCAGAAAAGCCGACAAGATGCCGGCAATGGCATACTGTGATGATCTGGGCAATGTATCTGTCAAAGGAAAGAGCGGGTTCATGATGCTGGGTTACGATGATGTTTATTCCATAGAATATATGTACGAACGCCACATGGCATACTGGAGGCACGGCGGGAAAGTTACAATCTTCGATGCTTTTGAGCGCGCAAGAGACAATTATAACAACGTTATGGAACGATGCCGAGACTTCGATGCCATGATAATGAACGATGCCGAGAAGGCGGGAGGCAAGAAATATGCCGAAATATGTGCCGCCTCTTACAGGCAGGTCATAACGGCACACAAGCTGTTCACCGACAAGGAGGGAAACTTGATGTTTTTCTCTAAAGAAAACAACAGTAACGGATGTATTAACACAGTGGACCTTACTTACCCGTCGGCGCCGCTATTTCTGGCATACAATCCCGAGCTGCAAAAGGCCATGATGACTAGTATTTTCGAATACAGTGCATCAGGAAGATGGAATAAACCGTTTGCCGCACACGACCTTGGTACATATCCTATCGCCAACGGACAAGTCTATGGAGGTGATATGCCGATAGAGGAAAGTGGAAACATGGTGATACTTACTGCTGCAATTGCAAAGGCTGAAGGCAATGCAAACTATGCCAAAAAATATTGGGACCTACTTACTATATGGACTGACTATTTGGTGGAATACGGACAAGACCCCGAGAACCAACTTTGCACGGATGATTTTGCAGGACACTGGGCACATAACGCCAATCTTGCAGTGAAAGCTATCATGGGAGTGGCCGCTTATAGCGAAATGGCAAAGATGCTGAGTATGAACAAAGTAGCCAAGGAATATGCCGAAATTGCTAAGAAGATGGCTGTGAAATGGGAGGAAATGGCCCGAGAGGGCGACCACTATCGCCTTGCTTTCGACCGCAAGGATACTTGGAGCCAGAAATACAATATGGTATGGGACAAGATGTGGGGACTTAAATTATTTCCTAACAATGTGATAGAAAAAGAAATAAACTATTACCTGACCAAACAGAACGAATTCGGCCTTCCACTGGACAGCCGCAAGGAATACACAAAGTCCGACTGGGTAATGTGGACCGCCGCCATGGCTTCAGACATGGACACTTTCCAGAAATTCTCAAATCCTATCTATAAATATATTGACGAAACCGCTACACGAGTGCCTATCAGCGATTGGCACCACACCGAAGGCGGATTGTGGGTTGGCTTCCGTGCACGTTCGGTAATAGGAGGATATTGGATGAAGGTTTTGATGGACAAGATGCTTGAAAATAAGTAAAAGAAATTAGTATATTTGAGATAAAAAGATTCACAGGATAACAATAATTAACGCATCATTTACGGCACTCTGGCTGGACTTCAAACTTCTAGCCAAAGTGCTGTATCTAATTTTCAAACTCTTATCATTATGAAATCATCAGTATTATCCGTGTTCGTTTTGGGGGCATTAATGGCTTGCACAGGCAACAAAAAGGAAGAATTGCAAATGACGGCTTCGGGACTACAACCCGAAAACTTCAAAGCCGTAGTGGATGGTAAAAATACAGGGTTATACACACTCAAAAATAAAAACGACATGGAAGTATGTGTCACCAACTTTGGTGGACGTATCGTTTCTATAATGGTTCCGGACAAGGACGGAAATATGCGCGATGTAGTTTTGGGATTTGAATCCATAAAAGATTACATAGATTATCCCTCTGATTTTGGAGCAAGCATAGGCAGGTATGCCAACAGAATCGGTAACGGACAGTTTTCTTTGGACGGAGTGAAATACCAGTTGCCACAAAACAACTACGGTCACTGTCTGCATGGCGGATTTAAAGGCTTCCAATACGTGATATATGATGTCATGAAGGTTTCAGACAATGAAATCAAACTCTCATATCTCGCGAAAGACATGGAAGAGGGATTTCCGGGAAACGTGACATGTACCGTATCAATGACTCTGACGAACGACAACGCCATAAACATAAATTACGAAGCCGAGACTGACAAGCCTACTATCATAAACATGACAAACCACTCTTACTTCAATCTTGACGGAAAGCCGGAGAAGGGTAACAGTGACTATCTGATGATGGTAAACGCCAGTAACTACACTCCTATAGACAGCACATTTATGACGACTGGAGAAATTTTGCCTGTGGAGGGAACACCCTTCGACTTCAGAAAACCAGTAAGGCTGGGCGACAAACTGATCGAGGAGTGCGAACAACTGAAGAACGGACACGGGATAGACCATAACTGGATACTTGACACCGAGGGCAATTTGAACACGGCGTGCGCATCACTGGAATCTACAGAAAGTGGAATAAAACTGGAGGTGTTTACCAATGAACCTGGAATACAAGTTTACACGGGCAATTTCCTGGACGGAACACAAATCGGCAAGAAAGGGATTAAGTATAACTGCCGTGCTGCCGTATGTCTTGAAACACAAAAATATCCAGATACTCCAAACAAACCCGAATGGCCGTCGTGCATCTTACGCCCGGGAGAAAAATACAACAGCAACACGATATTCAAATTCTCAGTGAACAAATAACATTTGACATGAAAAAAGGAAAGAGGCTAATTTTACTGGGCTTTATAGCGGGCATTTATACGTTTGCTTTTTCTTCTTGCCAGGAAGACAAAGCGATAAAAGAAATATGGCAGGCTTACGATGGCTTTAACCAGTGTCTGCTTGATGAAAATAAATACATATATAAGACCAACACATCATACTCTGAAGCCAAAGACCGGTGGAACGGAGCGGCAGCCATCTGGTGCCAGCCTATCTATTGGGACATGGCCATGAATGCATACAAACTTGCCTGCAAGACCAAGAACAGCAAAAGGAAAGAAAACTTGTTGAAATTGAACCGCAGAATCTTCGAAGGCAACAAGAAACATTATGCCGGTTTCGACTTCCATGACAACAATGAGAATACGGGCTGGTTCATATACGATGACATACAGTGGTGGACAATAACCTTGGCGCGTGCATATCAACTGTTTGGCGAAAAAGAGTACCTTGACTTATCGGAAGCCAGTTTCAGCCGAGTATGGTACGGTTCCGAAAAGGTTGGCGATACAGGGTCTTATGACCCTAAGAGAAGCGGGATGTTCTGGCAATGGCATCCTATAAGAAACCCTAAGCCCAACGACAGTGAGCGCGATGGGAAAATGGCGTGCATAAACTTTCCAACGGTAGTGGCAGCCATGACTCTTTACAACTGCGTGCCAGATGACAGGCAAGAGCCAAAGGCAGATGTAAAGAGACCTCTCTACCAAACCAAAGCACAATATTTGGAGAAAGCCAAAGAAATATACGCATGGGGAACAGAAAATTTACTGGATGCCAAAACCGGAAGGGTAGCTGATAGCAAGCACGGCACAAGCGACTCGCCCAATTGGAAGGCACACATCTACAACCAAGCTACTTTCATAGGAGCATCGGTACTTCTGTATCAAGCCACCGATGAGAAGTCGTATTTAGATAACGCCATACTCGTTGCCAACTATTCCATAAAGACCATGTCGGCCCCAAAAGGGATACTTCCTTTTGAGAATGGGATAGAACAGGGCATTTACACGGCAATATTCGCACAATACATGGCCATGCTGGTTTACGATTGTGGGCAATCGCAATACCTGCCATTCTTGAAACACACCATAAACATAGGATGGAACAATAGGGATGAACAAAGGAACATCTGCGGTGGGGAATATGATGTGAAGGTGAACCCTACCGATACGATAGACAGTTACTCTGCATCAGGCATTCCGGCACTAATGTTGCTGTTCGGCAAATAAAGCCGATAGCGAAATACAGGGTACTTTTATAAGGTAGAAGTAAACAGGTAAAATTGCAAATCCTTTAAAATAGATTTGCAATCTTACCTGTTTTTTAATGAATATTTTTATAACTTTGCTGGTATAAATAAAATACAATGACAGTGCCTTAAAAACATTCTTAGTATTATGCACATAAAATACCATACAAACACTATTGGAAGACGAACGGAAAACGTATTAATGGTCATATTTTTGTTTTGTTGCGTGGTGTCTAGTCTGAATGCGCAGGATTACAGGAACTACATAATAAATATTTATCAAGACAAAGACGGACTGCCGCATAATTCGACAAAGTGCCTCTTGCAAGACAAGTTTGGTTTCGTGTGGATAGGTACAAGAAACGGTTTGTGCTGTTTCGATGGTAAAAGGAACATTCCACTGAAGATTTCGGATAACAACTTAGGAAACGTTTCTATACACTCCCTCTTTGAAGACAAATTAGGCAGGATATGGATGGGCACTGACTACGGGGTATACGTTTATGACAGAATCGGCACCCTTGAGAAGTTCGACAAAATAACCAGATACAGCGTTTCCATAAGCAGCGAGGTAAGTAAAATCGTACAATTGGACAGCAATAAAATACTTGTCGCTACAATGGGACAGGGATATTTCGTGTACAATGTTGACAGTGATGTGCTTGAACAGTACAATTCACACTACTCGTTCATCTTGGACGTATATACCGATGGGAAAGATTTATATTTGACCACCTTGCAGGAACAGTTCTTACACTTTGACCTCAACGGTAAGCTTGCAGACGCTTACAATTTCTCGGAAAATCGCCTGAGCCTTGAGACTCCTTTGCTAACGAACAGGTTCATCTGCAAAGGGAAAAATTCGCTCTGGATAGGAGGAGGCGACACAAACGACTTGTTTGAGTTTTATCCGCAATCGGGAGATATTGTGCATCATAAACTGGAAAATGCGACCTTCAAGTCTGTAAAATGCATCATTCCGCTCGGTAACGAAGAACTGCTGTTAGGGACAAACAAAGGATTGTATATATTCACTCCCCACGATGAGGCGATTTCTGAATTTGAATATTCAGAGAAAGTGAGCATTTATAATCTGGACATAAACGAATTGGTAAAAGACAATGAGGGGGGGATATGGGTGCTAACAGAACATTCGGGGGTGATGCACATAAGCCCTAGAAATAAGCGATTCTACAATCACAACATACCAGGTAACTACATGGTAAATGCTTTCTGTCAAGGCATGGAGGACAACACTATATTAGTAGGTTCGCAGAATGGATTGTACAAATACGACATAGAGAAAAATCTACTGGAAGAATCCCCTTCAGGGACGAACCTGAAATATGACATACGCTCGCTATGCAGGAATAATAATGAATTGTGGATAGGAACATTGTCGGACGGAGTGATTGTTATGGACCTTACAACTGGGAAAACAAAGCACTACGTTAGTTCATTTAACTCACCAAACACCATCACCAGCAATAATATAAAAAAGATATTAAGGACTAAAGGTGGAGACATCATAATAGGCACCAATTGGGGCGTGTGCTATTATGACAAAAAACACGATAACTTCAGGACTGAAACAATCTTGGGAGCTATGATGGCTATAGCCGATATATATGAGGATGGCAAAAATAATATCTGGTTTGCCACAGATAACGGAGGAGTGTACAGGCACAACCTTAACACCCAAACATGGAGATACTACAAACATAATCCGGAAAATCCTTATTCCTTGCCTAATAATTCTGTAATAAAAATCTTCGAGGACAAGGAAGGTAAACTCATATTAAGTACGAACGGAAACGGGCTTTGCTTGTTTGACTATGATAAGGATGGCTTTATCGGGGAATATGGCAGGGGACATGGGTTGCATTCAAATATAGTGGTGAACTCCATGGAGCAGGACATGGAGGGAAAGTTGTGGCTTTCTACCAATTCTGGATTGTGTTGTCTCAATACGAACGACAGCTTAAATCATACCCATTTCACATCATTGGATGGATTGCAGAGGAATTTCTTCTGCGAAAGTGCATCGTACACCACAAAAAACGGAACTTTGATGTTTGGTGGAAGCAATGGATTCAACGTGTTTAATCCATTGAATTTCAAGCAAAACAAATTTATTCCTCCTGTTTACATCACTGACATTAATTTCTTAAAAGTCAAGGAAAATGCCGAAAAAGAAAAGATAATCGGTAATGATAAACCTTTATATTTGTCTGGGAAAATAAGAATACCACATTCGTACAATAGCTTCACTGTGCATTTTGCATCTTTAAGTTATGTGGAGCCTGAAAAGAATTTGTTTTCATATAAAATGGAGGGGCTGGACAAATCGTGGATGAATCAGACGAAGAGCAACTCCGTAACGTACACCAACCTCGCTCCCGGAAAGTATTGCTTGTACGTGAAAGGCTCGAATAACGACCAAGTATGGAACGACAAGGTTGCCAAGCTGCAAATCATCATTACTCCACCCTGGTATTTATCAGTATGGGCATATTGCGCTTATTTTATTTTGACAATATCCATGCTGACGTATTTGTTGATTAAGCGAGACAGGCACCTCAAGAAAAGGTACAACTTGCGCATGGAAAGGTTCAAGGAAGAGAAGGAAAGGGAATTGTACAAAAACAAAATCAATTTCTTCATAAACTTGATACACGAAATAAAGACTCCGCTCACGTTGATTAAACTTCCGCTGGACAACTTGATGAAAGACTCTGCGGTCAACAGCAAGGAGAGAGAGTATCTTTCAGTAATGAGCAGGAACGTAAACTATTTGATTGGGGTGACAAATGAGCTGCTCGATTTTCAGAAGATTGAATCGGGGGAAATGAAACTTAATTTTGAAACCACCGATATAGGTTCACTTATCAAAGTGACTTATGAACAGTTTATAGGGATAGCGGAAATAAAGAACATCAATCTACAGAACGATGTGGGCGCAGATTTCCAGCACGAAATACGGGTCGATAAGGATAAAATAAGGAAAATACTGGTAAATCTCCTTAGCAATGCCATGAAATATGCGGAAAAGAGTGTCGTGTTATCATCGAATGTTGATGGCGATTATGTCAATATCTATGTTGCCGATGACGGACCGGGCATAGACAACCAAGAAAAAGAGAAGGTATTTCAGGTCTTCTATCAGTCGAAAGGGGAAAAGCACCAGCCCGGCACAGGCATAGGGCTTGCTTATGCGCGTACGTTGGCGGAAAACCATCATGGGAAACTCTATGTGCAGGACAACGAGCAGGGTGGAACAACATTTGTTTTATCACTGCCTTTATACAAAAACGAACTGATACCAGAAGATGAAAGGCTTGAAGTCCTATCAGATTCTGCAATGATGAATGATAAAGAAGCTATTTCCGATGATGACGTACTGCTGCAACAGAACCACATAGTCCTGCTGGTTGAAGACAATCCGGACTTGCTGAAAATGGAATCGGCAAATTTGAAGAAGTGGTTTAAGATACTGAAGGCAAAGAACGGGGAACAAGCTCTTAAAATAATAGACAATCACGATGTGGACATTATAGTAAGCGACGTGATGATGCCTGTCATGGATGGATTGGAATTATGTCAGAGGGTTAAGGACAACATAGAATATTCGCATATTCCCGTCATCTTGCTTACGGCAAAGACATTGCCTGAGTCGAAGACCGAAGGCTTTTGCCACGGAGCGGATGCGTATGTGGAAAAACCGTTCACGATATTGCAATTATGTATGCAAATAAGGAACTTGCTGAGGCTACGCCGTTCCTTGCAGAAACGTATACAACCGTTGGCTAACATAGAAAATAATTTACATCCAACAGAAGCTTTCTTCTCCAATAAAGATATGGAATTTCTTAAAATGCTGAAAGAAAACATTAGCAACCAGTTGTCAGACGAAAACTTCTCAATAGATTCTTTGACTGCGATAATGAACATGAGCCGTTCTAATTTCTACAGGAAGCTTAAGGCTCTTACAGGTATGTCTCCCAACGAATATTTGAAGAATTGCAGGTTGAATAGGGCCGCCGAGTTGTTAAAAGAAGGATACCGCATAACGGAAATCTTTGAGCAAACAGGATTCTGTTCCTCATCTTATTTCGCCAAATGCTTCAAAGCTAAGTTTGGCGTACTTCCCAAAGATTTTCAGAATAATAAAGAGGTATCATAGTAATCACAGGTTACATCAAGGAAAAAATAACCACATTTTTATGACTTTATGACAGAATTAAGAATCAAAAGTTTGATATGATTTTCATACCTAAATTGACGAAGGACCAACAATGATTGAATTCGCTTTCATCGTAAGTACCTGAATAATAACGCCTTATACTTTCATTTTCCTCCTTACTTTTGCTGCAAAAAAAATAATATCCTATGATGCAGCGACGTAAACACATGATGAGCAGAGAAAAATTTATCTTCGTTCTTTTCCGTTAGCAACAGAGTGAAGTGGAGACGTGTTCATTTTCTACAACCGTTTCCGGACCAAGATAAAATTGCTCCATGCCGAACCGGGAGGTCTGGTCCTTTATGAAAAGCTGCTTGAAGAAGGCACCTTCAAGATACCCGCCTATGATCCTACCACCCATTCTTACCCCACGACCTGGAGTGACCTGATCGTTATGGTGGAAGGCATCAATGAAGATGTCAGTAAAGGCAGGCAGAGACGGCTTTCCAATTTGAAAAAGTATTGGTAAACGGTTGTAAACAAACAGCTTGAAGGCTTGTTTTTCTTGTAGCTTTTCGCTATCTTTATATCATCAAAAAAGATATTGAATGGCAAAAGAAGATGCAATCGGACAAGCTGTGGAATACTCAATGGAACAGCTGCTGGATATCAACCGCAAACAGAGTGAGATCATCTCAGCCCAGGTAAGGACCATAGAAGAACTCCGGGGTACGATAGTTGAGTTGAACGCCTCCCTGGCATGGCTGAAGAGAAAGATGTTTGGAAAGATGAGTGAGAAATGCAACCCTGCCGATAACGGAGCCCCGAAGCTCCCTTTTGACTATGCGACCTGGAACAGATAGAGGCGGCAATCGAAGAGACCCGGAGCAGGGCGACAGAACAAATTACCGTCCCCCCAGTCCCAGGCCACCAATAAAACGCCACACCGTAACCGGGTCGCCATGGATAACCTTCCCGATTGTAACAGTCGTCATCGAACCGGAGAATGTCGATTTAAGCAGATACGTCAAGATAGGCGAGGAACATACCAGGACCCTTGAGATGAAACCCGGCTACCTCTATGTGAAAGACACAGTACGTCTCACATACGCCCTGAAGAATGAAATGGAGGCCGTTGATAACGGAGAAAAGGCTGTAATAACCGCTCCCATGCCACTGACACCCATATATAAAGGTATGCCCAGAGCTTCCATGCTCGCTGAGGTCCTTTTACAGACAGATTCTCCGTCTGCCTCATCCAAGGGAAATGTGTAAGTATGCTCGGCATTCACAACCAATTTGTCAACAGCTATCTCCGAAACGTCAATGATGTGGTAACTCTTACCGAACACGATTTTCGGACTGAACTCATCAGAGAACAGCATACCCTTACATACCTTTTCTTGATCGTGAATTTTGAGAGTAATCTCATCCTGCTTCAGATTGAAAGCTATCTTCACCTTGAACCAATGCCTCCGCCTTACTGACAGGCAAGGCTATCAACACGCACTTCCCCTCCTAGTTCAGACGGAACAAGATGTCATCGCCACAAAAATCAAAGAAAAGATTGAAAATCTGTCCTTCGTCAGCTCCCTTAACCCGCAACACATAGCCGATACTCTCGGTAGAATACAGCGCCATGTTGAACTCCAAGTCAAAGTAGTCTTTGAAAGAGGAACAACTGTGGGCAAACACATCATAGGATGCTCTTTCGTCAATAGAGCTGGCTGCGCCACGAAATCTCAATCCGTATACGGAAACTATTTGGGTAGTGCAAAAGCTAATTATTAAAATAATATATCTATATAAATGTATCATTAGGTTTTCATTTAAGGTTATGCAATACCATCATAAAACATTAGCCAACATTTATTAAGAAATGAAGGGAAGATTGATATGCAATATATAAAACATTAATAAACGAATAATATTTTGCTTAAATAAAGTAAGTTCCTATACAGCTATTATAAAAGCCTAAAAGTCCGTATCATCTCCGCTCCTATAGAGGCGGAAGATGTACGGACTAGATGAGAAGTAGATACGGAGATGTTATGAAGACTACATGGAAAAGTTATGACGCAGGTACTCCCGTCACAAT
>ERZ839823.3114-NODE-3114-length-11373-cov-2.810391_pt1 | contig 11373 bp, 5 predicted proteins | sample MGYA00519862_ERZ839823 | MGnify/ENA primary metagenome ERZ839823 (study PRJEB31850, sample SAMEA3708853) | human gut metagenome | biome: human gut; feature: human-associated habitat; material: faeces | place: China | collected 2014 ...
TTCACCGTGATGTTCACCTTGCAGTTGAGCTTGTCTTCCAGCTCCGACAGCCGCTCCGCACACGCATCGCCGTACAGCGTCGTGCCGGTTTTGCGGTTGAATATGCCTTCCGCACTGTGGGTGTAGATCTCAATAGTGGCTCCGCCGAGGTTTACGCCTTCCAGCGGGTTTTTTGCCGACGGATTGTTTGGTGTGTCGGGGGTGTCCGGATTATCGGGATTGCCCGGGGTGGACGGCGTGCCGCTGACGTCCGGGTTATCCGGGTCATCCGGGCTGCCGGAGCTGTCTCCGCCAGGCGTGCCCGAAGATGTGCCGGATGAATCGGACACGGCTGAGCCGGATACGGGCGAGGAAACACCCGGGTCGCCCTTGCAGGCGGTTAGACCGCCTGCCATCATCAGCATGGACAGCAGGAGCGCGAATGCTTTTTTCAAGTCAATTCCTCCATTTCTGACGGACGTCTCACGGTCGAAAGCCCGGTTTTGCCACGCCGACCTTCAGATGCCCGTATAAATTGCCACAAATTTAATGACCAAAAGCCCGCTTGATTTTGTTTATGCGTTCAACTTGAGTATAGCAAAAGATACAAGGTGTGTCAATACAAAAAATCAAAAATATCGCAAAGAATCAAACGACGCACCATAACAGTATAAGATATGCCTATTTACTATAAATAAAATAAAGCAGATTTAGCCATAAAAGTAAAATTCACCAAACTGTTTTGCTATTTTCCCGTTGACATAGTGTCGGCAATATGCTATTCTATGATATAGCAAAGTGTAGGCGGGTTTGAAAGTGCGCGGCGACGATGCAGAACAGAAGGTGGAATTCGGCTATGACGAACAGAAGAACGCTTTGGCGAAGCGCCTTTTCATTGCTCATGGCGGTTGGCCTGCTCCTTTCCGGACCGGCGGTGCCGCTGGCGGCGGAAGAGTCGGCGGGTGAAACGCTGCAGGCTGCCGGGGAAACGGTTGCGACCGGATCTTATGCTGCCTATGCGGCCGCGAACGCCTCGTTTCCTCCGGCAAAGGCGGACTATCGCGCTGATGGGGGCGTTCCCTCCGCACGTTCCGAAAATACGGCGGTGGAAACGGATTACAGGGGTACCGGCGAAAGCTGTACGGTGATCCCCGATGACGGATATGCCGAGTGGACGATTGAGGTGCCCCAAGACGGGCTGTATGAGATCGAAATCCGCTATATGCCCGGCGAATCCGCGGGCGGCGATGTCGAGGCGGATTTTGCCATCGACGGACAGGTGCCGTTCAAGGAAGTAGCGTTGCTGAGCTTCAAGCGCACCTACACCCAGGAACAGGAGTTCCGGCAGAATGTCGCCGGCAACGATATTAAGCCGGATGTGACCGAGGTGTTTTTGTGGTCGGATCACCGGCTGACAGATGCATCCGGTTATCTGCAGGAACCGTTCCGGTTTGCACTCACCGCCGGCTCGCATACGCTCCGGCTGACCGGGTCACGCGGCTCCCTGGCGGTTGCCGCAATCACCATCGCTCAGGGCTCCGCTACCGAAAGCTATGCGGATTACCTGGCACGCCATGAGGCACAGGGACATACCCGCGCTCAGGCCGAGCCGATCGTGTGGGAGGCCGAAAAGCTGCTGTACAAGACTTCACAGACCATTGTGCCCACGGCGGATCATTCCTCGGCTGCCACTTCTCCACAGGACCCCGCTGCCCTCAAGCTCAACACGGTGGGCGGGGACAACTGGAAGCAGGTCGGCGACGCCATCACTTGGTCGTTCCATGTGGAAACGGCGGGTATGTATACCATCGCCGTGCGGTTCCGGCAGGACGTGCTCGACGGCATTTTTACCAGCCGCCGGTTGCTGCTTGACGGCAATGTGCCTTTCCGTGAGGCGGAAGGACTGCGATTCCATTACTCATCCGACTGGCAGGTCGGTGCGTTCGGCGATGAGAACGGCAGCTTCCGCTTCTATCTCAGCGAAGGCGATCACACCCTTACCCTCGAAGCCGTCATGGGCGATGTGGCCGAGATGGTTGGACAGGTCGAGGATTCCCTCAATGAAATGAACGCCATTTACCGCAGGATTATCATGGTCACCGGCACCTCGCCGGACCGCTACCGCGACTATCATTTTGAAAGCCTCATCCCCGAGGAGATCGCCGCGCTCGGCGAGCAGCGCGACGCCCTCCAGCAGGCGGCCGACGTCATTGACCGTGAGGCCGGTACCAATGGCAGCTATACCTCTATTATCAAAAAGATCATTTTTCAGCTCGATCGCATGTATACCGAGCCCGCCTCCATTGCCAAATATCTCGAACAATTCAAATCCAACCTCGGTTCCCTCGGTTCCTGGCTGCTCACCGCCAGCGAACAGCCCCTTCAGCTCGACCGGTTTTACCTTCTGCCGGCAGGAGATCCGCTGCCTGAGGCCGGCGCAGGCGTTTGGGAGAGCCTGGTGTTTGGCGTCAAGAGCTTTATTGCTACCTTTTTCCTCGATTACAGCTCCATCGGCCAGACCGCCGATGGCGAGGGACTCTCCCGTGAGCTGAAAGTTTGGGTGCAGACCGGGCGCGATCAGGCGGAGATCCTCCGGCAGCTCATCGATACCTCCTTCGCCGCGCAGAACGACGCACGGGTCACGTTGGAACTGGTGGCTTCGGGAACCCTGCTTCAGTCTGTCCTCGCGGGGCTTGCTCCCGATGTGGCGTTGAGCAACGCGGTCAGCGAACCGATCAATTATGCCATTCGCAACGCCAACGTCGATCTCACCCAGTTCCCCGATTTTGAGGAGGTCGCGGCCCGTTTCCATCCTGCCGCCATCGAGCCGTATGCCTTCGACGGACGCGTTTACGCCCTTCCCGAAACCTTTACTTTCTATATGTTCTTCTATCGCACCGATATCTTTGACGAGCTTGGGCTGACCGTGCCCGGATCCTGGGAGGAGCTGATCGAGCTTATCCCGCTCCTGCAGAGGAAAAATCTTACCATGGGCATCCCGCACGATGCCAATATGTATGCCCTGTTGCTGTATCAGAACGGCGGTGAGCTGTACAGCGACGAGGGAGCCTCCACCAACCTCGGCTCCAACGAGGGCCTTAACGCTTTCCTTGAGCTCACCGAGCTGTTTACCCTATACGACCTTCCGGTTACCTTTGATTTCGCCAACCGATTCCGTTCCGGAGAAATGCCCTGTGGGATTCAGGATTACAGTATGTATAATCAGCTCACTGCCTTTGCGCCCGAGATCCGCGGGATGTGGCGGATGGTTCCCGTGCCGGGAAGAGAAGCGGGCGAGAGCCTCTCGGTCGGTACCGGTACCAATGCGATGATCATCCGTTCCGGTGGCGACACCCAGCTGGCCTGGGAGTTCCTCAAATGGTGGATGTCTGCCGATGTGCAGAGCGAATTTGCTGTCAACATGGAAAGTGTCCTTGGCCCGGCCGCCAAGCAGCCTACCGCCAACCTGGAGGCGCTCACCAGGATGACCTGGAGCCGTGACGAGTATACCAATCTGCTCGCTCAGCTCGATAACGTGCGGGCCGTCCCTGAGGTGCCCGGCGGCTATTACCTGTCACGGATCATCACCTTTGCCTTTAACCGGGTATACAACGGCTCCGGTGCCCAGACGATGGCCGAAAATCCTGTGGAGGTTATTGCAGAGTATATCAACGAATTTAACGATGAGCTCACGCGCAAGCGTGAGGAATTCGGTATCCAATAAGGAGGCGGATGGCATTGAAAGCAAAGGGCGGCTTGAAATACACCTGGCGCCGCATGTGCAAAAGCAGAATCTCGTATGCTTTTATCCTCCCGTATGTCCTCCTCTTTTTTGTGTTTACCGTTTTGCCTGTGCTGATCTCCGTGGTGCTCAGCTTTACCTCCTTCAACATCTTGGAAGCGCCCGAATTCGTCGGCCTCGACAATTATGTGCGCCTGTTCTTCAAGGACAGCGTTTTCCTCAAGGGGCTCCAGAATACCATCATTCTGGCGGTTGTGCTTGGGCCGGGCGGCTATATCCTCAGCATCGTGTGCGCCTGGTTCATCAACGAACTCACACCCAAGCTCCGCGCGCTTGTCACCCTGGTCTTTTACGCGCCGTCCATTTCCGGCAACGTTTACCTCATCTGGAGCGTCATGTTCAGCGGTGACGATTACGGCTACATCAACAGCCTGCTTACCAAGCTCGGCCTCATCCAGCAGCCCGTTCAGTGGCTCCAGGATACCCGTTATATCCTGCCCATCGTCATCGTGGTTTCCCTCTGGATCAGCCTCGGCACCGGATTCCTTTCCATGATCGCGGCGTTCCAGGGCGTTGACAAGTCCTATTACGAAGCCGGTGCGATCGACGGCATCCGCAACCGCTGGCAGGAGCTTTGGTTCATTACACTCCCCATGATGAGGCCTCAGATGGTGTTCAGCGCCGTGATGAGCATCACCGGTGCGTTCGGCGTCGGCCCGCTCATCACCTCTCTGTGCGGGTACCCCACCACCGATTATGCCGCGCATACCGTCATGAACCATCTCACCGACTACGGCAGCATCCGTTTTGAAATGGGGTATGCCTCCGCTATCGCGGTGGTCCTGTTCGTCCTGATGGTCGGCGCAAACCTGCTGGCCAAACGCCTCATTTCCCACGTCGGCGAATAGAAAGGAGGGCACGCTCTATGGCTACCGCTCGATCCGCGCTGTCCAGACGGCTGCGCGGCCGGCACAAAAAACTCTATCTCAACCGCTCGCGCGGGGGCAATTTCCTCATTTTTCTGTTTCTGGGCGTGTTCGGCGTTTTTATGATCCTGCCGATGATCTACTCCGTTTCCAGCGCCCTCAAACCGCTGGATGAGCTGTGGATTTATCCTCCCCGGTTCTTTGTCCAGAACCCTACCGCCAAGAATTTTAAGGATCTGCTCAGCCTGATGGGGGACAGCTGGGTTCCGTTCACCCGTTACCTGTTCAACACGCTGTTCATTTCGGTCGTCGGTACCGGCGGTCATCTGCTGCTGTCCTCCCTGTGCGCGTACGCGCTCGCCAAGCATGATTTCCCCGGCCGAGAATTCGTCTTCAAATGTATCGTGCTCTCGCTCATGTTTTCTACCGCGGTCACCGGTGTGCCCAGCTTTCTGATCATGACCAAGCTCCATCTGGTCAACGGCTACGGTGCGTTTATCCTTCCTGCGTTCTGCTCTTCCCTCGGGCTGTACCTCATGAAGCAGTTTATGGAAACCAACATACCGGACGCCATCCTGGAGTCCGCCCATATCGACGGCGCCGGCGAGGTGCGTATCTTCTGGCGTATCGTCATGCCGCTGGTCAAACCCGCGTGGCTTACCCTCATCATCTTCTCCTTCCAGGGGTTGTGGAACACCGGAAATACGGTGCTGGTACAGAGCGAGCAGCTCAAGCCCCTTAATTACGCCCTGTCCCAGATCGTTTCGAGCGGTATCGCCCGCTCCGGGACCGCCGCCGCCGCTGCCGTCGTCATGATGGTGGTGCCCGTTGCCATCTTCGTCGTATCCCAGAGCAATATCGTCGAAACGGTGGCTACCTCCGGCATGAAGGACTGATCCATAGGGGAGTCCCGAGTTTTTTGGAAAGGCTTGGTTGTGCACAATGAGTATACATACCGGGTTGAAACGGGCTGTCGGCACGGCCTTTCTGCTCGTGCTGGCGGGTGCCTGTTCGGTCCTGCCGGCGGCTGCCGCCGCCTACGAGACTTATACCTATTCCTATGAGGGCAAAGCGCAGATATCCCCCAACGCCTATATCCCGCTGTATGAGCTGTCCGCCTTTGGCGAGGCAGGCGCGCTGAACAAGCCCGCCGATATCCTGGCGGACGCCGATTCCGGCCGCGTGTTTATCGCCGATAAGGAAAACAACCGCATCGTCGTCCTCGACGAGCAGCTGGACTTCCTCCAGACGGTCGATTCTTTTGTCAATGCCGACGGCGGGCAGGACGGCTTTAACCAGCCCCAGGGCGTGTTTGTCGCCGATACCGGCGAACTGTACGTCGCCGATACGGCCAATGCGCGCCTCGTCGTCTTTAACTCCGATCTCACCTACTCCCGTACCATCGACGCGCCGCCTGCCGACATCCTGCCGGAAAACTTCAAATACAATCCCAAGGCAGTGGCGGTAGACGGTTCCGGCCGTATTTATGTGGTCTCCCAAAACTCCAACATGGGCGTGATCGCCCTCGACGCCGACGGCAGCTTTGAGGGCTTTCTCGGCGCACAGCGTGTTACGCCCAATATGGCCGAGCTGTTCTGGCGCATGTTCATGACCGATGAGCAGATCGCCCGCACCAGCAGCTTTGTCCCCGTCGAGTACAGCAATCTCACCATCGACGACAAGGGGTTCGTTTACGTCACCTCCGCTGAGATCGACCGCTACAGCCTCTATTCCGCAGTGTGGTCCCGCAGCACCGACAGCTCCTATGCGCCGATTAAAAAGATCAATCCCTCCGGCACCGATGTGCTCCGCCGCAACGGCTTTTTCCCGCCTGTCGGCGATATCAGCTTCGACGCCTATGCCGGTGCCGATACCGTTGAGCCTTCCCAGATCGGCGAGGTCGCGCTGCTGGACAACAACATGTATGCGCTTGTGGATACCAAGGACAGCAAGGTGTTTACCTATGATTCCTACGGCAATCTGCTCTACGCTTTCGGCGGCACCGGCGAAGCGCTCGGTCTCTATACCCAGCTTGCCTCGGTCGCCTTCCTCGGCGACCGCATGCTGGCGCTTGATTCCGCCGATGGCTCCGTCACCGTCCTCGAGAAAACCGAGTATGCCGGTATGATCGACGAGGTCATCGGGTATCAGGAGAACCGCGAGTTCGATAAGGCGGTGGCCAAGTGGAACGAGGTGCTCGGTCTCAACAATAATTTTGATATGGCGTATTTGGGCATTGGCAAAACCCTGCTCGAGCAGGGCGATTATCAGGAGGCGATGGACTATTTTCGCCTCATCAACAACAAGTCCTACTATTCCAGGGCGTATAAGCTTTACCGGCAGGAGATCCTCGGCAAGGTCGGTATTGTGCTGCTTCTGGCGGCCGGCGTCTTGGTGGTTCTGGTGGTCAAGTTTTTCGCCTTTGCCCGCAGGTATAACCAGCGCATGTTGGTGCAGGGACGCACCGGTACCTTCCGTTCCGAGCTCATGTATGGCTTTTATACCATGTTCCACCCCTTTGACGGCTTCTATGAGCTCAAGCGCGAAAAACGCGGCAGCCTACGCGCTGCGTCGCTGATTCTGGCGGTCGCGTGCGGCGCCTACCTCCTCAAATATCTTGGCGCGTGCTATCTCGAAAAATCCGTCGAGTCCCCGCCTTCCCTGATCAGCAGCCTGCTCAATCTCCTGCTGCCTGTCGCTCTGTGGTGCGCGGCCAACTGGTGTCTGACCTCCCTTATGGACGGCAAGGGCAGTATGCGCGATATCTATATCGCCTGCTGCTATGCCCTCGTCCCCATGATCCTCTTTATGGTGCCTGCCTCGCTGCTGAGCCATTTCCTTGTGCAGGAGGAACTGCCGCTGCTTGCCTTCTTCTCCGGTATCGGTACCGTTTGGTCCCTTGCTCTGGTCTTCTTCGGCACCATGACCATTCACGACTATTCCTTCGGCAAGAACATCCTTGTCACCGCCCTCACCATTGTGGGGATCGGGCTGATCCTGTTCCTGCTGATGATCTTTTTCAGTCTTACCGGCCGTATGGTGGCACTGGTGGACAACGTCGTCAAAGAAATCACCTTCCGTTCCTGAACGGGCGCCGGCCGACAGAAAGGAGGATTCCCTGATATGTTTATCCGAAAAGCGATGTGCCTTCTTCTGACCACCGCTCTGCTGACCGGGCTTGGGGCACTTGTGCCGATGCCGCAGGCGGCGCAGGAAACCGTCCCCTCGGTTTCCGGTCTTTCCGGAGAACCCGGACAGCCTGTCGAGGGTACGGAAAAAGAGGTCGCGTTTTCCTTCGGCAGCGCGCAGGAGATGCTTGCGGCGATGACGCCGGCCGCGGAAAACGACCGTTTCCGCCTGCTTTATGATCCCGATACCCTCGCCGTTGCGCTCCAGGACGTCGAAAACGGCGGCGTGCTGCTCAGCAACCCCTATAACGCCTCCGAAGATCTCTACGCAACCGGGAATATCGAAAAAAATCTCGAATCTCAGGTGGTTCTGACTTACGTCGACACCTACAACGTCAAGGCGGATCTCTGGTCCTCCGCCGACTGTGCCGAGCTTGGGCAGTACCGTATTCTGCCGTACGAAAACGGGTTGCGCGTCGAGCTGTCGATCGGCCGGGAGCAGACCGAGAGGATTGTTCCCGAGGCGATGACCGTGGAACGGTTTGAAACGCTTACCGCACAGATGCCTGATCGCGCCAAGCGCCGCATGGAGCTGTTTTACAAGCGATATGCCCTCGCCGATATCACCGACGAGTCCGAACGCGAGCGGCTGCTTGGCCTGTATCCCGTGCTGGAAACCCAGGATCTGTATATCAGCATCGAGCTGTCCGAGCGCGAAAAGGACGATGTCGAAAGCTATCTGACCGACGCAGGCTATACCCTCGAACAGTATGAGGCGGATCTGCAGGCGCTTGGCGGCGAGGTAGAGGAAACCTATGTGCCGAATTTTCGCCTCGCGGTCGAGTACGTCCTGACCGAAGAAGGCCTCACCGTTACCATCCCGAACGATTCCGTGCAGTACGATCGAGAGCATTTTGCCCTGCTGTCCATCCGGCTGCTGGAATTCTTTGCCGCGGACGGCCCAAGCGAGGACGGTGACGGCTATCTGTTCATCCCCGACGGCTCCGGTGCCCTCATCGATATCAACGGCCAGGACGAGAACCGACGCCGTATTCTGTCGGGTCAGGTTTACGGACTCGATGCCGCCATACAGCAGACGGTCAGCGACCGCGAGGGTGAAGCCTACCGCATGCCGGTTTTCGGCATCGTCCGCAACGACCACACCGCCAGCTTCGCTATCATTGAAAGCGGTGACGATGCCGTCGAAATTACCGCCAAGCTCGGTGAGCCCAACAGCTCGTATTATACCGTTTATCCCACTTTTTGCTGGACGAGCGAGGAATTTGTTACGGTCGATACCAAGGTCAGTTCGCTCAACTCGGCCAAAAAAATCTATATTTACGACGGCAATGTCACCACCAATGATCTGACGGTTCGCTATTATGCGCTGGCTGGTGACCAGGCCGATTACAGCTCCATGGCCGCCATCTACCGCGCGTATCTTACCGCACGGGGGATGGACGCACGCGAGGAGGCCAACCACCTGCATTTTGGGCTGGAAACCCTCGGCACGGCCTTGTATTCCAAGGATTTTCTGGGCTTTTCCTATCAGGCGGACGCTGCCTTTACCACCTACGAGCGCAGCGCGGAGATCGCCGCATATTTCCGGGACAACGGGGTGGATAACCTCTTCCTTTCGCTGACCGGATGGAGGGAGGACGGACTGGACGCCGGGATCGCTGACCGGCTCAGGCTATCCGGTGCGCTGGGGGGAAAGACGGGGTTCCGCTCCCTCCTCGACTGGACCGGCGAGCAGGGGATTCCGCTGTTCCCGGATCTGGACTTCCTCTTCGTGGCTCGGGACGGCTGGTTTGACGGCTTCTCGCCCTCCGGCGACGCGGCACGTATGCTCGATAAGGAATATGCGGGTATCGCCCGCTTTGAGCCGGATACCCAGCAGTACGGCGAGCTGCAGTACGCCGTGTCGCCGAGCCGCTATGCCGGTTATCTCGAGGGGTTCCTCAAAAACTACCGCGAGTACGATCATCCCGCCCTGTCTCTCAGCACCATGGGGGAGTATCTCAATTCCGATTTCGCCTCCGCCCATCCGTCCAACCGCGGGCAGTCCATGCAGACCATCACCGGCCTGCTCGCCGGACTCGAAGACGAGTTTTCGCTCAGCTTTGACGGCGGCAACGCCTATGTGCTGCCCTACGCGTCGCTGATCCGGGACGTGCCCACAGAATGCTCCAACTATCTCGGCGAGTCCGCTTCGGTACCCTTTTATCAGCTGGCTGTCAGCGGTGCGGTTTCCTGCCAGTCCGCGCCGGTCAATCTCAACGAGGATGCCGAGACGACGCTGCTGCGCTGCATCGAGAGCCGCACATCACCTGGCTTCGTGCTGGCGGGCGATCATATCGAACGTCTCAAGAAAACCGATTACAGCTATTATTATGCCGTCAGCTTCGAGGTGCTCAAGGAAAAGGTGCTCGAGCAGTACCGCTATGTGGCCGAGGCGCTTGCGCCCGTTGAGGGCAGCCCCATGATCGCTCACCGCCTGGTTGCCGACGGCGTCGCCTGCACCGCATACGACAACGGCGTATCCATTTATGTCAACTATAACAACGAACCCTATTCGGCCGGCGAAATCGTCGTGCCCGCCCGGGGCTATCTGGCGGTGGATTGACCGGAGAAAGGAGAGGACGCTCATGTTTACCCTCAAAAAAGACCGCGCGTCCGGCGGACGCGCATTGTCCGGGCACAGGGACAACCAGTGGATCGGGCTTGTGTTTGTCGCTCCCTTTCTTATCGGATTTGTCGTCCTCTTTGTCAGGATGATGATTTCCGGCTTGCAGTTCGCCTTCTCCGACGTCAGTCTCCGGGACGGCCTGCAGCTCACCTTCAACGGCTGGGACAATTTTTATTACGCGCTGCGGGTGGATCCCAGCTATTTGCAGATCGCCCTTTCGGATCTCCGCAGCCTGATCACGTCCATTCCCCTTATTCTCGTCTTTTCTCTGTTTGTCGCGGTCATCCTCAATAAGAAGGTATGGGGTAGAACGGCCTTCCGCGCCATCTTTTTCCTCCCTGTTATCGTGTCTACCGGTCTGCTCAGCAAGATGGATACCGGGAATTTCGTGATGACCGCGATGAACAGCGCGGCGGTGGAAAGCGACACTTCCACCGCTCTGGGCAGCCTTACCGCCATCGGGGATATTTCGGTGTTCCTTCAGCAGCTCAACTTCAGTCCCACCCTCATCGACACCGTCTCCTCCGCGGCTTCCGGGATCATGGACATCATCAATCGTTCTGGCGTGCAGATTCTTATTTTCCTCGCCGGTATCCAGTCCATCCCCACCTCCGTTTACGAGTCCGCCAGCGTCGAGGGTGCGACCGCCTGGGAAACCTTCTGGAAAATCACCCTGCCGATGGTCAGCCCCATGCTGCTCGTCAACGTCGTCTATACCGTCATCGAAAGCTTGACCCGCGACAATACCGGGCTGATGAGTTTTGTCAACGGCGTCGCGTTCTCCAATGGCCAATACGGCCGCGCCGCCGCCGAGGACGACAACGTCAACGGCTTTATCGTCACCAGCGGCTACCGCGACTATCAGCGCCAGAAGGAGATCTTCGAGGAGAGCGAGCCCGGCTACGCCCA
>ERZ839823.3116-NODE-3116-length-11364-cov-4.378194_pt1 | contig 11364 bp, 10 predicted proteins | sample MGYA00519862_ERZ839823 | MGnify/ENA primary metagenome ERZ839823 (study PRJEB31850, sample SAMEA3708853) | human gut metagenome | biome: human gut; feature: human-associated habitat; material: faeces | place: China | collected 2014 ...
GACATCGCAGCATGCGTGCGTGGCGATCGGGCGAATGCAGGTACGTGGAATGATCGTTTTGGCTTTGAAGTGTTCAGCGTGGGCATCGAAAGCATCGAGCTCACCGAGCAATCACGTCAACTCGTGCAGCAGTTCGCCTCGAATAGGATGAATGTTGCCGCATACGAGGGCGTTTCCCCAGCAAGCTGGCAATATGGCTGCCCAGCAGCGCATTGCGCAAGGCATCCAAGACAACGGCTTTGGCGATGGCGGCATGTTACTGGGCATGAATATGGCGCAAGCCATCAATCCTATGACCGCCGCCCCGGTTCAAGCGCCGGCACCTGCGCCGGCACCGGAAGCCGCTGCTCCCGCCTCTCACACGGCATCCATGTCTGTGGAAGAACAAGTCGAGGCGATGAAAAAATGAGGCTTCTGCTGTTTTCGTGGGTTAGAGGACGGGGACCGGCAATCGGATGGGTAGGCCGGAGCATCTGAGTTTGATCATGGCGATGAGGTTGTCGACGTGGTGGAAGCCGTAGGCCATGCGTATGGTGACCTTGATCCTGTTGTTGAACGCCTCCAGTCGCGCGTTGGAGTGGTCGGGTCGGATGGTTCTGAGGATGTCGTCCCGGCGCCTGCGGATCTTCCTGCATAGTTCGACGATCTCGGGGATGCGCGAGTGGCTGGCCCAGTTGATCCATCGTTTGAGTTTCCCCCCCCCTCGGCTTGGCCGGCGGGCTGGTGCAGGAGCGTGCGCAGGAGTTCCTTGAGCTGCCAGGAGCGGTAGAGCTGGCCCTTGGGATCCACGCCGGCGAGCGTGGCGAGGGCCGTGGATTGGCGCTCGGCCAAGTCGCCGGGGTTTCTGAGCACGGCGTATTTCAGGCCCTTCATCGCCTCCGCGGCCGTCTTATCCTTCGCTCGCCTGGCCTGGTTCCACAACCGTTTCCTGACCCGGTCCAGGCAGTCGGTCATCCAGGAGACGATGTGGAATGAGTCGGGCACGCGCTCCGCGTTCGGGCAGTATCCGGCGACGGACGAGTCGATCCACCTGGCGCCGTCGCCGGTGACGATCCTGATGGAGGCGCGCTGCTCCGGCGTCAATTCTTCGAAGAACAGGTCGAGGACCTGTTTGCCGTATCCGTCGTGCGCCCAAATCACCCGCTTGCGTTCGTGGTCGACGACGACGGTGATATACGTGTGGCCCTTCCTGTGGCTGGTCTCGTCCACGCCGATCGCCGTGAGCCCGTCGAACATGCATGGCATGCCGGATTCCAGCCGGCCGGCGACCCGTCCGGCGATGTCGCCCGCGGTCCTCCACGCGACATGCAGGAAACCGCTCACGGTCTTCCTGTTGGCGACCGTCATCAGCCACGTGCATTCCATCTCGAAGTCGCGCGTGAACCGGATGCCCGGCTCCGCCCACGGAACCCGCGACACCACCACGCCATGTACACGGCATTCCACACGCGGAGCCGGACCCACGAGCTCGACCCGATAGCAGCCGAAGTCCTGGTGCCGCTAACGCCTTTCGCCGCCCCCGTCGTCGTATTTCGGGCATTTGCGCCCGCAGCGCGAGCAACGCAACGCGGCCTTCCTGCACCTGACGCGCGCCACCAGGACCGGAGCGTCGCGCAGCGGGGAATCGTCGATGGACACGTCCTCGACGACCATGCCCTTGACGTTGAGCAAACGTTTGAATATGTTCTTCATAAGGCGTTTTCTGTGGTTCTTTTTCTTGGTCGAAAAACAAACCTACAGGAAACGCCCCTCACACCCTCATAATCAACGGCTCAACGACGAGACGACACCCACGAAAACAACACAAGAGCCAGAAATGGTGACTCTGCATCTTGAAGAACTTCTTCCAATGTGTAATTCTTCAAAGCGGTTTCCACGGCGATGATCCGAGGGTAAATTAAAGATTTCAACGCCATATCAAAAGAATTCAATGATGAAATTTGCTCGAAGGACTGCAAGTGAAGACGATTCTTTGCAATGCCAGCGAATCGGTACCCCTTATAGCCGTGGTAATACCCCAGGTTTTTCAATTCTCTTTTTTGCAATTCACCAGAACATGCAATGCCGTTATCACACAGATGCTGCATAAGTTCATCCAGTGTTTTCATTGCACCCCTATTCGCCAAAGTCATAAGGGTTAATTGTAACTTGAAGTATGCCTTAGCAGTGTGGTGTCTGCCGGCTCATGGTGTTGGAAGAATCTTTTTCATTACGGTTATGGTTTTCGCGCTACCCGATTACGACGCGATTATGACGGGATTACGACGCGATTCGGTTTCTGACGACGCGATTGCATCTTGCTTATTCCCCGGTTCCATACCTTGTTGGGTGTCTTGCTGCCAAGGAGCTTCATGGGGCATCGTTGATTTCCTTGGCGATTACGTTGAACTCATCCCGCATGAGCGTGAAGTATATGTGATTGGAATCTGGGTGCGTGAAAATGCGTGAAAATGCGCGGAAGTGCGCGAGAGAAGTGCTCGAATCTGCTTTGACAGGCTGCTGCTTTTATGCAGTCTCTATCTGTTGAAAGTCTCTCGCGCTCGCGAAGAAAACACGGCCCATAGTGAATGCGGATTGGGCAGCGTGCAACTATTCAGGTGTTACCTACGAACGTATATACAGCGTCAATTGGCTTTATTACTATTGCCGTAGGCAAATTCAGCCGGATATCTCTGAGCATTCTTCGCAAGCTTATCGAGGATTATCTCGTCAAGGTCAAATCCAAATTTGTCAGATAGCATGATGCAATATATGAGTACATCTGCTATTTCCTCATGAATATGTTCGATATTGCTGTCTTGTGGCTCGTCGTTCCATTGGAAACATTCCAGAAGTTCTGCGGCCTCAATGCTGATAGATTTGGCAAGATTGCCGGGAGTGTGGAATTGAGACCAGTCCCGCTCTGCTACGAATTTACGGATTGCGTTGATGCTTGAATCGGAAATCATAATACGTAAGTGTATGTCGAATCTTTTCTGAAGGCCTCTCTCGGGTGCATAATGAGCATATGACGAAGAGCGCGCTTCCAAAGCCAATCATTATAGATTTGCCGTATCAGAGCATTGATGACAAAGCAGAAATAGAGAAAGCCTTTGTCGAGCAATTAGGATATGAGACATTATCTGCTGTTGAGCGTGAGACTTTGCACTCTATTTTCGATTATCCAACGGTGTATGTGGTTCATTCAAAGAAGAGGAATCAGCATACTTTACGTCCCGAATATACGGTGTATGTGGGAGAGACGAATAATATTCGTAGTCGAACAATGCAGCATCTGAGGGAAGATCCCAAAACGAGAGTTGATTGGAAGGAATTTCAAGAAAATTTGCAGAGCGACGCTCGTTCTGTGTGGCAGTATGTCATTGGCAATCCGCATTTCAACAAATCTCTGACTTTGGACGTGGAGAACCGGCTGATGCATTATCTTCTTGGCTCTGATGCAGTCAAGAATTTGAACAATCGTCGCACCAATGCGCAAGGCGACTACTATACGCAGGATGAATTCAGCCAGATTTTCTCGGACATCTGGCTGGAACTGAACCGACAGGATTCGGAACTATTTCCGGCTGAGGAGATTATTCGCGATTCTGCACTTTTTAAAGCATCGCCTTTTCACCAATTGAGTGATGATCAGATAGCTGCGGAAGAATCGATTATGGACGCGCTTTCTGAAGCTCTTGCCGGCTCTGGTGATTCAGCCGATTCCGGTTTATCGAGACTGATTTTCGTGCAAGGCGTTGCGGGTACTGGAAAGACGGTTTTGCTAAGTCACCTGTTTTATCGCATAGCAACAGAAATGGATATCAATGGGCGCACCAATGACGAAGATGATGAAGATATTCTGGAAACCGATTCATCACTAAAAATCAGTAAGGAAGATCGCAGAAAAGCATATATCCTTGTCAACCATAACCAGCAAATGCACGTCTATAACCAAATTGCAAGCAAATTAGGTTTGCAGAAACATTTTGGCGAGGTGGCTCTTAAACCGAGTCAATTCATCAATCGATTTAGTGAGAAAACAACAAGTAATCGAGCTATTGCGGACAAGCCCCGAGGCAAAGCCGATGTAGTGCTTGTTGATGAAGTTCATCTGCTGTTGACGCAGGGTGACCAAGGATACTCGGGCAAGAACATGCTGCACGATTTATTGCGTCGTGCGAAAGTGGTTATTGCGGTATTCGACCCGAATCAGATTTTGCAAACCTCGCAGCGTTGGAGCGAAGAGGATCAGGACATACTCTTTCCGCAGCAAACAGAAGGCGACGTGCAAAAAACTGCTGCTGGCTATAGTGGGCAGTTGGAGCGATTTGTGCCATTGAATATGTGGGGTGATCACTATTTGCTAAGTCGCATATGCTTGCATAGGCAATTTCGCATTGCTGCGGGTGATGCGACGATTCGATGGATTGATGATTTCGCTGATGGTAAGAGAATAGGTCGTATTCCTCAAGACATTGGGGAAAAGGATAGAGAAACAGGCGAATATGTCCGCGAGCCATTTGAAATCAGAGTATTCGATTCGCCGGTTGAACTGTTTAAAGCCATAAAGGAGAAGGCATATCTAAAGGCTTCAGGCGTTGACGGATGCGGGCTTTCTCGTGTGGTTGCTACGTATGATTGGGAGTATAAGGGCGGCAAAATTAACGATTCCAGTCCCGATGGTCTCTGGAATGTTGAGATGCATCGCGATGCACAGGGAGTATGGCGCATGGGAGCGGCTCAGGGGATGCCGAGAGGATACGATGCGTTTAATCCTGATGGAAGAGCTGATTATTCCTGTCATCCATGGAATTACGAAATCAAGGTAGGGGATAAGGGGCTTTCTCTAGATGCTGTCTGGGCAGAAAGTCCGCATACGCTTAATGAAGTGGGATCAACGTTCTCTATTCAGGGGTTTGATCTTAATTATGTAGGTGTCATCATTGGACCGTCGGTTACCTATCGCGAGGGGAAAATCGTTTTTAACGAAAAGGCAAGTTGTAATAAACGTGCAGTGAGTAAGAGGAACGGCTCAATCAGCTACGCGCAATCCAATCTGCGTAATGAACTGAATGTTCTGCTCAAACGCGGTGTGCATGGATTGTATTTATTCGCCGTTGATCCTGAACTGCAGGCCACTCTCAAAGAAGCTGCCAGTAAGTAATTGCTTGACTGTACTTGATGTTCATCTTTGAGTTTATCCAGCCGATGCGTATGCAATGTTGAGCGATACATAGCCATCCGAAAAGAGGCCGCCATGAAATACGGGATGAGGAAACCCAGCTGGAAGAAAAGCCTGTCTGCGCGTACGAAGGGCCGCGCCGCCCGTGCGGTCAAGCGTGCGCTGATTCCCGGTTACGGCAAGAAGGGCATGGGCTGGCTGCATCCCAAGCGCAAGCTGTACAACACCATCTACAAGAAGACCACGTTCAGCCTGTTCGATCTGTTCAAGTAACCGGGGCTAAAGGGGGAAATCACATGTGTTCCAATCCAGACACGTACGAGTTCCGACTTTCATTAGACCTTCCTCAACAGAGCGCCGTTCCTACTGATACGTTTTCTGCCTTGCGGGAAATCCATGAATATTCAGCGGAGAACGGCCCGCGTTTCCACACGGCTGCTGAGATGTTTGATTCTCTGGGAATATGACAGGTCCCGCCATGCGAACATTGCGCATGGCGGGATCTGGTTTTGTCGCTGTTGAGCTGTCGGACACTCAGGCGAGCATGGCCTCGATGTTGTTGCCTTCCGGATCGTGCACGAAGGCGGCGTAGTAGGTCGGACCGTAGTTCGGGCGCAGGCCGGGCTGTCCACCGACTTCGTTCGTATCCTCGTTATCCTCGGCACTTTCGTCGTATTCTTCGCTGAACGAGTATCCCAGATTGCGCGTCATCGCATTCTCGATCACGTCATAGGTCCACATGCGTTTGTCATCATATCGAGCGAAAGCAAGCGTGCTGGAAATCAACAGCATGCTGTTCAGTGGTTCCCATTGCCGCATGTCCTTGTCGTTCTCGGCCTGTGCAATGGCGTCCAACGGCACGTAGCGTTTGAGCAGACCGTAGACGGAGAAACTGGCGGCGAGCACGATCGCCATCCACGGGAACGTCGGTGACTGCACAGCGAACATGCCCACGCCCAGCGCCACGTTGAGCAGAGGCGTAGTCAGGTACGCGATTGAGGTCTGCAGCGCCTGGCCGTTGACCACCAGATATATGTACAGCAACCAATTCACGCTGATAGCCGTGGTGGCGGCGAGTTCCAGCGCGAGAACAGCCTTTTGCTCCGCTGTGCGCGTCAAAGCGCGGCGATCGCGCGATGATATGCGCGATAGCGGCGGAACGCCATCAGCAGCGCAATCATGACCACCAGCGTGGCGATCAGCCGATACGCCAGCACGCTGATGGCATTCATGCCGGACAGCGCGTGCCAGTACAGCGGCAGCACGCCCCAGCCGATATTGGAAACGAGCAGCGCGGCAATCCCCATCCGCGTCTGCTCGACAGCACGAACCGAAGTCATACCCGCCACCATAGTGCCTGATTGTGTCACTGCCGTGCGTGTGCTCACACGGCATTTGTTAGAAGCTGTTCCGGGAATCGAATACAAGTTATCCCCGACCCAATACGGTCTGATTATCTCAGCACCGCTCCCGAATGAAATCGAAGATCATATCGAACACCTGCGGGCTCCAGAAGTCGCGCTCGTGTTCTGCGCCGTCGACCAGCACCAGCCGCGAGTCCACGCCGTGTTCGAGAAGCCTCTTGTGCATCTTGACCGACTGCCGGTAGGGGACCACGGTGTCGGCGGTGCCGTGCAGCAGCATCGTCGGCGGATAGGCCACCCCGTCACGCACCTGCAGGTACGGGCTCATGTCGGCCGCCCGGCGGCGCACGTCGTCGCTCAATCCGGTTTCATGGGTCGCCCCGACCACTGCGGCGAACGGGCCGAAATAGTACAGCCGGAACGGGTCATCCTCGTTGCCGAACGCGTCGATCGCCTCCATCATGTCGGTGGGCGGGAAGCAGCTGACCACGAAGCTCACCGCGTCGCTTTCGGTGGCATAACTGCCGTCTTCATACCGCGGGTCGTCGGCAGTGAGCCCCACCAGCAGAGACGTGTTGCCGCCGGACGACGTGCCCCAGATGCCCAGCCGCTCAGGGTCGATGTGCCACTGCCGCGCGTTCGCCCGCAGGTACCGGATCGCCGCCTTGACATCCTTCAGATAGGCAGGGAACACGGCACTGGCGTCACGCGAGGCGTTGCGATGGTTCACCGTCGCCACCACGAATCCCTCTCGCGCCAGTTCGGATAGCTGCGGGATCTCGTAATCACGGTCCGGTGTGGTCCACGCGCTGCCCTGCACGAACACCACGGTGGGGTAGCGGCGGTCATCATCGTCGCCGGTGGATTGCGGCGCGATGATGTCCATCACCAGATCATCGGCCCCGGTGCGATACGCCACGTTGCGGGTGAGCCGGGCCAGGCCGGTGAGCGTGGGATTATTCGGTACGTGGACGGTTTCGACGGTTCGGTCTTCTGACGGCGTGATATTCGGCATGAGGCAATGTTACAGCGAATGGTTCTCAATAAGAAAGGTGCGAGTCCGTTATGTGAGGAAACGAACACGGATTACTTCGTAAGCCCGGTATTTTGCCGGTCTCTGAAATGTTCGATTGTGCGGAAATGTTCGGAATCCTCTCACTTTTCTTATTGAGAACGATTCGCTGCTACATCCGGAACGCAGCGCGCGGGTACGCTAAACTGTGTACAGCTCAGAAACTCACCCCAAGGAGATGCCATGAACCCGAGACGCGGGCCGATCGTCGCAGGCGAAAAGATCCAATTCACCGACCGCAAGGGCAAGAAGATCACCGACCAGCTGACCGCCGGTGGCGTCACCCAGACCGAGCACGGGATCATTCTGCACGACGATGTGATAGGCCGCACCGAGGGCGTGGTCGTCACCACCGTCACCGCCAAGCGCGAGGCTCAGGTCAATGCGGACCATCCCGAACGCGACCGGAACAAGCCGTGGAAGGCGACCCGTGCGATCGGCGGCTGGCAGTATGCGGTCATGCGCCCCCGTCTCGCCGACTACGTGCTCTCCATGCCGCGCGGCGCCCAGATCATGTACCCGAAGGACATCGCGCAGGTCATCCAGCTCGGCGACATCCGAAGCGGCCTCAACGTGCTCGAATCTGGTGCCGGATCGGGCGCGATGAGCGTCAACCTGCTGGATGCGGTGGGGGAGTCCGGCCACCTGACCACCATCGAGCTGCGACCCGAATTCGCCCGTGTGGCCGACGCGAACGCCACGCTGTATTACGGCGAACGCCCGCGGTGGTGGGACATCAAGACCGGCGACTTCGACTCGGTCGCGGCCGGTCTGCCGGAGCACTCCTTCGACCGCATCGTGCTCGACATGCTCGACCCGTGGAACAGGCTCGAACAGGCGTACCGGGTCATCGCGCCCGGCGGCGTCCTCATCGCCTACATCACCACCACCACGCAAATGAGCCGACTCGTCGAGGCTCTGCGCGAAGCCGGCCATTGGACCGATCCCGCCATCCAGGAGACGCTGGAACGCACGTGGAAGGCGCAGGGGCTTGCCGTGCGGCCGGACCATGCGATGATCGGCCACACCGGCTTCCTTGTGGTCTCCCGCGCGATGGCGGAGGGGTTCGCGGCCCTGCGCAAACGCGACCGCGCCACCAAGGATACGACCACTGACATCGATTCGCTCACCCCCGAACAGCGCGAGGCCCAGCTGGACGATCTGGAGCTGCGCGACATTTCGGACCACAAGCTGCGCAAGGTGCTGCGCGACCTCGACCTGCAGACGTCCCGACTGTCGCAGGACGACCAGGCCTGCGAGCAAGGCGAGGCGACGGCGATCTGACAGCCCAATCAGGCGCGGCGAATCTTAACGGCAGGCAATGATTTGGTGATGACGGGAAGTCGAGCGCCCCTCGTCTGCCACAATGGAGGCAGTGACGTCGTACGGAAAGGTCCTGAAGAATGGGCGTGAATCTCAGCAAGGTCGAGAAAAAGGCGAAGAACTATTCCCACGTGCTGCTGGTCATGCGGCACGCGAAGGCGGAACCGTTCAACGACAAGGGCGACCATGACCGCGAGATAACCGACAAGGGCGAGAAGCAGGCGAAGATCGTCGCCAAGGGGCTCGTCGGCATGAAACTGCTGCCCGACCGCGTCGCGTGCTCCGGCGCGGTCCGCGCCCGGCAGACGCTGGAGAGAATGCTCAAGGTGTTCGGCGACCATCCCAAAGTCGAATACCGCCAGGCCCTGTACGACGGCGGCATGCAGGCCGTGTTCGACGAGCTCGCCAACGCCAAGGACAAGACCCGGGTCCTGATGGTCCTCGGCCATGAGCCGACCGTTTCGGTGAGCTGCCAGTGGCTCGCCTCCTCGGATTCGGACATGGTCAAGCTGGATCTGCTCAACCTGGGCATGTCCACCGCCTCCGTGGTGGTGTTCGGCTCCGATCAGCCGTTCAGCCGCTGGCAGGTACACGACGCCGAGCTGCTCGCCGTGCTCAGTCCCAAGGATTTCGACTAGGGATGACACCTTTTTGCCGGCCGGTCTCTCTCGCGAACGGTGACAGCCGGCTTGTGTTATAACCACCGTTTATAACGACACCTTAATGCTTCTGATGGCCTCGCAATCGGCGGGTTTTGGTAATCTAGGCGGGGCATAGTCGTACATAACGGAGGATTCATGCCTGCACTTACATCCGTCTCGGGATTCCCGCGCATCGGACAGAATCGTGAACTGAAGAAGATCATCGAAGCCTACTGGAAGGGCGCCGCCTCACTCGACGAGGTGCGCGGCACCGCCAAGGAACTTCGCGCGAAGCACTGGAAGCTGCAGGCACAGGCCGGCGTCGATCTCATCCCCAGCAACGACTTCAGCTACTATGACCAGATGCTGGACACCGCGATCCTGCTCAACGTCATCCCGCAGCGTTACAAGCGACTCGCCTTCACGAACCCCGAGGAGACGCTGTTCGCCATGGGCCGCGGCTATCAGGGCGACAAGGGCGACGTGACCGCCCTGCCGATGAAGAAGTGGTTCACCACCAACTACCACTACATCGTTCCTGAAATCGAGGAGAGCACCGAGATCCGCCTCAACGGCACCAAGCCGTTCGACGAGTTCAACGAGGCAAAGGCCCGGGGTATCCTCACCAAGCCGGTGCTGATCGGTCCCTACACCTTCCTCAAGCTCGCCCGCAACGCGCAGGCCGAGGAGCTCACCTACGACAAGGGCCTGGTGAACGCGGTCGCCGCCGTCTACGCGGAAGTGATCAAGCGCTTCGCCGCACTCGGCGCCCAGTGGCTGCAGCTCGACGAGCCGTACCTCGTGCTCGACAAGGAGGACGGCGACGTCTCCCTCTTCAAGAGCCTGTACGCGAAGATCCTGCCCGCTCGCGAAGACAAGATCAAGGTGCTGCTCAACACGTACTTCGGCCACATCGCCGACGTGTACGAGACCGTGAACCTGCTGGGCTTCGACGGCATCGGCTTCGACCTCAACGAAGGCAAGGACGAGAACCTCGCCGCAGTCGAGAAGTACGGCGTCGCCGAGAACACCACCCTGTTCGCGGGCGTGGTCAACGGCCGCAACATCTGGCGCAACAACTACGCCGTCAGCCTCGGCCTGATCGACGCGCTTCGCCAGAAGACCGACAACGTGGCGGTTTCCACCGCCAGCTCCCTGCTGCACGTGCCGTTCAGCACCGAGGGTGAGACCGCCCTTGACCCGGCCGTGCTCAAGCACTTCGCGTTCGCTGTCGAGAAGCTGACCGAGCTCAAGGAGATCGCCGTCCTCGCCGACTCCGATGAGGACGCCAAGAAGGCATCCGCCGATCTGGCCGCCAATCAGGCGCTGTTCGACGGCACCCGTGTTGCCGCCGATCCGGCGGTCGCCGAGCGCATCGCCAAGCTCACCGACGCCGACTTCGTGCGCCAGCCGGCCCGCGCCGAGCGTCAGAAGGAGCAGCGTCTCGCCCTTGGCCTGCCGCTGCTGCCCACCACCACCATCGGCTCCTTCCCGCAGACCAAGGAGATTCGCGCCGAACGCGCCAAGCTGCGTAAGGGCGAGATCACCAAGGCCGAATACGACGAGTTCATGAAGGCCCAGATCGACGCCTGCATCAGGCACCAGGAGCAGATCGGCCTCGATGTGCTGGTCCACGGCGAGTTCGAGCGCAACGACATGGTCGAGTACTTCGGCCAGAACCTCAACGGCTTCCTGTTCACCAAGAACGCTTGGGTGCAGTCCTACGGCACCCGTTGCGTCAAGCCCCCGATCGTCTGGGGCGACGTTTCCCGCGCCAACCCGATTACCGTGGAATGGTCC
>ERZ839823.3129-NODE-3129-length-11302-cov-3.096026_pt1 | contig 11302 bp, 7 predicted proteins | sample MGYA00519862_ERZ839823 | MGnify/ENA primary metagenome ERZ839823 (study PRJEB31850, sample SAMEA3708853) | human gut metagenome | biome: human gut; feature: human-associated habitat; material: faeces | place: China | collected 2014 ...
TACCAAGGCGGAGATGATGGACTTCATTAGGAGCGGCATAGGCGTGGTTACTAATTTTTATAGGCGATTCTCCCGGAGAATGAGGGGCATGATGGAGCACTCTCCGGACTGCGATGCTATCAGCTTTACCGGACCGTAATGCGTTGTACGGCGATGGCATAGCTGTACCGAAACGCGGAAACGGCATGCGATACAGCATGGCAGTGAAAGTCCACTACAGGCAAGGCAGTAGGAACTGTAAGCAGAGGGCAAGGGCGTCCGTCGTGAGGCAAAGTCTGAAGGAAGCCCAAGGCAAAGCCTCGGTCTGACGAACAGGGACTGTATATAAGGCATTATCTGACAAGCAATAGCGCAGGTGTTGACACCAATCTACGAGCCGTGGTTTTCAGACGGAAGCTTCGGCTACAGACCGTACAGAAGCGCAAAGGATGCCATACTCAAGGTGAAGGAATGTACCGTTTATTATTGAGGACAGCATAAAAATGTTTTATTACTGCGGATTGCAGGAATGGGACCGGGAAAAAGGCTAACTGACCGACACCTGCCTGTCGGCGCATGATATATTCAAGAAATACCTGGATTATTTCAGAATACCGCATGAAAACTGAACTCCTCACGCACGGCTCATATAAAGCTGTGCGTGAGGTTTCTGTAATATTTCGTGCTTTCGCAAAGAAGGTAAAGTGTTTATCATCTGCGAAAAGTGAAAATTCAGTGAATTTTCACTTTGTTCATGTGATTTTTGCGGAAAATGGCTCAGTTAAAAATAAGGCAGCTGCTATCATACACCGACTCAGTCATGCCGCTGTCGTAGCAGAGGATTTCATAATAAAGTCTGTTTAAAATATAATCTGTTCACTTCTGCCAAAGTTCATTTCCTCCTTGCCGACATTGAGGTGCAGACACAAACTCTCTTTCTTTGAATATACCAAAATAGAAAGCGTTACCAAACAACTCAAGGCAACAAACTTATCTACATATAATGGCATCAGGCACGAGAGAGTGACTACCATACCTGCTTCAGTTTTTAATCAAAATATTTTTTATATCTGCTAAATGCAGGATCTTCTAATACATCCAACTTATTACCCGTTTGTTGTTGAATAAGCATACGACAAATCCCTATTCTGTGTAGCATGGGAGAAACAATTGTATGTGTAGAGTTTAGATATGTTTTAATATCTTCAACAGATATTGGGGTTTTATAACCGTGTGAGCTACTAGCAATTATAACTCCGTCATCTCTTAAAGGCGCTATCACTTTTCGATAAAGAAAATTTCGACTTATTTTTTGTTTTGTATATTCCCTCAGAATTGTTATAATTTGGTTAGAATAAATATATCGTGTGGGATCAACATTTTGTACGTAGAAAAGTAGGTATCGAAGAAATGCTACTTGCGCTCGTTTTTCATCTGTCTCTATCTCTTCATTCTTTGTAATAAAGTCCGATGCGCATTTTACCGATAAAGCATAAATGTCTTTGTCAAAATTACATTCTTCAGGAGTTGTTGTTCCCCAATAAGGCTCTTTTTTATTCGGGAACTCATCGAAAGCCATTATTTTGCCCCGCAACATTTCATAATAATTTGGAACATTGGGATCTGTTAAGAAACGATTAATGGATCCACCTATAAAATCTGCGAGCTGAACAAGTATGTTGTCTTTGCTATCACAATAATCAAAATCATATTCATTGAGAAGATTGTACTGTGGTCTTCTTTCAGCAACATATTTTTTGAATGACTCCTGAAATTCTGTTGTTCCAGTTTCATCCTCAAGAATCTTCAATTTTGGATATACATGATATAACATGTCATAAAGTCTTTGATGTAAAAACTTTATAAAAGATTTTTTGTACTCAGTAAGAGGAGTATCGTTTATAAATTCTTGTTTATTTGCAATGAAAAGTACAATACGAAATTCTATTGGCAATAATTGAGAAATAATACGGGTACGTCTTTTATTATCACTGCCTATCTTACTTGACTTTAATTCTGTGTTTGCAAAACCGTTATTTTTCTTTATTTCATTGATTGCATTATGCAATTCTGCGATTTTTGTTTCTTCAACAACTACAGCACACAAAATATAATATTTTGATGCTCCTTCAGTGGTGAAATCAAAGCCAAAACTACCACACTCATCTATGTATGCTGTCCTATTAGGTTGGGATTGTACTATTATTTGTTTTTCCATATCATCAAGTGATAACTGGTATCCTTGGTCCATTATTTTCACCTCTTTTAATCCACTATGGATGATATTTTTTCAAATAGCTCTGGTGCATCGACAACCACAAGCGCAATCTTCTCTCGAACTCGAGTAATTCCTTGGTAAAAAAGATTAGGGTATAAATAATCCGGATTTGGGTGCGGAATACCTTGCAAAATATTATTTGTATCGTAATAGAAAGACTTGTCCATTAACATAAGAACATTGTCAAATTCTTGTCCAATAACATGATGTGTATCAAAGTCTTCCTCATATTGAGTATAGGGGCTGTAATTGTAATTTGATTTAGAATAATTTATAAATGTATAGCCTTTATTTCGATAATATTCAATAATGTTTTTCGCTTCGTCTATTGAATTTGCATAGGCTAGTGATACATTATCGTATTTCATAGGAATATGTGGCTTTCTGTTTAGATTTCTTACAGAAATAATAAAAGACGCTAACTCTTTGTTGGTTCGTATTTTTTCAGATAACTCATATTTCCCTAGTAAAGGGAGTGAAGATATTTTGCTGACAATGGCATTTCGTTTTTCAGTACTTGATAGAACTTGCTCTGGATCAGAGGAAAAAACGCAGATCTGTTTACCTTTCCTAACTCGATTGCACAAATCGTCAAACTGTTTAGGATAAAACCTATGGGATTCATCGACAAGTATATAATGGTAATTATCTATTACTTCTGGATGATATTTAAGGTAACCTGCTGCTATGATGTTAAAATTTTTTATTTCCGTCTTTAGTTTTTCTTGTCCGTAAGACAATTTTCCACAATGAATAACAGCAGTTTGATCTATTTTAGATAATTCTTTAGCAACATCATAAAGCAACAGTGTTTTTCCTGTGCCGGGCTTTCCGACTATACTATAAAATCCGTCACAATTCAGTTTGTTTATATGATCCAATATCTCTTTTTTGATTTGTTCTTGAGCTTGTGTAAGAAAATATTCGCCGTTAATAAATTTTTCAGGTGTATTAAGAGGAGAAACCAAATAGTCTGAAGCTCTGAACATGTTGTCTATTTGCTTTAAATATTCATTTTTGAATGCAATAACAGCCTGGACAACTTCCGAAAAATGAACCTGTAGTAAATCATTGGCTTGGGTTAATTTGTAGGTAGTCAGAGAATCAGTAATTACAGTATAAAACTCCGTTTGTTTTCCTAAATGAGCAAGGTAGTGTTTGTTTTTCCTTAGTTGATTTAAGATATCTTCTACAGGTACAGAACGACTTTTTATTTCAATATTAAGGCAGCTAGCTTCCGTGAATTTAAGCAAATCGAATTCCTTTCCGATCTGAGGAATCTGATAATTCAAAAAGAAGCCGTCAAGTGAACTAATAGATATACCAAAGTTTAATAGAGCATCGACCAATTGACGCAAAGAGCAAATTTCGTGCATTTGCGTTCTCTTATCCTCGTCTTTACCGGATGCATGCTTTTCCACATGTCGATAGGACACCTCGTTATTTATTCGCGATAAAATGTATAAATTAACTGGTTTTGTCATCATGATCACCTTACAAATAACGAAGAAAGTTTATTTCTGATTTCAGTATCGCTCGGCACTTCTCTTACTCCGTATCCCATAATACGACCTTCAGGATGGCGACGCAGATTAGGTAACACAAACTTATTAAACAAGTCGGTTGCAAACTCATATTTTCCTCTGCTAAGCAAAGCTCCTCTAAGATAGCCATTCATAATGCCCGCAGCAAAGTCCGCAAGCTGTATACCGGCACTTTGCGAACTACACTCTGTAAGAACACCTGAGTAAATGTTTTTGTATTTGATAAAATCACCTTTTACCGCAATTTCGTGGCAAGCTGTTTTCAACTTTTTAATTTTGTCAGGATTAAGCTCGTCCATAATTATTGTTGCAAAATCATTGGGTTGAGCATCCATATTTACTCGCTGCATTGATTCTTGCAGATGAAACTTCAAAACCTCCTCTTCGGATTGGTAACACGTTTGAGTGTATACACATGTAACCGTAAAGATAAATTCGAGGGATTTTTTGTCTACCGCTCGATTAAAAACACGACGATAATATCGTTTTAGAGTATCTTCGGATTTGGTTTTTAGAAATTCTGAACGGTACTTGCTCTTGTGTATCTCCCAAAGGTCAGACCATTTGATTTCCTCACTTACAGGGATACTATAATGTTCATTTAATTCTGCAATTTCGTTTTGAAACAAACGATAGTCATCGGCAGAAAATCGCACGTTAGAGCGTATGTATAATGGGTGGCTGTGGCGAAACTTTTCATTTGGCCGCTCATTATATACCCCGGCTTCATCGGTAAAAACTAAATATGTTTCGCTCACATTTGCACTCCTTTCTAAATTAAATATAAAAAATTAAATATAAAAACTACATAATATTGTCAAGGTTTTCAAACAATATCTTACCTTTGGGGGTTAATTCTCCATCCGGCATAACAATGTCCAGATCAATCATTTTATCTTTTAAGCTATTAGGCAAATCAGTAAAATGAACAGATCTAATAAGTTTAAGTTCTTTTGGTGAGAATGCATCAAAAATAGTTTGTAAGAAACGAGCCGAAAGAGATAATTCATTTTGGTGCTCAATTATATTTCTATATTTCATATCAATACGTCTTAGCTGTCTTCGTAGTGAATCAGCTTCCTCTTCCTTTTCACGCAACCTCTTTACATATTCTTCTTTCTGCGTTTCGTTTAATTTTGCTTTATCGAATAACTCATCAAACATTTTTTGTTTTTCGTCTTCGACTGTTTGTAATTCTTGTGTTTTCTCCTCTTTTGCATAAGACAAATGTGAAACCTTATCGTTTAAATCGTTGAGTTTTTCACCGAAGCGTTCCTCTATTTTTCCCAAAGTCACAGAAACATCTTTCATAAAATCATAAGACATATCATAAAAATGGTTGCTTGTTTCTTCAGTCTTAAAATAAAAGAAAACCGATATAAAAATAGAGAAAAACGCCAATAACAAAGACAAAAGACTTTCCAATGAAAAACTGCTTTTATAGAAAATAAAACATAATGCAGTAACAATTAATAATCCAGCGATACATCCGGCAATTAATAATATAATTTTATATATATTTACCTTGTTCTTTGAGGTTTCAAGTTGAATCATTTTATCAAGTGTAGTGTTAATTTCATTTAATTCGTTGTGATTCTTTTTCATTTACCATTCCTCATTTTCTGTTTTAAACTTAATCCACTCAGGTTGCATTTCTTTTAAAGCCTGAGCGTTACGAATTTCTTGAGCCAAAACTTTCTTAGCTGTATCGGTTTCGTTCTCAATATAAGGTTCTCGTTGGCTTGCAACCTTGCTATCGAAACTACCTAAATGGCGGCTTACATACGTAACAAAATTCTCGACATCATCTTTGCAGTCAAACAAAAGCACAACTTCTAATAACCGTCGAGTTGCAATTTGCGCCTCTCTACCATTTGCATCTCCGATATGATGTTCTAAAAATCTTAGCAATAAATACCGCAATTCAGATGTTACATAGTACCTTAAGCAAATATTCGGGTCATTGTAATTGCGATACGGAATAAATGCCATTTCCGGGCAAGGTGCAGTCATCCTATGCCCATCAAGGTCGGTGCTTTGACACGAAAACAACTGCGTTCCATTGCTGAAAATTTTAATAGTGCCATAATATGCAGCTGTATCGGTTTGCAAGTGATGATAAAACATTTTGTTTCCTTCACTCCACAAACCATTTTCTTCTCTATCTTCTTCTAACACAATTGTATATTCGGGATATAGACTGTGGTAATATCGTGAATCTTCTTCAACCCAATCATCAGGGTTGATTAGCAATTTCTTGATTTTTTCAAGCGGAGGTTGAGACCGTTGGTCATCCTCACTTTCATTATCTGCAGATTTTTTTACAACCGTTCTGCCTTTTGATTTTCGTTGAGAAATAAATTCGGTATAGCGATTACTCAATTTTTGCCCCGCTGCAGTTGCAACAGTAATGGAAGATGTAGGTGTACCGACAGCTTTTTGTATTGTTTCATATATAGCTGAAATATCTCCTAAATCATCTAACCGTCTTAACTTATAATCACCATTTAAAAAGCCGTGCATATTTGTATGATTAACTTCCGGAAGTCCGATTACAACAGCCGGAATTTCAGGATCTTGTAACCAAATGATACCTTCCTCATTTGTGCAATAAGCACTTTCGTAGTAACTGCTTGAGAGTATAGCGATGTTCACTGAACTGTTTGCTATCTTTTCTTTTATCTCACGGGAAATCACACTGTTCACATCGTTACCGGGAAGAGAGGAACAGAAAATATAATTATTCGGAATTCCCGTTGTTACTAAATAGTCTTTAAGCATATCTGCAATTTCAGCATCTATGGAACGGTGACTAATAAAAATAATTGGTGTCATATGTCTTTCTATACCTTTCTTTATGGAAAGCACAGTTTTTGGCTTGCTTTCTGTATCTTGTTGTAGCTCTCCCCAATAGTCCGTATCGGTTACAAGTGCCTTCAAGTGCCCCATCATGTTTTGATAGGATTTTCGGCTAGTATTACGATGAAAAAAGGCATTATGTATATCTGAATATAGAGGATGATCCTTTAAATGTCTTTCATTGAATACATTAATCTCACTCATCCATGTTTCATATTGAGGACCTTTTACTTGTGAAACTCCGGCAAACTCATTTATTTCTTGCTCACCTATTAACTCGCCACGAGTAATAAACTCGCTAATTTTCTGTTTTTGTTCTGCCTTGTTCATATAATACCCACCTCATTCCACAGTGGCTTGTCCGTTCATTAGTGATGGCATAGAAAAATCATCAATTTTTACGTTCTTTGCTGCTTCTTGTGTGGCATTTAAAATATCCTTGTAAACATCCTCGATGGTTTTTATATATTCATCCATAATGTTTTTAGGTGGGATTGCTATATATGTGTTTTCTACAGTTCCTTTATTTATATGTGGTTGTTGAGCACCAGTACGTAAACTCATATAAAGAGGAATCTTTGACACGATAAAAGGGTATAAAAAGGCTGTTTTAAAATTAGAATTAGGAATAACTGCCACGACCGATTGGTTAAAGCAGGCATCAATTTTAAGTATAGATGCTCTAATATATCGGGTAATCGAAATTAGTACAGACCCTTTGGGGGCAAATGAGGTAGCTGAGTTCTTCATACCTAATTCTGTTATACTCTTCTCTGATTTTGATATTGGGAAATATGCGATTTCTCCCGAATTTAACCAAGGAATAGTTCCGTTCCAATATTCACTCTTTGATGTATCTGGTGTTCCGCCTAATAAAACATCACAAACATTAGAAAGTTTTTTTACTTCCCATCCGTCGGGGATCTCAACTCCAACTTCTGGGCTGAAACGCATTATTCCGCCAGAGGATTTATAGGGCCTATTATTTTTGTCGATATTCGGGAATTCATATTGACAGAACCAATAATCAAATACAGTATTTACTGCATCAGCACAGATAGCATCAAAATTAAATAAAACATTTGCATTTCCTCTGTATGATGTCAGAATAGCGTTGTATTCATCAAAAGTATATTCGTTTTCGTGCATCGGCACATCGAAATATTCTCCCGCTTTAAAAGAAAAATTACTATCAGAGATATCCTCAAAGGAAACGGATGCGCTAAATCCATTAGATACTTTCTGTTCCTTATATGTAGATAAGATTTTTGTTACGTCAGTTTCGGAGAGAGCAGTACGTTGATAACTACCGTCCTTATATTTTTTCCCTAATCTGGAAGCATCGATCAATATAACTTTGTTATTATCTGGTACACTATTTTCGATAAATAAAACAGAAACACTCGTGGTCGTAGTCGCAAAAATATTCGAAGGCATAGTAATAACGCCTCTAATCATTTTGTGTTGTGTTAAATATTCACGGAGAGTATATGCTATTTTGTTTGTTCTTTTATTTGCTGTTAAAAATCCAGTAGGAACAACGATAGCAGCTTTCGCTTTTTCACTAAGTGAATATATAATGTGCTGTAAAAACATTAAATAAATAGCCATACTATCTTTGTCTTGATTGGGAATGTTAGGCACACCAGCCCAGAAACGCTTTTTATAATTTTCTCCTGCTAATGTATCACGGGTATCGGAAAAATCCACATTGAAAGGCGGGTTGCTGACGATATAATCAAAAGTCGCTAATCCATCTCCTTTTCTGTTCTTATGGAATGGATTTAACAGAGTATCTCCGTGAACAACGTTTGGCAGAGAATGAACCAAATTATTAAGGATGAGATTTAAGCGTAAAAACTCGTTTGATTTTTGGGAAATATCCTGCGTGTAGATAGTGCAGTTTTTCTCACCAATTTCGTGAGCAAGAGCTAAAACGAGCGTTCCTGAACCTGCTGCTGGATCATAAACGGTGACGTTGGTAGCAGCATCTGGAACTATTATCTTTGCGATGATACTTGCAATAGAATGAGGGGTATAGTACTCCGCATACTTACCGAAATCTTTATTATAGTCCTTAATGAGATACTCAAAAATTTGAGCAAAGAAGTCATACTTCTGCTCAAATACACTTTCAAAGCTGCAGTTTGCAATCTTATCGATTATTGCACTACAAAAACCATCCTTCTCTTCATCTTCAATAACATACTGCGAAATGCCGTTAAACAGACTTATCTTAGACTGTCCACCGGTTCGTATAGAGAAGATATCAATGTTAAATGCTGCAATATCTTTTAGTGTATTGTCAAAAAGTATGTGGAATTTCTCTTCATTCTTATGATTGAACAAATAAGAAATGAAGTGAGTCTTTTTGAGCTTTGCTGTATCTGGTTCGAAATTTAGTAAAAACAGCTCATAATCATTGTCACTCATTTCAGAAAGATTTTCTTCAACCTCGGCCGAAGAAAGTCCTGATAATGATTTGTCCGCTTTCTTTGCTTCAAAAAGGAACTTGTCGTTTAGGAATTTATAGAGAAATACTTCTGTGATGATTTTGTATTCGCTGGAAGCGTTTCCTAAACCTTTATTGGCACAAACCGCTTTAAGGTTATCAATCATCTGTTTTGTTTGTAAGGTTATATTCGTATCCATTATGATGCAAAGTTCCTTTCGGTAAAGTATTCGTTTGAAATACATACGCCAACATACTTAACTTGAGAAGCGGTATATTTCAAATCATGCTTTTCAAACTCCTTCTTTATCATCGGGAACATACCCTGCATAAAGTAAGGTTCGTTATCAAGCAGATGGCTGTTTGCGATGATCTGTGCATCAACGCTATGCTTCAAGTTAAGAAGAATTTGGTTGATAACAACATCACCTGCGATAGGAGGCGGCGTTTCACGCAAACGTTTATGGGTTCGCATAAATTTCACGTCACCCTCATACTTAGCAGCAAGCATACTGTCGGCGTGATTTTTGCGCTCGGCTTCTTTTCGAATACGCTCAAGTTCTGTCATATCCGCCTTCATTTCATCAGCGGTGAGTTCTTCAATGTTCTTTTTTGCGAGCAATCGCTGAAGTTCTTCAAGCAAAGTAATATACTCGGGATCTTTAGGATCAAGTGTATTTTGAACTGCTCTCCGGGTACGTTCAAGAGTTTCACGGAATTTGTCAGCAATAATCAGTTCATTTTCAGAAACCTTTTTAAATCTGAATTCGATTTGATCTAAGGCGAGGTTCAAGATTGCGCTCATATCTTGAGCTTCTTCCAAAACCTGCTTTTGATTCATAATATTGATGCGGTTGCAAACCTCATTGTAAAGTGCGGAAACTCTATCAAGATCAAATTTATCGCTAATGTCGTCATAGCCGAACAACTTGGCAATGTTAAACAGTTCTTTATAGAGTTCAAGAGCGTGACGAACGTCAAGAAGTTCTTTCTTATCGTCAATAGACGAGATCTGCTGAGAAAAAATTTCAGCGTTATCGGTATCGAACAAGAACAGCTTCTCTTTGATGGTTTCCAAATCCTTAGCGATATCCTCTTTGGTCTTGAAGATGTTATCGTATTGCTTAAATGCGTCACCAAGCTCTGCCTGCAATTCATCAAAATATGCTTTATTCGTTTTGTCAAACTCTGCACGAATGTCGGCAAAATCCACTACATAGCCGTAACGATATCCCTTGTAAGGACGATTAACTCTCGTTAATGCCTGCAGCAAGTTGTGGTCTTTGATAACACGTCCAAGATACAACTTTTTGAGTCTTGGGGCATCAAAGCCGGTAAGAAGCATATTATAAACGATAAGAAAATCAATAGTACCTTTCTTAAATGCGGTTACATAACCTTGGCGAGTTTCTTTGTCATCTACATCGTGAAGAATCAACGCAGAAGAGAAACCAGTGTCTTGCATTTTCTCATACACAACTTTTGCTTGATCGGAGGAATCGCAAACGATCATTCCGCCTATAGTATCGTCATTTATAGCAATGCGTGATTTGCGGAAATCGTCGGTTATGTACTCTACAAGAGGTGTGACATACGCAGGGTGAGCGTACATATCTTTCTTCTGTAAAGAACCTTTCAGCATCTCAATGCTTTCAAGAGCTTCCTGCATTTTCTTTCTGTATGTGGTAGAGATACCCTCACGAATAAGCTTCAATGTATAACCGTCAGCAATAGAACGATTGTAGTAATATTTATGAATGTAATTACCAAATACAGCTTTGGAATCATATTTACTGCCTGCAATAGGTTTACCCTCATCATCATAAACGGTGCCTATCAAAGGAGTTCCGGTAAGCGCAATCATTACAGCCTCTCTATCAGAAGATAAGAGATTGGCAAGGAAAGAACCTGTGGGTTTATAGCTACGATGAGCTTCATCAAGGAAATAAATGCGCTGAACATTTACTGCATAGTCAGACTTTTTGACAATGGATTCTTTTGAGAATTTTTGAATATTGACTACCGTGATGGTTGCTTTGCCGGTATTGTTGGAAGTACCAGTTGTTTGAATGTTCTTGATGAAATCCTCTTTGGAGTTGATTTCTTCAACTTCAAGACCACGTGCACGGAATTCATTGGCAGCCTGAGTCAACAGATCCAAACGATCAACAACAAAATAAAACTTCGCAA
>ERZ839823.3137-NODE-3137-length-11251-cov-2.390586_pt1 | contig 11251 bp, 9 predicted proteins | sample MGYA00519862_ERZ839823 | MGnify/ENA primary metagenome ERZ839823 (study PRJEB31850, sample SAMEA3708853) | human gut metagenome | biome: human gut; feature: human-associated habitat; material: faeces | place: China | collected 2014 ...
GCCAAGCGCATGGGCGAGCTGTGCGGCAAGGAGGCGCAGACCATCCACCGCCTGCTCGGCATGAGCTGGAACGAGCAGACGGGCGATGTGACCTTTACAAAAAACGAAAAGGAGCCGCTGGAGGCGGACGCGGTGATCGTGGATGAGACGGAGGAGTCCGACAAGATCACCATCGTGCTCGTGACGCACGAGCCGGATATGGCGGCCTATGCGCGGCGCTGCGTGCATTGCATCGACGGCATGATCGCAAGCGATACGCCGCAGGAGGGTAAATAAATGCTTGGCAACGCGTTTTTGCTGGCGTTTAGGCAGATTCGCCGCAATCCACTGCGCTCGCTGCTGACGGTTTTGGGCATCGTGATCGGCGTTGCGGCCGTCATCACGATGGTGACGGTCGGCAACGGTGCCACGGAAGCCGTCAAGGAACAAATCGAAAGTTTCGGCAGCAACCAACTGATGCTTCGCAAGGGGCAGCGCATGGGGCCCGGTGGTGCAGCCGGGGCGCCGAGCTTCAAGCTCGAAGACGTTGAAGCGCTCGAAGATCAGATTGCGGGCGTTTTGTCGGCGGCGCCTCAGTCGCAGCGCAGCACCATCGTGGTAGCCAACGGTAAAAACTGGACGACAACCATCATCGGTTCAAGCTCGGACTATTTCACCACCGACAACAGGACGCTTGCCGAGGGGCGGTTCTTTGAGCCCGCGGAAGAAATGTCGGGTGCGGCTGTGTGCGTGATCGGCACAACCATTCAGAAGGAATTGTTTGGCCCGGGAGCGCCCGTGATCGGCGAGATGCTGCGCGTCAATGCTTTTTCCTGCCGCATCGTGGGGTTGCTGAATGAAAAGGGAACAGCCGCGATGGGCGGAGACCAGGACGATCTTGTTGTGATTCCGTTTAATACGGCTGCGCGACGCTTGATTGGCAACAATCGCGTCAACACGATTCTCATCAGCATTGATCCGCAGAGCGATCGCGTGCATCTTAAGGGACTCGTACGCGACCTGATGCGCGAACGTCGTTCGCTTTCCGAAGGTGATGACGATAACTTCTCGATTCTCGACACGGCCGAAGTGGCTGAAAAAGTGGCCTCCACCACTCAGATCATGACGGCCTTGCTCGGTGCCGTGGCTGCTGTCAGCCTTCTGGTGGGCGGCATCGGCATCATGAACATTATGCTTGTGTCAGTGACCGAGCGCACACGCGAAATCGGGGTGCGACTGGCTATCGGCGCCACCGCCCGAGAAGTGCTCATGCAGTTTCTGATCGAAGCCGTGGTACTCGGTTGCATGGGGGGTGTCATCGGCATTTTGCTTGCCACCGGTTCTTCCTACCTGATCACCGGCTGGATGGACGTGCCCTACACTTTTGACCCGATGATCAATATCGTGAGCTTTGCTTTTGCTGCACTCACGGGCGTTATTTTCGGGTACTTCCCGGCACGCAGAGCCGCCCGACTCGATCCGATTGAAGCGGTTCGTCACGAATAAAGAAAACCGGTCTCCGAGCGCATCGGAGACCGGTTCTCAAAACACTAACTGGACGTTTTCTCAGCGATTAGAACGGAATGTCATCATCGCTGAAGCTGTCGGCTGCAACGGCCGGCTGAGCAGGCTGTGCAGGCTGAGAGGCCGGTCGCGCAGCGGGAGCGGCACGGCGCGGCGACTCAAAAGCTTCGTCGCTCTGATGCACCGGAGCGGATGAGGAGTTGCGGCTACCGAGCAGCTGCATCGTTTCACAGATGATTTCGGTGTAATAGCGTTCAACGCCTTCCTTGTCGGTGTAACGGCGGGTACGCAGGCGGCCTTCGATGTAGACCGGATTGCCTTTGCGCAAGTAGGTTTGTGCGACTTCAGCCTGACGACCGAAGAACACAACGCGGTGCCATTCGGTTTCTTCCTGCACCTGACCTTGACTGTCTTTATAGCGACGCGAAGTGGCCATCAAGATGTTGCAGATGGCAGTACTGCCGTCTGCGGTGTAGCGCGTTTCCGGATCTCTGCCGAGATTGCCGATCAGGATGACCTTGTTAATAGAAGCCATGACGGTTAAATCCTAATAAAACTATTGAACCAAATATGTCGTTAGATACCAACGTTAAGCTCTCGAGTAAGTCAAGAGTCTGCTTCAACGTTTCCGCGGGCCGGAGCCGTCATACCCTGTGCCGCGATGATCCAGAGAACCATCAGTGCGGCGCAAAAGCCGTACACGCCGTGCGTGCCGAAGACCGAATACAGCCAGCCCCCGGCGGCTCCGCCGATGAAGACACCGACGGACTGCGTGGTGTTGTACACACCAAGCGCCAATCCTTTGCATTCCTGCGGCGCCGTTTTTGACACGAGCGAGGGCAGGGACGCTTCGAGGACGTTAAAGCCGGAGAAGAATACTAACAGCAAAACTGAAATGAGAAGAACTGAATTGTCAAAAATCTCAAATCCGGCAAATGCGGCCAACACCAGGCAAATGGCACCCACGAACAATTCTTTGGTTCGACCCGTTTTTTCGGCGTGCCGCAGAACGGGCATCAGAAACGCCAGACTCACGAGCACGGCGGGAAGGTAGACGGTCCAGTGCTGGGCCACGACGAGATCAAGTTCTGCCAGACGCAGCGGGATTACCACAAAGAGAGCCATCTGAGCCATGTGCAGCGAAAAGATGCCTAAATTGAGTCGCATCAGCTGGCTGTGCAGAAACACATCGCGAAGTTTGGCGCGGGCGCGGAAGTTTTCAAATCTTTTTACTGGAGCCGTCGGCAACATCAAAACGGCACCAATGGCAAGCATGCACAAAAGAGCGGTGAGCAGAAAAATGCCCGGTACGCCAATGGAGTCGGCCAGAATGGGGGAGATGACTAGCGAAAACGTAAAGCTAACGCCGATTGAGGCGCCGACGAAGGCCATGGCGCGAGTGAGGAGCTGTTCCCGAACGCTGTCGGAAATCATGGCGGTGACGGCAGCCGATACGGCGCCCGCTCCCTGAATGGCGCGCGCGATCAGGAGCGTCGTGATGTTGTCGGCAGAGTATGCAAGCAGACTACCGGCGATGAAAATCAAGAGACCTGTCACAATCACCGGCTTTCGTCCGAATCGGTCGCTCGCTGCCCCGAATGGAATCTGAAGCACGGCCTGGGTCAGGCCATAGATGCCGAGCGCCATGCCGACCATGAAGGCGTCCGTGCCGCCTTCAAGCGTCTGCGCCCAGACGGAAAACACGGGAAGAATCAGAAAGATGCCCAGCAGTCGCAACGCAAACACGGCGCCGAGTGTCATGGAGGCGGTGCGTTCCTGTCGTGTGAGGCGCAAAGGGGCGGGTGACGTGCCGGTCATGGGAAGCTGAGGTCAAAAGAAGAAAAAACACTGCTTTAGAGCGCAATGCGTTGTATAGTAGTCGATTCGCCTAAGCCAAAACTTAAGCTTTGTGCTTAAACCGATTTTAGGAAGGACCGTTCATGCCCGATACCATCCGCATCCGCGGAGCTCGCACACATAACCTAAAAAACGTCGACGTAGAGATTCCGCGCGGCAAGCTCACGGTTGTTACCGGACCGTCGGGTTCGGGCAAGAGTTCAGTTGCGTTTGACACGCTCTATGCCGAAGGTCAGCGTCGCTACGCTGAAAGTGTCTCGAGCTACGCTCGCCGCTTCATGGATGTGATGGATAAGCCCGATGTGGATGCCATCGAAGGGCTTTCTCCCTGCATTGCCATCGGGCAGGCAACGACCACTGCGGGATCGCGCTCGACGGTGGGCACGATGACCGAGATCAACGACTACCTGCGCGTTCTCTTTGCGCGAGCCGGTGTGCCGTACTGTGCCGAGCACGACGTGCCGCTGCAAAAAAGCGGCGTGCACGATATGGTCGATGCCGTGTTGGGTTTTGAGGAGGGAACGCGCGTTCTGATTTTGGCGCCCCTAAAGATTCCCGGAGCTGTCACGTTTGCCGAAGTGGGCAAGCAGCTCACCAAGCGCGGCTTTCTGCGTCTTTTGCTCGACGGAGACACGTACACGCTCGACGATATGCCGCAGCAGATACTCACTGAGCCTGTGGCGGGACACACGATCGACATCGTGATCGATCGACTCAAAAGTTCCGATGCGCAACGTTCGCGCTTGGCCGAAAGCTTTGAAGCGGCCGTCAAGGCGGGCGACGGTCGCTCGGCCTATCTCAGAATGGACACCGGCGAGCGCCGTGTGTTTCACACGCGCTATTGCTGCCCGGTGTGCGAAGCTACTGCACCCGATCTGAGCCCTGCGATGTTTTCCTTTAACAACGCGCTCGGGGCGTGTCCGGTATGTGAAGGTTCGGGTGAAATAGAACGATTTGATCCTGCGTTGGTGGTAAGCGACGCGCGATTGACGCTGCGCCAGGGGGCCGTGTGTGGCTGTACGCCGCAAAATCGAGCCAACTTTGCGGATCTGTTGACGGCCTCGCGCTTGCTGGGGTTCTCTCTGGACGTTGCGTTTGACGATCTTTCACAGGACGTTAAGGACTATGTGCTTTACGGCCCGAACAAGACGCAGCGTGAGGTGCTCGGCATGCCAGACTTTGAAGGTGTGATCACGCAGCTTGAAAAGAAGTGGAAGCGCACGACGAGCGAAGCGGTCAAAAACGGTATGCGCGTGCTGCGTCGCACTACCGTGTGCCCGGCCTGCGACGGGACGCGTCATCGAGCAGAAGTCAAAAATGTTTACGTGGGTGTACCCGACAACCGCATCAATCTGATTGAGATGCAGCGGCTACCGCTTCTGGAACTTGTGGAGCGTGTTGAAGGACTGGTGCTTGCGCCGGCCGCTGCTTGCGTGGCCAAACCCTTGTTTGATGAAGTTTTAAAGCGCGTGCGCTTTCTGATTGACGTCGGTCTGGGGTATCTGACGCTTTCGCGCGAAACATCGAGCCTTTCGGGCGGCGAGGTGCAGCGCATTCGTCTGGCAGGACAGCTCGGCGCCGGTTTGACGGGCGTGACCTACGTGCTCGACGAGCCGACCGTGGGGTTGCATCAGCGCGACACGGGGCGCGTCATCGACATGCTCAAGAAGCTCACGAAGGCCGGTAACACGGTTGTGGTGGTCGAACATGACCCCGAAATGATTCGCGCGGCTGACTGGGTGGTGGATATGGGGCCGGGAGCCGGTACACAGGGCGGCACGGTCGTTTGCCAGGGTGAAGTCAAGGACATATGCTCGTGCGAGTATTCCAAAACTGGTGCGTATCTGAGCGGACGACTCAAGATGCCGCAGGCGCCTCACAAGGTGTTTACCGCCGACTCCGAAGCTCTCATCATCAGGGGCGCGTCGGGGCGCAACCTCAAGCACATCACGTGTCGATTTCCTGTAGGGGCCCTGGTGGCGGTCACGGGCGTATCGGGTTCGGGCAAGTCAACACTTGTCAACGAAACGCTCGGCCGCTTTATGAAAAAGCGTCTGCATCGCGCCAAGCTTCAGCCGCTTGATTTCGAGGAAATCGAAGGCGCTGATTATTTCGACAAGATCATTGAGGTCGACCAGAGCGCAATTGGTAAGACGCCGCGATCCAATCCGGCAACCTATACGGGGCTCATGTTGCCGTTGCGAGAAGTGTTTGCGGCAACACCTGCGGCTCTCGAGCGCGGGTACGGGCCGGGGCGCTTTAGTTTCAATACTGAGGGCGGCGCGTGCGAAGCCTGCGAGGGAGAAGGCCGTATCAAGTTCGAAATGGGCTTTTTGCCGCCGGTATATGTTGACTGTCCGGTTTGCCACGGACGGCGCTACAACCGCGAGACGCTCGAAGTGAAGTACAAGGGCAAATCGATTGCTGACGTGTTGGACATGACGGTAAGCGATGCGTTGCCGTTCTTTGACGTTCACACGCAGATCGTGCGCAAGCTCGAAATGCTAGAAGAAGTGGGCCTTGGATACATCGGTCTGGGCCAAAGCGCCGTGACTTTTTCGGGCGGCGAAGCGCAGCGCATCAAATTGGCCCAGGAATTGGCACGCCGCGACACGGGACGTACTCTCTATATATTGGACGAACCTACGACCGGGCTTCATTTCGAGGACGTGGCCGTGCTCATGCGCGTGCTGCGCCGTTTGACCGCGCTTGGCAATACAGTCATCGTGATTGAGCACAACACCGACGTGATTGCCGGATCCGATTGGGTGGTGGACATCGGGCCTGAAGGCGGCAACGCTGGAGGTCAGCTTGTTTTTGAAGGCACTCCCGAAGATCTGATGAAGTGCTCCGAGAGCATCACCGGACAATGGCTGCACGCAACGGCCGACGGAAAGGCACCGAAAAAGCGCAGATGAGACCAGAAGTCAAATTTTTCGAGAAAGCAAGGGTTAACCCTTGTATAAGGAAAGTGTTAAACATCGAATCTTGGCTTTTTATGCGGGATAACCCGCAAATTGACGGTAAAAGGGTACAGTAAATTGACTCCTAAGCGATGAAAGTTTGATTTATATCAATATTAAAAACGTCTGAAAGGAGCATTATTCGCACATCAAAATCAAGGGTCAGGGTAGTAGTCTCTGCCCTCGATCCCATTCCATTAAAAAACTAAGGAAATCGATCATGACTCCCGACAACATCAAGTACGGTCATACCCCCACCGGCCCCGAAGTCATCGCCGGCGTGACCCTCAAGGATGCTAAGCGTGCCAGCAAGTGGCCTGCATACGTTGACGTGGCTCAGTCCGTCACCGGTGCCATCCTCGGCATCTTCCTGTTCTGCCACATGGCATTCACCAGCTCTATTCAGGTCGGCAAGGATCTCTTCTGGAACCTGATCCAGGTTTCCGGCGGTACCCCGATCTTCGGCCACGAACAGATCTGGCTGCACTTTTTGTTCGTCGGCATCATCACGCTCTGCGTCATCATCCACGCTCTGTGCGCTCTGCGTCGCTTCCCGACTTCCTACAAGCAGTTCCGTGATATCCGCGCCCACGTGAAGGTTGTGCACCACACGGATTCTTCTCTGTGGTTCATCCAGTTTGTGACCGCCATCATCCTCACCGGCATGGTGTTCCCGCACGTCATGGGCATGCTTACGGCTCCGTCCGAAATTGATCCCAACCTGTCGTCGGTTCACACCTATCACAATGGCCTGATCTGGACGCTCATCTTCCTGGTTGCCACCGAACTGCACGGCATGATCGGTCTGTATCGTCTGGCTGTGAAGTGGGACGTCATCAAGGGTCGCGCTCACGGTCTGCGCAAGGCCATGGTTGTGATCGCCTTCCTGATGATCTGCTGCGGCTCCCTGACGGCCTACACCTACTGGGGTTATGGCAAGGAACTCGTGGAATCCGGCAACGCCGCCACCCGCTACGTTCCTACCGTCAACTGGTTCGCCGACAAGTAATCCGAAGCTGTTTGCAGCAGCTCATCTCCCCGGGCTCCAGTCTCCTTACCCGGGGAGGCAACTTAAAAAGCCGAATTTCCTTTTTCCGGAAGTTCGGCTTTTTTATGCATATGTGTCTGAGTTGAATACTGTAGATGCAGGCATGGGGGTTGATAGTGCAATTTTTATAAAGGTCCTGAATATTTTTGTTTTATTAGGGTTTATACTAAGAACAAAGGGTTTTAGTGCACTTTTCTGTTGACTAATATCAAAACTCGATGATCTCTTAACAAAAAGAGATAACTTGAGTACGAACAACCCCGAGCAACAGTCGATACGGCCTTCTCGCCGATCTTTTCCCAGACAGTTGCCCTTCTTATTAGGAGGCAAACATGCACGAATCCAGTATTGAGATCGGCGCACTGGACAACAAGTCCAAGGTCATCCCTCTCATCCTGGGCCCCTTGCTTGCCCTGGCTCTTTATTTCATCCTGCCGGAATCTTATGTGAGCGCCAAAGGCGATCCGGTTGAACTGACGCACGCCGCTCGCGCTTGCGTGAGTATGGTGCTCTGGATGGCTATTTGGTGGTTCACCGAAGCTGTTCCGATTGCCGTTACGGCCCTTTTGCCGATCGTGTGCTTCCCGCTACTTGGCGTGGCGACCCCCGCTCAGACGCTCAAGGAATATTCCAACAGCACGATCTATCTCTTCTTGGGCGGCTTTTTGATTGCTGCCGGCATCGCCCGCTGGGGCCTCGACCGTCGCATCGCTCTTTACACGATACGTATCGTGGGCACCAAGCCCAAGCAGATCGTTCTTGGCATCATGCTCGCTACGAGCTTCCTGTCGGCCTGGGTGTCAAACACCGCTACCGCCGCCATGATGCTTCCGATCGCTCTTGCACTTATGGCCGTCGTTCGCTCCACGCGCATCGACAAGCCCATCGATAAGGCGGAACGCAACTTCGGTGTGTGCCTGCTTCTGAGCGTGGCCTACGGCGCCTCTCTGGGTGGTGTCTACACCCTGATCGGTACGCCTCCCAACGGCATTTTGGCTCGCTTCGTGGAACAAACATATGGCTCGCCCGTGAGCTTCCTTGACTGGCTCAAGATCTCGTTTCCGACGATGACGATTCTGATCATCGCGACCTATCTGTTGCTCGTGCACGTGCTCTTCCGCGACCAGCCCGGCGAACTGCCCGGAGGCAAGGATTGGGTCAACAGCGAAATCAAGCATCTCGGTCCGCTTACCCGCGGCGAATGGACAGTTCTGATCGTGTTCGTGGTTGCGGCACTGCTGTGGACGTTCGGTCCCGTGTTGCGCGGCCTTGAAATCGCCGGCACCAAGCCCTTGAAGCCGCTGAGTGACACCGTGATCGCCATGGGCGCCGGTATCATCCTCTTCATCATCCCCGTGGACGCCAAGAAGGGCATCCATGCTCTGGACTGGTCGAGTGCCGCCAAGGGCGTGAGTTGGGACGTGCTGCTGCTGTTCGGTGGTGGTCTCGCGATGGCTGCGGCTATCCAACGCACCGGAGCGGCTGATGCGGTGGGCGCTGCTGCGGTGGCTCTGGGCGGTCTGCCCGAGTGGGCGATCGTGGGCGGCGTGTCAACTCTGGCTTGCTTTGCCTCGGAATTCACCTCCAACACAGCTCTTGCTGCGACCTTGATGCCGCTTGTGGCCGCTGTGGCCGACTCCATCAACGCCAATCCGCAGTCTCTGCTGATTGCCGCCACGATGGCAACGAGCTGCGCCTTCATGATGCCGGTGGGTACGCCTCCCAACGCCATGGTGTTCGGTACCGGCCGCCTGAAGATAGGCGACATGCTGCGCGCAGGCTTCTGGCTCAATGTGGTCTCGATTATTGTGATCTCGATTGCAGTGCTGATCATTGATCCGGGTATCATTCCCGTGACCTAAACAAAACTGATTCAACCATCTGCTTCGCACCGCCGCACTCGGGGAAAAATTCTCTGGGTGCGGCGGTGTGTCGTTCCTGCAACGGCTCTTAACAAAAACCGACGTTTAAACGGTTCGTTTAGCTCTATAATTAAAATGCTATGAAAAGCATGTTAATTCTGTTCCTATCGTCTTTTCATTTTTTGCGGTAATGACCTATGACGCTGCGCTCTGTTGTTCTGGCTATTTTGAGTCTGTTGGCGCTGATTTTCTTGATCCTCAATTGGCAGGGAATCACGGCCTCCGTGCCTGTCAATCTGATCGTTGAAGAAATTCAGGCTCCGCTGGGACTGATCCTGTTGGTGATTCTTGGCGGGCTGTGGCTCTTCGGCATCGCTTGGGCTTTGATGCAGCAAGCTTCTACGCTAGTTGAGATTCGCAAGGCATACAAGGAAGCAAATGCCAACAAGTCGCTTGCCGACCATGCGGAACAGTCTCGCTTGGAGCAGACCAAAGAAAGCTTGCGTCAGGAAATGGTCAAGAACCGCGAAGAGCTTCTTGCTGGCATTAAGGCGGCTGTTGAGGTTCCGACGACCAGTGCCGTCAATGCTCAAAAGCGGCTGGAAGCCGTAGAAAAAGCGCTTGAAAAGCTATCGCTTCGAATCGAGCAGATTGCGGACAAAGCGCAAATCGGACCGGCGCCTGAACTGCCCGCGCCGGAACCTAAGAAGTCCGGCTTTTTCGGTTTTTTAGGGGGTAGTAAACCGAATAAGGAAGAGAAGTCGCTGAAGCCGACCGAGCCGGACGCAAATTCGGTCGTTGAAGCGCCGAGCACGGCGCCGGCGCCGACGGCTGAGTCCGCACCGGCGCCTGTATCCGCACCTGCCGCAACCGACAATATCAAGGAGGAGGTTGCTCAGCCGGTTGTGCCGGCAGCTAAATCCAAAGACGGGTTTTTCAAAAAAATGTTCCATTCGTAAGGCGAGGTTTTTATGTCCGGTAATGTTTACCGCTACCTGGATACGCTGATCACTGCCGGGTCGTTTTCCAAAGCGGCGCGGGTGTTGCAAATCTCTCAGCCATCCATTTCACAATTTGTGCATCGTCTGGAAACGGAAGTCGGCACTGAGCTTGTGGATCGCACCGCAAAGCCTCTGCGACTCACCTATGCCGGCGAGTGCTTCATGCGAACCGAACGCGAAATTGAGCAGTTGCGTTCGATGCGCTCCCGACTGATTGCTGATATTGACGAAGGTGTTCGAGGTCATGTCACCATCGGTTCATCGCACTACCGTTCTACGTTTTTCCTAGCCGAAGTGTTGCCGATTTTCCGCCGAGAATATCCCGGCGTGACGGTGTCGCTTGCCGAAGGTACGACCAAGGAGCTTGAGGACTTTGCTTTCGATGGTGTCACCGATCTCAGTTTGGTGATCGCGCCTTTGTATCGCGACGAGCTCGAATATGCCGAGCTGTTCCGTGAACGCTATCTGTTGGCGATGAGCCCCGAGGCGCGTGTGGCAAAGACTGTGCCGCAGCCTGCCTCCGGCGGCTACGCAATCGTCTCAACGGTGAGCCCTTCATCACGATCAAGCAGGGCCAGAAATTCCGCAATCTTTACGAAGACCTGTGCCGTGCAACACGCACAACGCCCCGCGTGATGCTTGAAAGCGAATCCCCCGTTGCAGCGCTTCATTTGGCCAGCGCTGGTCTCGGCGCAACGTTTGTCACACAGACGCTTGCCAAACGCTGCCGTCCGGCTCAGCCTGTGCGCTACTTCACGATTGAGCCCGCTCGTCCTGATCGCATGGTTGTGGCGGCATACCGCAAAAACGGCTATCTGACCAAGGCCGCGCGCAGCCTCATCGAAGTCATGCGCCGTGTAGCCGAAACCGAGTTTGCCGACGGTTAGCCAACAAAAAAGCCGTCCAGCGAGCTAGAGCGCGACGGCTTGACATTCAAGTATAACGGGCGTTTCTCCTGAACTCCGCTTTACATGCTCCCCACACGGAAGACGCGAGGGGGCTCGCGGAGTTCTAAGA
>ERZ839823.3171-NODE-3171-length-11102-cov-2.837603_pt1 | contig 11102 bp, 10 predicted proteins | sample MGYA00519862_ERZ839823 | MGnify/ENA primary metagenome ERZ839823 (study PRJEB31850, sample SAMEA3708853) | human gut metagenome | biome: human gut; feature: human-associated habitat; material: faeces | place: China | collected 2014 ...
CAGTTTCATAGTACAGATCGTGGGCATAAGTTCCGTTCATGATATCTGTATAGTGCATGGTAAATCCCTGAGTGGCGCATTGGATCAGGAATCCCTGAATCTGAATGATCCAGTTCTTGACTGCATAGGATTCCGGATTGCGGACTTCTTTTTTCTGACCGCGACGATAAAGGCTTTCCAGAGCTCTTGAGCCGGGGAAGGAACTGTCCGGACTGAAAGTAGACAAGAAGGTGACCGGCGGTTGGATGGTGGTTACCCGGGATTTGTGGAAAGACTTTGGCGAGTTTACGTTGACGGACGTGTCTTTCCTTTGTCCGACCCGTCGGGATGCCGGTTTCGATAATATCATCTTAGGGGCGACCCAGGATGCTTTTGCCGATGTGGCACCAAAGATATTGCCGGGTAAGGTGGCTGCGGCAGAAACGGTGAACGATGCTGTGGCAGATTCCATATCGTTGGACACTCCTGTAGAGGAAGAAGAGGCAGAACAGCAGGTGCAGATAGACTGGGCCGCACAGATCAAGGCCGGCGGCTTTATCATGTATCCTCTTTATTTGCTGGGAATTTTGGCTTTGGTCATTACGATCCAACGCTTCTTTACTTCCACTCGTGGACGTTTGGCACCTAAGAACCTGGCAGAAAAGGTCAATGCATGCATTGCACGTAAGGATTATGATGGTGCTGTCGATTTATGTAAAAAGAGTTCTTCTACTTTAGGCAATTCGCTCGGCTTTATCGTGGAGCATCGGGATGCCGATTGGGAAACGGTATGTCAGACTGCCGGTGACATGGCGGCGCGGGATATCCGAAGCCATCTTTCGCGTATTTATCCGCTGACTGTCATTTCATCTTTGTCCCCCTTGTTAGGATTGTTCGGAACGATAGTGGGAATGATCGAGGCTTTCGGGCTTGTGGCCTTGTTTGGAGATGAGGGTGGCGCTTCCATATTGTCCGACTCCATCTCGAAGGCTCTGATTACTACGGCAGCCGGTCTGGTGGTGGCCATGCCTTCCATTGCTGTGTATTTCATTCTCAAGAGCCGGATTTCCAATTTGGGTTCGCAAATAGAGATGGGAATAGAGAGTGTGGTGAATGCCATTTATTTGAACAAGAAAACCGAATAGCCATGAGATTGCCTCTTGACGAAGAAGAGAAAGTAGACATTCAGATGTCGCCTCTGATAGACTGTGTGTTTCTGTTGCTCATATTCTTTCTGGTCACAACGATGATGAAGAAGTGGGAAATGCAGATTCCCTTGTCGCTTCCGGAGATGACTTCCAGCTTGTCGACAACCCGTTCGGGGGAAAATACGGTCATTATTGCCGTGGATGAAGACAAGCAGGTCTATGAGGTGGTGCATCATGACGCTTATACCGGCGAGAACGATTACCTGCCTATCGGAGACTTGGATACTTATCTGAACGGATTGCGGGAAAAGGTGGGTACGGAGATATCCATAGATGTGGCTGCATACCGTTCGGTGCCGGTCAGTACCGTGATAGAAATATTTGATAAATGTCAATTGGAAGGATTTACGCATACGCGTGTCCGCTTAGGAGGAAAGCCTTATGAAACTACCTTTGGGAAATAACGAAGAGGAACCTGAAGTCTCCATGTCTCCGTTGATTGACTGCGTGTTCTTGTTGCTGATCTTTTTCTTGGTTTCTACCATGACAAAAGTGAAAAGCAGGGATATTCCGGTGAATTTGCCGACCTCGGAGGCGGCTGTCAAGCTCAAGCCGGACGACAAACAAGCCATTGTGGGACTGGACAGCGAAGGGAACTTTTATTGGGACGGGCAGCCTTGTACGGCCAACTTCCTTCACGAACAATTACGAGAGGTCTGTATAGCCACTCCGGACCGACGCATACGAATAGATATGGATAGGGATACACCTTTCGGACGTTTTGTGGAAGTGATGGATGCCTGTCAGTTTTATAATTTGAATAATATAGGAATACGTACGTACGATGAACACTACAACGAAAACTAACCGGAAAGTCATTGTCTTGTCTTGGATTGTGGCCATTGTGGCATGCGCGGTTTTTGCATGGGCGATTTATTATGCTCCGGTTCCAGTTCCGGCCGGTACCCTGAAATTACCGGAAGGTAAACAACCGATAGAGCATCGGGGTGCGTTGAAACCGCGTGCCGTGAAAGTAGCCAAGTTGAGTGAGAAGATGAAAGCGGAACAGGCGCAGCGTACTTTACCGTCCCGCTATGCCGAGCAATTGGTGGAGCTGTCGGAGATGTCGGTGAAGAAAAGTTTAAAGAGCCAGCTTTTGCAATTTCAAAAAATGGCTGAGAAGATGCGTAACCGCAAGGAAAGCCTTCTGTCGCAGGTTGAGGCCCGCAAGTTGCCGCGCTCTGCGCCCAAGGATGCCAATGATGTTTCTGCCGCCCGTAAGATACCGAAGGCGGGGAATCCTCCGTTGGGGAGTGACCCGTCTGTACAGGACATTTATGAGATGTTACGTCAGTACGAACGTGAGATTCAACAGAACCACTTGGCGGTGAATGCGGCAAAGCAGACGTTGCAGAAAGGTTTGTCTTTCCCGGAGGTTTATAAGTCGCTGCAACAAAGTTCCACCCGTATGCCGGATTTTGAGGAGTTGATAGCGATGCAAACCGGAGGGGCAGACTGGGAGCGTTCGGGACGTAGCAATGCCAGTGCGGGGCTTTCCGTCAGATCGACAGCCGACTTGAATAATTACCGGGGATTATTGAGTCAGGCATCCCGTCAGGCCGGTTTGGCCGGTTCACGCTTGGAGAGTCTTTTTGGTTTGGTCCGTAATGTCGGCAAACCCGGAAATGCAGCCGGTAATGGGAAAGGCAACGGAAATGGCGGCGGTGCCGGAGGAGGAACCGGAGACGGTGGCGGAGGCGGAGATGGAGGCCTTGGCGGCGTAAATTATGAAAATGATGAGGTGATGACTCCCTATAGTGAGTACCGTGGCCCTCGTTTGAACGAAAGTATGGTTAAGGCGCAGGCGTTACCCGGAAGACGTTTCTCTAAAGATGCTGAGCGTAAAGGGTGGCTTTACGTGAATACATGGTATATGATTGGTCCGTGGGAGAATTACGGACGGGATGATTTTGCCATAATCCATCAGCCTGAAATTTCAGTCGATTTCGACGCCGTGTACACGGATGGTCAGGTAGGCGTGGGTATCGAAGAGACAGAGTCCGACCCGATTAAGATGATTGGGAAGGAGGTGAAGCTGGATGGGACCCTGCGTTGGAAATTCATGCAGAGCGAGTCCATGCACAATACAGTGCCTGTCACGACCGGACATTCTACTTATTATGCTTATACGGAGCTGTACTTCGATGAGGCGACAACCATGTTGGTGGCTATCGGTACGGACGACAGCGGCCGTATATGGATTAACGGGAAAGATGTTTGGCAGGATAAAGGCACCAGTTGGTATCATATCGACGAGCATATCGAACCCTTTACTTTCCAGCAAGGCTGGAATCGTGTCCTTCTTCGTTTGGAGAATGGAGGGGGCGGAGCTGCCGGATTCAGTTTTCTGATCATTCCTCAGGATTATGCCGTAACAACGGATTAGCGTGAGGAGGGAACTTCTCGGCCATGGCATTAAAATCGTAAGTGTTGACCTTTGACAGAACGGACAAAAGCGGTGTACGCCGTTTTTGCCCGTTCTGTTGTGCATTTCCTTGTTTATGAGGGGAGGGAATATAGGAAAGAGGGGGCTTCCCGTTACAACGGAAAGCCGAATGCCGTGAATTCATATATTCCGTCCGCCCATGTGGCCGGATGGTTGTTGTGTACATTTATGATTTGGAATACATTGAGACGAAGGAACTTGTACGCGGAACGGTCTTCGACGGGGAGGATGTGGAATCCTACGGTCCAACTGTTTCTTCCGTCGATGAGTGTTTGGTACTCTTGTCCGTCCATGCTGCCTTCTATGGTGTACTTATAAGCCGTTTCGGAACCGTTAACCAACCGGGTGGCCAGATTGATTTCAGAGATACGGGAGGGTTGGGGCAGTTCTATGGTCACGGAATAAGGGTAATGGCTGCTTTTGAAATAAGGAGAGGAGGCCATGTCCGAACCGTCTGTGATGCAATCCGGGGCAGCGGAACCATCGCCCGGTGCGTGTGAAGGCACAACCGTGGCTCCCAACGTAAGATTCCTGCCGTTTTGTACCGGGATGATACCATATTGGTCATGGAACTCCACGAACCGGAAGTAGTTCATCGAAGCATATCCGTGGTTGAACGTAGCCGGAGAGATACGGGTAAAAGTTCCGTCCGGGTCCCGGTGATGGTATTGGGCACCCCAGTGGAAGCCCCACAGCCCTAACGTCTCACGTGTTCCGACGGTTTGTTGTACGTAGTTGAATTGTACGCCGTAAGTCGAGTTGTTCCCTATTTCTTTCAGCGGAGACCATTTGCCGTCTATGCGGTCGGCTGAGGCATACATCGTCTGGCTTGGATACCATCCCGATGCTTTGGAACTGAAAAAATAATAGGTTCCGTCTTTTTTAATGATGGAAGGGGTCTCACGGTGTTGGCCTTTACATATCGTGTTGGCCAGTGCCACGGGTTTAGTCCATGTTTCATCCAACCGGTAGATGTTGATGTCGCTGTTCATATTAGTGGCGGACAGGAGATAAGCCGTCCCGTCTTCATCGACAAACAGGGACTGGTCTCTGGAATCATGCCCCAAGGGGCGCTCCATGGTGCCGATTTCGATTCCGCCTTTTGGCGTGATTTGTGCCAGAAAGATTTTAGCTGCGGTATATCCGCCTTGGTCTTCATAATGGGAGGACAGTACGACCTTGCGTGTCTTTTTATTATAGTGGAATCCGATGCCCTCGAAGTTCACGCTCGGATAGAATGCTATTTCCCGCGGTTTGCTCCAACTGTCTTTTAGTCCTGTTTCCGACTCTGATTCGGAAAGCAGCCAACCGTTTTCCTCCTTGCCATTCAACTCCTTGTGGGTTCGGTGCAGACGGTAGGAGAAGTAAGTCTTGCCGATTTTAAATCCCGACGGTTTGTCCGGTGTGGTTCGGAGGTGCCGGCCGTTTCGGTTGTCGTACAAAGCCGTCTCGCCGGAATAAGTAAAGGTGCGGGTTTCTTGTGTTGCGGAACTGGCTGCTTTTTGATGTTCTCGGTAAGCATCCACCCGGTAAGTGTAAGTTTGGTCCGTTTTCAGGTCATAATCATCATAAGTATTCCCTTGGGTTTCTCCGATGAGTTGCCCGTTTCTATATACTTTGTAGTATTGGATACCTTTCAATGGTTGCCAGTTGATTTTTACGTGGTTGACTTGTCGTTCTCCGTAGAGTTTGAACGGGATGGCAGTGACGGCCCAATCGTTTGGAGCGGTGAAAGTCGTATCGACTGTGGAATGGCCGGTGGTTTCTTGCCCGGGCAAGGAATGGGCAGGCATGGCATGAGTGTTGAAACACAATAGGACTGCAAGGCATAAACCTTTTTTCGGATGGAGTCTTTTGGAATACATGAATATGGAATTGAGGTTAATGTGTAACGGGCAAAACCACTCATTCGTTAGTTTTGCCCGTCTTTGGATTTTATGAAAATATTTAAATTATTCGTGATAGGAGGCCGAAGATGGCGTTTACTTCACATTCCCGACCTTAATCAAATATTCGGCAATCTGCACTGCATTCAGTGCGGCACCTTTCTTGATTTGGTCGCCTACGAGCCAAAGCGTCATGCCGTTTTCGTTGGCTAGGTCCTTACGGATACGGCCTACGTATACATCATCTTTTCCGGCCAGGAAGAGCGGCATGGGGTAAGTCTGTGTGGACGGGTCGTCCATCAGTTGCACGCCTTCGCCGTGGGCGATGGCTTCACGCACTTCCTCTACCGTGAGCGGACGTTCCGTTTCCAACCAGATGGCTTCCGAATGAGAGCGCAGGGCCGGTACGCGTACACACATGGCCGAACACTGCACGTCGCTGTGCATGATCTTCTGTGTCTCGTTGAACATCTTCATTTCTTCTTTGGTATATCCGTTATCCTGGAATACGTCGATTTGGGGGATGACGTTATAAGCCAACTGATAGGCAAACTTCTTCACAGTGACGGGTTTGCCTTCCAATACTTCACGATATTGCTGTTCCAGCTCGGCCATGGCTGCGGCACCCGCACCGCTGGCAGCCTGATAGCTGGCCACGTGGATACGTTTGATATGGCTCAGGTTTTCGATGGGTTGCAAAGCCGTCACCATCATGATGGTCGTACAGTTCGGGTTTGCGATGATGCCGCGCGGACGCTCCAAGGCATCGGTTGCGTTGCATTCGGGTACAACGAGAGGCACGTCCTTGTCCATGCGGAAAGCGCTGGAGTTATCTATCATGACTGCCCCGTAACGGGTGATGTCTTCGGCAAATTCTTTGGATGTGCCGGCACCGGCCGAGGTAAAGGCGATGTCGATGTCTTTAAAATCATCGTTGTGCTGAAGAAGCTTCACTTCGATTTCTTTGCCACGGAATTTGTATTTGGAACCTGCACTGCGGGTTGAACCAAATAATACCAATTCGTCCAATGGGAAGTTTCTCTCTTCGAGCACGCGCAGGAATTCCTGACCCACCGCGCCGCTCGCACCTACAATTGCTACTTTCATTTCATATAATTTTTAAGAAGTTGTGATGATTCCGGTTGCAAAAATAGATAATTTATTACGATTGGACATACAAAATGGAAACTTTTTCGTTACTTTGCATATTAATTTAATACAGATACTCATGCAGATGCCCGACTTGTCTACATATTTTCCCGTCACGGATCCCACGTGGATATTCTTTTTAGTGTTGAGCATCATTCTGTTTGCACCTATTTTATTGGGTAAACTGAAGATACCCCACATTGTCGGTATGATTTTGGCCGGTGTGCTTATCGGACCTTACGGCTTGCATGTATTAGACAAGGACAGCAGCTTTGAACTGTTCGGGAACGTGGGCTTGTATTACATCATGTTTTTGGCCAGTCTGGAGATGGATATGCAGCACATGAAGCGGATTCGTTGGCAGGCGTTGACGTTGGGGTTGGCGGCATTTGTTTTTCCCCTGACGATGGGCGTCGTCAGCAATGTGTTCCTTCTGAAATACAGCTTGGTGACTTCCGTTCTGCTGGCCAGTATGTATGCCTCGCACACCTTGATAGCCTATCCTATCGTGATTCGATACGGGGTGTCGCGTAACCGCAGTGTGAGTATTGCGGTGGGGGGAACTATTGTGACCGATACGCTGACCTTGTTGGTATTGGCTTTCATCTCGGGCATGTTCCGTGAAGAGGTGCACGGAGGTTGGTTCGGCGTTGTGCTTTTGTTGAAAGTCATCCTGCTTTCCCTTTTTATCGTATATTCTTTTCCCCGTATCGCCCGGTGGTTTTTCCGTCGGTACAACGATCCGGTCATTCAGTTCATCTTTGTGCTGGCCATGGTCTTTTTAAGTGCTGGCCTGATGGAGCTTATCGGAATGGAAGGGATATTAGGCGCTTTCCTGGCCGGACTGGTATTGAATCGGCTTATTCCGCATAGCGCGCCGCTGATGCATCATTTGGAATTTGTGGGCAACGCTTTGTTTATTCCTTATTTCCTTATCGGGGTCGGTATGATTATCGACCTGCGCGTGCTGTTCGGTTCGGGAGAGGCTCTGAAAGTGGCGGCAGTGATGATTACCATGGCGTTGGCGGGAAAATGGATCGCTTCATGGGTGACGCAGAAAGCTTTTAAGATGTCGGTATTGGAGCGGGAACTGATGTTCGGTCTGAGCAATGCCCAGGCTGCGGCTACGCTTGCTGCGGTATTGGTCGGCTATAATATCATTTTGCCTTTCGGCGAGCGGTTGTTGAATGAAGATGTGCTGAACGGTACGATATTACTGATATTGGTGACGTGTGTGGTCAGTTCGTTGATTACGGACGTGGCGGCACGTAGGTTGGCTTTGCAGGACGGTAATATCAACGAGAGCCGTCCGCTTGATGAGGAGTCGGCCTTGATTGCCTTGGCTTATCCCGATACGGTGGACGATTTGGTCAACATGGCTTTATTGATGCGGAAAGACAAGTCGGATGCGCCGATGAGTGCCATCAACGTCGTGTTGGATAATGATGACAAAGCCCGGGAGAAAGGGATGAAACTGCTGGAGGCGGCTTCGGCTGTAGCTTCCGCTGCCAACGTGCAGATGCAGACCAAAGTGCGTTTGGCTACCAATCTGGCAAACGGTATCATCCATTCCATGAAAGAAAACGATTATTCCGAACTGGTGGTAGGCTTACACATGCAGAATTCCCCTTCCGAGTCGTTTTTCGGGCCGGTGCTGATTAGTTTGCTGAACCGCCTGAACCGCCAGATTACGATGATACGTTGTACGGTGCCGGTCAATACGATTCGCCGTATTCATGTAGCCGTGCCGGCCAAGGCCCAGTTTGAGGCCGGTTTTTATCATTGGGTAGAGCGTGTGGCACGTTTGGCTGTAGGACTGGGATGTAGGATTATTTACCATGCCCATCCCGATACCATTCGGATTTTACAACGTTATTTGGAGACTTACCATGCATCTATCCGTGCGGAATATGTACAAACCGATGGCGGAAATGAGTTGAAGCGCATTTCGCGGGAGGTCAGGGAAGACCACATGCTGGTGGTCGTGTTAGCGCGTAGAGGGTCTATTTCCTTCCGCCCGTCGTTCGACCACATTCCCCGCCAAATCAAAAAGTATTATATGAATACGGGGCTGATGTTGATCTTCCCGGATGTGTATGCCGAGGCTGCCACGAAGGATGTGAGCGTGAATGAACCGTTGACGACCGATTTGCGTTACGAGGCGGCCAAGGAGTGGTATAAGAATTGGTTGTCGCGAAGCAACGGAAAGGAGGAAAGCCAATGACCACACCGGATTGGTTGGAGCGTACGTCGCTTCTGATGGGGCCGGACAAGATGGAACGTTTCCGCCGGGCACATGTCTTGGTGGTCGGTACGGGTGGCGTAGGAGCGTATGCCGCCGAGATGTTGGTACGTGCCGGAATCGGACGGTTGACGTTGTTGGATGCCGACCGGGTGCAACCGAGCAATATCAACCGTCAGTTGTGTGCCCTGCATTCGACGGTCGGAGAGGAAAAAGTCCGCGTGTTGGGGCTGCGTTTTAAGGATATTAATCCGGAACTCGACTTGACCGTGCGGGCTGAATTTCTGGAGGAGCACTCGGCCGGTGCTTTACTGGACAGCGCGAAGTTTGATTTTATCGTTGATGCTATCGACACGATAGCGCCCAAGTGTGCTCTGATTGAAGAAGCGATGAAAAGACGCATTAGGATCGTGAGCAGCATGGGAGCCGGGGCGAAAACGGATATCACCCAAATCCGTTTTGCCGACTTGTGGGAAACGTTTCATTGCGGGCTGAGCAAAGCTGTGCGGACACGGCTGAAAAGAGACGGTATGCGCCGTCCGTTACCGGTGGTGTTTTGCGCCCAGCAGGCCGACCCGGCCGCTTTGGTCCAGGTTGAGGGAGAACGGAATAAGAAGACCACAACGGGCACGGTGAGTTATATGCCTGCAGTGTTCGGTTGTTATTTGGCACAATATGTGATAAGCAGATTATAGAAGGATTATGATAGAAGTCAGGAATATAAGGAAAAGTTTCGGTTCGCTTGAAGTGCTCAAAGGAATCGACCTCGATATCCGTAAGGGCGAGGTGGTGAGCATCGTGGGGCCGAGCGGTGCCGGAAAGACCACGCTGTTGCAGATTATGGGGACGTTGGACAAGCCGGACAGCGGAAGCGTCCGGCTCGACGGGGTCGCCATGGAAAGCCTGGGCCGCAAGGAGATGGCGGATTTCCGTAACCGGCGCATCGGGTTCGTGTTTCAGTTCCATCAGTTATTGCCCGAGTTCACGGCACTCGAAAATGTGATGATTCCGGCGTACATCGGGCATGCTTCCACAAGTGAGGCCAAGGCGCGGGCACAAGAGTTGCTGGATTTCATGGGACTGTCCGACAGGGCTTCGCATAAGCCTAACGAACTTTCGGGAGGAGAAAAGCAGCGGGTGGCTGTGGCACGCGCTTTGGTCAACCATCCCTCCGTAGTGTTTGCCGACGAGCCTTCGGGGAGTCTGGATACGAAAAACAAGGGAGAACTGCATCAGTTGTTCTTCGATTTACGGGACCGGTTCGGGCAAACGTTCGTCATTGTGACCCACGATGATGAGTTGGCACGTTTGACAGACCGTACCATTCACATGAAAGACGGTTTGATAACCGATGATAAAAATATAACCCTATGAACATAGAATTAGGAAAGATGAATCGCCTCAGGGTGGTTAAGGCCGTGGATTTCGGCATGTATTTGGATGGAGGCGATGCGGGAGAGATTCTTCTGCCTGCGCGTTATGTGCCGGAAGGTTGCAGCGTGGGAGACGAGTTGGATGTCTTTTTGTATTTGGACAGCGAAGAACGTTTGGTCGCTACCACGCAGACACCTTTGGCTCAAGTCGGGGATTTTGCTTATTTGCAGGTCGCGTGGGTAAACAATTACGGGGCGTTTCTCGATTGGGGGCTGATGAAAGACTTGTTCGTGCCATTCCGTGAGCAGAAGCTCAAGATGCAGAAGGGGCGGAGTTATATCGTGCATTTGCATGTCGACGAAGAAAGCTACCGGCTGATGGCTTCGGCCAAAGTGGAACGTTATTTGTCGGACGAGATGCCTCCTTACCGTGAAGGCGATGAGGTGCAGATTTTAGTCTGGCAAAAAACGGATTTGGGCTTTAAGGTCATTGTGGACAACCGTTTTTCCGGTCTGGTCTACGAGAATGACCTGTTCCGGCCTTTACATACGGGAGACCGTGTGCAGGCCTATATAAAGCAAGTCCGTCCGGACGGTAAGCTGGATATTACCTTGCAGAAACAGGGGCGGGAAGCAGTGGACGATTTTTCGCAAGTGCTTTTGGAACATTTGCAGCATAATTCAGGCCGTACCCCTCTGTGTGATAAGAGTCCGGCGGAAGAAATTTACGCGATGTTCGGTGTCAGCAAGAAAGTTTTCAAAAAGGCCGTGGGCGACCTTTATAAGAAAAGGCTTATCGAGATTACGGACGAGGGTTTG
>ERZ839823.3172-NODE-3172-length-11092-cov-2.959953_pt1 | contig 11092 bp, 5 predicted proteins | sample MGYA00519862_ERZ839823 | MGnify/ENA primary metagenome ERZ839823 (study PRJEB31850, sample SAMEA3708853) | human gut metagenome | biome: human gut; feature: human-associated habitat; material: faeces | place: China | collected 2014 ...
GCTGGTCGGCCTGCTCGTGGCCGTCATACTCGTCGCCATGTACCTGCCCATGTTCCGTCTCGGCGGTATCATGGGATAGAACCCGACACCCGACCGATAACCGATGTCGAACCTGAAAAACTATTTGGCCTATGAAAACGTGAATCTCCGCAAGTAAAATCAGCCTCGAAGGGCATGAACAGAAAAGAACACAAACGAAATCCTAAACCTACTACCGATATGATCCATAAACGAATCGCCTTTCTATGTATGCTGCTTCCCTGTACGCTGTGGGGCCAGACCGACCGGACGAGTCCGACGGGCCGCATCGAGTTCCTGCCGCCGGAAGCCGCCTCGCTAATGCGCTACGTCGACTACCCGGTAAGCCATCTGACCGGAGTGCCCGACATCCGGATCCCGCTACATACGGTGCAGATCGGAAAGATATTCTTGCCTCTCACGCTCATGTTCCACACCGACAACTACTCCCGGCCGAATCAGCTTGCCGGAAGTGTGGGCAAAGGATGGTCACTGAGCACCGAACTGCAGATCACCCGGCAGGTAAACGGGCTGGACGACCTGAACCACATGGAAAATACATTGGGATACTACTTCAATACGGATATACCGAGCGATTATTGCACAGACGTTCCAGTGGCTCGAACCGAACAGCAGGCGAGCAACTTCTATCACGGCAAGCGGGACGAGGAACCCGACCGCTTCTATTATCGTCTGCTCGACAAAAGCGGCGCGTTCTACTTCCGGCATCGGCCGGACGGAAGCGTCGAGGCAGTGCCGGTACCTTACAACGGCGTGAAGATCGAGTACGGCAGCGACAAGCGCTTCACGATCTGGGACACCGACGGCACGAAATACGTCTTTTCGTCCACGGCGACCGAAACGACTACGCCTGTCGGCAGCTCGTCGAACCAAACGGTTATCGTGGCATGGAAGTGCGAGCGAATATTCAGTCCGCAGGAACAACAAGAGGTGTCTTTCACTTACGGAGGACCCGTCACAAGATCTACCCATCGCTACGATGATCGAATCGAAATATACGACAACGCGGGAGGCACCCACCCGGAACCTTATTCAGAACTTGAATACAATCCCTGTGCGAGAGTCAATTACCGAATGAAGGTATGGAACGGAGTCGAAAATCTTCCGGGTAATTTTTGGGAGGTTGCCGGCATCAAAGGGAAAGAGTGCACGCCGGGTTACAGAAGCTGGCTGGTTTATCACAAAGGACAGATGGCGTATCTGTCCGACCTGACCGATAAGGCCCACGATCTCTATACGTCCGAGGATATTCCGGCATCATCGGCGACGCAACTCGTTTACCGCCATGTAAAAGAGATTACTTTTCGCGGAGGTCGAATGGTTTTCGATTACCCGGAATCCGGTATGTTGGGATCGATCGCCGTTCTCGACAACAGCGGCGACACGGTCAAGAAGATTGTTTTCGAGTTCAATCAGACCGATCCTCGGAATCTGGACAAGGATTTCTGGCGCAAACTGCTGTCAGTACGCTCGGGAGACGAGCTTTATTCTTTCGACTACCCGTATTTTGTCGGCGGCGGCGACCTGTACACGACCGACTACTGGGGTTATAAACAGTTGAATAAAAACATCGGTCGAGAAGCGAGTGTCGTCAGGCAAAAAATCCAGGCCAAGCGTGGAGGCGGTGTTTACAGCTTCGTGAACGGAAGCGTCATACAAGGTTCCTTGCACAGCAACGACAACGATCCCTCGCTGTCCGGCGATACATCGTTTACCATCGGGCACATCGACCAGTCGGAAGTCTTCGCCTATGACCAAACGCCCAAAACCTTTCTGACTATCCGATACCCGACGGGAGGGTACGTCTCCTTTATAATGGGGCAGCACCGTTTCCGCAGCCGGTACGGAAAAAGGGAACCCCGAGGCGCCGGAGGATACCGCGTCGAAAAGATACAGTTCCGCGATGCCGATTCGAAAGTTTTGCGCGAGAAGATTTATCGTTACGGACCCGACGAGGACGGATGCGGTTTCGTTAAAAGCGAGCCGTACTTCGACGAGGATGTGGAGGGGGTGTTCAACCGAACCGGGGTAGTCGAGCAATGGGAGGATTATTATTATGAGAACACGAATATTCTGGATGAGTGCAATCATCCCGAATTTTGTGCTTTCTCTCTCCGCAAGCGCACATATCTGAAGGGTAGCAACCAAAGCCTTTCGTTCGAGAGCGGCAGCACGGTTCTTTACAGCGAAGTAGCCGAATACGAGATGGATACGGGTCGCCAATCGGGCAAAACGATTTACAAATACGACTTCTCCCTGTTCAACACGGTGTTCCCGATAAAATCCCCGCCTAATGAACCTTATCCTCTGGAGCCCGAGCAATGGTACCTGACTCCGCTCGACTCGGTGATCCGCTACGAGTACAGGAACGGAAGCTACGAGTGGGTGCAGCGCGAGAAATACGTCTATAACAAGCACCTCGACTCGACGCTGATCTATCGATGCAGACTATTCCCCAGAAGGGTTCCCGTCTGGCTGTATACAAACGTCATAAGGAGTTCAGACGCAGAGGAGCTGTGGAGATACCGTAAAGCGGCCGGTGACCTGCTGTACCGCTACTCCGGCCTGCACACGGGCTGTCTGCAACTCGTTACGAAAGAGGTCCAGACGCGCGACGCGCAGGGGCGCGTGTCGACGGACCGGACCCATTACCGCTACGACAGTCCGAACCGCTATGCGGTCGGGCGCGTCGAGCGTACGATGAGCGACGGCACGACGCTCGTCGAGCAGACGCTCTATCCCGAGGACTACGATCTCTCGGGCGGCGGAACGCTCGCCGAGCTGGTCGAGCGGAACATCGTCTCGGTCCCCGTCGAACGCATCCGGCGGCGCGACGGGCTGGTCGTCTCGGGCGAGCTGTTCGGTTACGACGAGTGCGGCAATCCGACCTCGCAGAGCCGTCTGGAAAAGGACGATCTCTCCGAAAGCCTGTTCCGCCTGTCGAACAAGTCCTCGGCCGGAGCGTTCGCTCCCGAAGCGGGCCGCGCCGCATTCTCGCCGGATGCGGGCTACGCCGAAATTCTCTCGACACGCTTCGACGACTACGGCAATCCGATCGAAATCACCGGCCGCACGGCTCCCCGCTCGGTTTGCTACCTGTGGGGATACAACGGCTTGCATCCGGTGGCCGAACTCGTCGGCTGCTCGTATGGCGAACTGACATCCGTCGTCAGCCTGCCTACGATTCACACGATGACCGTATCGGATACGCTTTCTTCGGGATTCCTGAACGTGCTGGCATCCCTGCGCAAGTCCCCTTATCTGAGCTCGGCCCACATCTCGACCTACACCTACCGTCCGCTCGTGGGCATGCTTTCGGCCACCGATCCCCGAGGCTTCACCACATACTACGAGTACGACCCCTTCGGCCGGCTCCGCTCGATTCACTACTACGAAGGTACACAGAAAAAAACGTTGAAATACTATGAATACCGCTATAAGAACCGATAGTCGCCGTTGCGCGTGGTGCGCGAACCGGCCGGCCGGACCGGACATCCCGTCGTCCGGCAACCGCCCGATGAAAAGACATCTGCTGCTGCTCATCTTGACGCTGATCTCCCTCTCGGTAGTCCGTGGCGCCGAGCTAAACCCCGGCAGAATCCGGGGCGAACAGACGATCGAGGCCGGAGCCGTGCCCGCCCCGATCCGGAACGACCTGTTGCCGTACGGTTCGACGGCGGTACCCTACACCTTCCAGTGGGAATACGCCGAGGAGGCGAATCTGGGGCTCGGTTGGCTGATTATCTACGGCGCTACGTCCGAGAGCTACCAACCCGGAGCGCTCGGTAAGAGCACTCGTTACCGCCGGGCGGCCGTCTATATGGACGGCACAGTTCAGAAAAGAGCCTACACGAACGAGGTGCTCGTTACGGTCACTCCGGCGACTCAGCCGCTGACTCCCGGCAGCATATCGGGCGATCAGACGGTAGAGGCCGGCGTCCGGCCCGCCGAGCTCGCGAATGTCGTCTCGCCGCAAAATCCGGGCGGTACATACGCCGTATTCTGGCAATCGGCTCCGACCTCCTCGGGTCCGTGGACCCATATCGCCGGAGCTACCGCCCTCGCGTACCGGCCGCAGCCGCTCGCGGCTACGACCTACTTTCGCCGGGGAGCGAACCGGGCCGACGGGCAAAATGCCTACTCGAACGTCGTCTGCATCCGGGTCGTGCAGCCCCTGAGCGACGCGAACTACGTGCTCGAGTACGAGCCGTTGACCGCAACCGACGACCCGCGCACGCTCGATGCCGGACAGTGCCGCCGCACGGCGACCTATGCGGACGGACTGGGACGGCCCGTGCAGACCGTTCGTATCGGGGCCTCTCCCTCGGGAGCCGACCTGGTCACGCGGACCGACTACGACAGTGCCGGCCGCGAGAGTCGGTCGTGGCTTCCCGTACCCGTGCCGAACAACGGAGGCAAGTATGTCGCACCGGCCACCCTCGCCGCACGGGCCGAGAGTTTCTATGCCGACGAAGCCCCCTACGGGCAGACCCTCTACGAGGCTTCTCCTCTGGGCCGGACGGCATCGGTTTTCGGTCCGGGCAAGGCTTGGCACGAAAGCGGCCGCGCCGTGCGGAACCGCTATCTGACGAACTCCGCGGCCGACTCGCTGCGCTGCGCACGCTACGTGGCCGACAGCGACCGGGACGCCGTGCGGCTCTCCCGGCAGGGAGACTATCCGGAGGGCGAGCTGTTCGTGACCGCCACGACGGACGAGGACGGACGGCTGTCGTACACGTTCTACGACAAAGGCGGGCAGAGCGTTCTCTCCCGGCAGATGAACGGCTCCGAGACGCTCGACACCTACTACGTCTACGATGCTTGCGGCCTGCTGCGGGCCGTGCTGCCTCCGAAAGCCTCGGCGATGCTCGAGTCGCAGACCGGAGCGCTCGACATGTCCTCGGCGACCGTCGCCGATCTGACCTACCTCTACCGCTACGACCGCCGGGGCCGTCCCGTCGGAGTCAGGCATCCCGGGGCTCAGGAAGTACGCTATCTGTACGACGATACGGACCGTCCCGTTTTTTCACAGGACGGCGTGCAGCGACGCTCGGGAGAATGGTCCTATTCGATTCCCGACGCGCTGGGCCGCGAGGTTCTTCGAGGAACTTGCAAGACGCTCGGCGGATCGAACCTTGCGCAAAGCCTGCTCGACGGGAAAACGCTCGTCGCACGATACGACGGCTCGTCGGGCGATGCCGGGTACGCCGTTCTGCTCGACGGACAGGCGGTCGAACTGGCCGGCGGACGCTTCCTCTCGGCCCAGTATTACGACTCCTACGACTTTCTTTCCCGCTCGGAGTTCTCCGAACTCGGATTCGAGAACGACCCGAACTACGGCAAACGGTACACCGGCGGAGACAAGAGCCTCCATACGGGAAGCATTCGCACGAGCTTGTCGCCCCAGCAGACCGTCCGGATGCCCGAGGCATACTATTACGACCTGCACGGACGACTCGTTCAGTCCAACGGCCGCAACCACCTCGGAGGAAAGGATCGGTATCTTGCGCGGTACGACTTCACGGGGCGGCCGGTCCAGACCCGGGAGTCGCATTCTTCTTCGGCCAGCGGCTCGCAAAGGGGACTGACGACGACCCTCGCATACGATCATGACGGACGTCTCTCGTCGCAACGGCTCGCACTCTCTTCCGCGACGATTCCGATGACGACAAACTACTCCTACGACGAGGCGGGAAGACTGAGCGAAAAAACACTCGGCCCGACTCCCGTAAGCTATGCGTACAACGTCCGAGGCTGGATCGGCAAGATTGCGAGCGCTCCGTTCGTCTCCGAGCTCCGATACGAGAACCCTCGGTACGGAGGCGCTCCTCTCTACTCGGGCATGGTCTCGCAGTGGACATGGAAACACGGACAGCAACCCGAAAACGATTATGTGTTCTCCTACGACGGTGTCGGAAGATTGGTTGCAGCCAAGCACTTCGTGGACGGAGCAAGAACCGACGGTTACACGGAGCGCGGAATCCGCTACGACGCGAACGGGAACCTGCTGGCCATATCGCGGACGGCCGGTGGAGCGGTGAGCGACAGTCTGCGGTTCACCCTCGGCGGGGACGTGCTGTTGGACGTCTCAGGGACCTCGACGGGCGTGTTCGAGTACGATCCGAGCGGAAATTTGGTGAAAGACGGGCTGAATCGTTTGGAATTCAGTTATAATTGTTTAAATTTGATGCAGACGGTACAGACTACCGTCGGAGCGTCCAAGGCTCAGTTCACCTACGGCTCGGACGGCAGGAAGCTCTCGGAGAAAGCCAGAACCGGCGGATTCGAGTACTTGGGTTCTTTGATATATGCTTATCGCGGCGGTACTCTCTCCCTCGCGCAAGCGGTGACCGACGAGGGGACGATTCAGTCGGCGGGAGTGAATTACTTTATCCGGGATCATCTGGGCAGCGTCCGTGCCGTCGTGGACCATACGGGCAAGATCGTCGAGCGGAACGACTACTATCCTTTCGGGGGACGACATGAAAATGCCTCTTTGCCCTTGACAGGCGTCAATCGCTACAAGTTCGGCGGCAAGGAAACACTCGAACCGGTCAGCCTCGATATGCTCGACTTCGGAGCCAGATTCTACGACCCGAGGATCGCTCGCTGGAATACGCAGGACCCGCTGGCTGAAAAATACTTCTCGCTTTCACCCTATAACTATTGCGCGGGAAATCCCATCACGTTGGTCGATCCGACGGGGATGGTAATGGACGATTATCGTTTGAAGAAAAATGGAGAGATCGAGTTGATGAAAAAGACAAACGATAATTACGATGTCATTTATGCTGAAAATGAAAAAGGAGAAGTAGATTTGTCCAAATCAATTCAAATAGATAAAAACATTCTACCGTCCAAGAAAAGTGATAATTCGGAAATATCGAAAACGCCCTATGATTATTACGAGATTTTCGATGATAATCAAGCACAAAAATTGACCGAATTCGTCTGGGAAAATTCAACGGTAGAATGGGGGGTGACTTCTGTGGATATTATTGATCATCAACAGTATCAATCCGTAAACTATCTGTCAACTTCTCACTTAGAAAGTCAAGAATATGGAGCAGCAGCATTATTCAAAATGCTAACGACATTTCCTAATCGTCAAATGAAATATATACTAGATTACAAGAAAAATGAACACAACCATCCAAATGGAACAGCTTGTTATTCAAATGCAGACTTGCAATTTGCAATGATGATATGGCGAATGTTTCCTAACGCTGTGTTTAATATTTACATTCCATCAAAATATCGTCCAATAAAATCTATACTTCCGATCAAATTCGACATACCGGAAACAGTTGTATTTAAATCTAAATGAAAATATTATGAAACGTCTTTTGTATTTATCTATTTTCTTTCTGCAATTTTCTCGGTGTACCTGTTGTCAACATGGAGGGAATAATATGCAACATAATGTCACCTCCCGTAAGGATACATTAAAAGTCACAACTTATTTGATGGAGATTAATGAACCCAAACTAGATTCTTTAATAAAGAAGATTGCAGATACTGTTGTCCAATTGAATAGGCAGAGAAAAACAATCTATAATGAAATGGGACATCCCTATACTGAAACTCCATGGCGTTCAGTTGTGGTAAGTATTCTGAAACAACAAAAGGACAATTTATTGGGTTTTCAATTAGTTGCGTGGTTAGATAATCGCACTAATTTATCTTCCGATTATTACGGTTGCATCAAAGTATATGATTTGTTGTTCTGGATTAAACTTTATGAACAAAGTGCTTTGATACCGTATGATTTGTTCTCAATACAAGATACAATAACTTTGAATAAAACAAACGAAATAATTGCCAATATTGAAAATCCAGAATGGTTTTATATGTATAATATCCAGAATGATAAATTAAAATATATAAAAAGTTTGAATACAAAGTAATAATAGAGGACACGAAGAAAGTATGATAACGATATAGCAGAAAGGGAGCAATCGATTTGATTGCTCCCTTTCTCATGCTCCGTTTTTTCACAGGACGGCGTGCAGCGACGCTCGGGAGAATGGTCCTATTCGATTCCCGACGCGCTGGGCCGCGAGGTTCTTCGAGGAACTTGCAAGACGCTCGGCGGATCGAACCTTGCGCAAAGCCTGCTCGACGGGAAAACGCTCGTCGCACGATACGACGGCTCGTCGGGCGATGCCGGGTACGCCGTTCTGCTCGACGGACAGGCGGTCGAACTGGCCGGCGGACGCTTCCTCTCGGCCCAGTATTACGACTCCTACGACTTTCTTTCCCGCTCGGAGTTCTCCGAACTCGGATTCGAGAACGACCCGAACTACGGCAAACGGTACACCGGCGGAGACAAGAGCCTCCATACGGGAAGCATTCGCACGAGCTTGTCGCCCCAGCAGACCGTCCGGATGCCCGAGGCATACTATTACGACCTGCACGGACGACTCGTTCAGTCCAACGGCCGCAACCACCTCGGAGGAAAGGATCGGTATCTTGCGCGGTACGACTTCACGGGGCGGCCGGTCCAGACCCGGGAGTCGCATTCTTCTTCGGCCAGCGGCTCGCAAAGGGGACTGACGACGACCCTCGCATACGATCATGACGGACGTCTCTCGTCGCAACGGCTCGCACTCTCTTCCGCGACGATTCCGATGACGACAAACTACTCCTACGACGAGGCGGGAAGACTGAGCGAAAAAACACTCGGCCCGACTCCCGTAAGCTATGCGTACAACGTCCGAGGCTGGATCGGCAAGATTGCGAGCGCTCCGTTCGTCTCCGAGCTCCGATACGAGAACCCTCGGTACGGAGGCGCTCCTCTCTACTCGGGCATGGTCTCGCAGTGGACATGGAAACACGGACAGCAACCCGAAAACGATTATGTGTTCTCCTACGACGGTGTCGGAAGATTGGTTGCAGCCAAGCACTTCGTGGACGGAGCAAGAACCGACGGTTACACGGAGCGCGGAATCCGCTACGACGCGAACGGGAACCTGCTGGCCATATCGCGGACGGCCGGTGGAGCGGTGAGCGACAGTCTGCGGTTCACCCTCGGCGGGGACGTGCTGTTGGACGTCTCAGGGACCTCGACGGGCGTGTTCGAGTACGATCCGAGCGGAAATTTGGTGAAAGACGGGCTGAATCGTTTGGAATTCAGTTATAATTGTTTAAATTTGATGCAGACGGTACAGACTACCGTCGGAGCGTCCAAGGCTCAGTTCACCTACGGCTCGGACGGCAGGAAGCTCTCGGAGAAAGCCAGAACCGGCGGATTCGAGTACTTGGGTTCTTTGATATATGCTTATCGCGGCGGTACTCTCTCCCTCGCGCAAGCGGTGACCGACGAGGGGACGATTCAGTCGGCGGGAGTGAATTACTTTATCCGGGATCATCTGGGCAGCGTCCGTGCCGTCGTGGACCATACGGGCAAGATCGTCGAGCGGAACGACTACTATCCTTTCGGGGGACGACATGAAAATGCCTCTTTGCCCTTGACAGGCGTCAATCGCTACAAGTTCGGCGGCAAGGAAACACTCGAACCGGTCAGCCTCGATATGCTCGACTTCGGAGCCAGATTCTACGACCCGAGGATCGCTCGCTGGAATACGCAGGACCCGCTGGCTGAAAAATACTTCTCGCTTTCACCCTATAACTATTGCGCGGGAAATCCCATCACGTTGGTCGATCCGACGGGGATGTTCATGACCGATTATTTCAATCTGAATGGGAAAAAAGTTAGGCATGTCGATGACAATAAAACGGATCGTTACTTGGTTCTTACTACATCCAGTCAAGAATCGATAGTCGATCAAACCATAGAGGCGGGCGGTATGATCGATGTGCCGACTAACGATATGGTTGCACTTATGAGTGAAATCTATGACCGGATGGAACAGACAGGTTTAGAATACGGTTTTCGGGTAGGTGAAAAGGGAACTCTGTCCCGGATTGTGGAGGGGAAAAGCGGAGAACTCAGTTTCAATGATTGGCTGCCTGCAATGAAAGATTTAGTCGATCAAGGCGATCGAGTTGTACTCGATGCTCATGGACATCCTTTAAAAAAGGATGAAAATGGAAATATTATTTCTGTTGGAACTCCCAAACCTTCACCTGTTGATAAAGAGAATGTCGTAGGATGTCAGCCCAATATAGTGTTAGGTTATCAGCAACAACAATTCCCTGTTCACAATACATTTCCTACTCAGTTTGAGACAAAAACAGTTAGATATATTGGATTTTTTAATAGGGATCAAGTTTTTTCTCCTATTGAATTTTCGAAATTTAGAAATTCTATTTTCAAAATAAATAAACAGCGATGAAAGCGGTTATTTACAGTGCGATAATTTTACTAACATGGGAAATGGGTTATGCTCAAGAGGGTGAATATTCATTATTGTCACGTTTTGATCCTCAAACATTATACGGGAGTCCTAGCTATAAAGAAAAACCGGCAGGGTATGAAATATTAGTACCGTCATTTCATATGAATGGCCCTTATGGTTACAGTAGTTTGAATTATTATTGGACTTTCCTTTTATCAGATTATGGAACGATCGCTATTCAAACTCCTATGCTTCCATATCATGGAAAAACAACCATATTGCGGATAACTGATACAACTAAAACGGTTTGCCGTATAGTTTCTTATGACTCAATTCAAAACAGTATTCCAGAATATTTATTGTGTTGTAATAATGACGGATGTATTCCTCCCCCTTACATTAAAAAGCAAAGGAACCGAAGGAATATGATTATTCAAAACGACAGTTTAACAATTTATCTGATAAATATCAAACCGCAAAATTTAGAAAAAATCTGTCGGGTGGTGACAACACCAATAGCTGATTATAGATAAGCTGAGATTTCAGGTTACCTTAATTGTATCAAGCACCAGGCAAAATATCGATTATAATGTGGTCTCCTTGGTAAAATAAGGAGACCACATTATATTATTTATAAATAATGAACAATCTTTGAAACTTTATCCATGATAGAATTGCCATGATCCGAACGGAAATTTGGTGAAAGACGGACTGAAGCGTTTGGAATTCAGTTATAATTGTTTAAATTTGAT
>ERZ839823.3185-NODE-3185-length-11070-cov-2.396187_pt1 | contig 11070 bp, 12 predicted proteins | sample MGYA00519862_ERZ839823 | MGnify/ENA primary metagenome ERZ839823 (study PRJEB31850, sample SAMEA3708853) | human gut metagenome | biome: human gut; feature: human-associated habitat; material: faeces | place: China | collected 2014 ...
GAGGTAAACGCGAAGCCGTAGGAATAGCGGTCGGCCTCATCTGCCGTACGGGTGGTCAGGGAAAACGCCGGGATTTCCACACTCATCACGTTGCGCACCGTGGTTTCGAGGTACACCTCCTGCCGCGGCGAGAGCAGCGCCGTATCCATGACCTCCTTCTGCATCACCGCGCTGGCGAGCACGAAATGGCTGTTGGCCTCACGTATGCCCTGCTCCACCCGCTCGCGCAGCACCTTGTTTTCCCGGATGCGCTCCAGGAACTGCCGCATCAGCTCATCCCGCTTGTCCTTGAGCAGCTTGTGCCCGCGCAGCGCGGTATTCAGCTGCTTTTTCAGCCGGGTGAGCTCCATGCGGGTGGGATTGACGTTCATCACCGCCACCGGCGGTCACCTCCTTGCCGTCGCCTGTCATTTGCCGTAATACCTATCGAGCATATCGTCGCCGATCCGTTTGAGCTCGCTGCGCGGCAGGATGGACAGCAGCTTCCAGCCGAGATCCAGCGTCTCCTCCACGCTGCGATTAGTATCATAGCCCTGCGAAACGTATTCCTTCTCAAACCGATCGGCAAACTCCGCATACAGCTTGTCGATACTGGTCAGCGCCGCCTCGCCGAGGATCACCATCAGCTCCTTGGCGTCCTTGCCGCGGGCATACGCCGCGAACAGCTGGTTCATCGTACTTGCGTGATCCTCGCGGGTGCGCCCCTTGCCGATGCCCTTGTCCTTCAGGCGGGACAGCGAGGGCAGCACGTCGATCGGCGGGGTGATCCCCTTGCGGTACAGCTCACGGCTGAGGATGATCTGCCCCTCGGTGATGTACCCGGTCAGATCGGGAATCGGATGGGTTTTATCGTCCTCCGGCATGGTCAGGATCGGGATCAGGGTGATCGAGCCGTCCTTTCCCTTGAGCCGCCCGGCCCGCTCGTACAGCGTCGCGAGATCGGTGTACATATAGCCGGGATAGCCGCGGCGCCCGGGCACCTCCTTGCGTGCAGCCGAAACCTCGCGCAGCGCGTCGGCGTAGTTAGTGATGTCGGTCATGATGACCAGCACCTGCATGCCGAGATCGAAGGCCAGGTATTCTGCGGCGGTCAGCGCCATCTTCGGGGTGGCGATGCGCTCGATGGCCGGATCGTTCGCGAGGTTGACAAACATCACCGTACGGTCGATGGCGCCGGTTTCCCGGAAGGATTCGACAAAATAGTTGGATTCCTCAAAGGTGATGCCCATCGCGGCGAACACCACCGCGAACGGAGTGCCCTCGCCGCCGTCCGAGCGCACCGTCGCCTGCCGGGCAATCTGGGCGGCGAGGTTGGCGTGCGGCAGGCCGGAGGCCGAGAAAATCGGCAGCTTCTGGCCGCGCACAAGCGTGTTCAGGCCGTCGATAGCCGACACGCCGGTCTGGATGAATTCCTGCGGATAGTTGCGCGCCGCCGGGTTCATCGGCGTACCGTTGACGTCCAGCCGCTTCTCCGGGATAATCTCCGGGCCGCCGTCGATCGGGCGGCCAAGCCCGTCGAACACGCGGGAGAGCATATCCGGCGACACCGGCAGCTCCATCGACCGCCCCAGAAAGCGCACCTTGGAGTTGGCCAGATTGATGCCGGCCGCGCTTTCAAACAGCTGCACGAGCGCGTTGGAGCCGTCTACCTCGAGCACGCGGCAGCGGCGGGTTTCCCCGCTGGGCAGCTCGATCTCGCCGAGCTCGTTGAATTTGACGTTGTCCACATCGCTGATCATCATCAGCGGTCCCGCCACCTCGCGGATGGTACGGTATTCCTTGGGCATGGCCCTCTCCTGCCTTTCCGGATTCAGTTTGGCGTCATTCCGCCTGTGCCGCCTTGAGCGCCTGTGCAAGCTCCTCGTCAAGATGCGCCATGCAGGCGGAAAACTCCTCCTCCGCCTGGCTCTCAGCGGCGTATTTCAGGCGGCCGATGCGCTCGCGCACGGGCAGCTCCACGATGGTATCGATATCCAGCCCCTGCGTGAGTGCCGCGAGTGCCTTGTCGTAAAAGCCGAGGATAGCGGTCATCATCAGGTACTGTTTTTCGAGCGAGGTATAGGTATCGGTCTCGTGGAAGGCGTTCTGATGCAGGTAATCCTCACGGATTGAGCGTGCCGCCTCCAGCTTGAGCCGGTCGGGCGCGGACAATGCGTCCATGCCGACCAGCCGCACGATCTCCTCGAGCTCCGCCTCCTCCTGCAGAAGCCCCATCAGCCGGCCGCGCAGGGTGTACCAGTCGTCCCGCACGTTTTCGTTGAACCAGCCCGCGAGCGAATCCGCGTACAGCGAGTAGCCAGTTGACCGCGGGGAAATGCCGCTTGTAGGCCAGCGACGAATCAAGCCCCCAGAACACCTTGACGATGCGCAGGGTGGCCTGCGATACCGGCTCGGAGATATCGCCGCCCGGAGGGGATACCGCGCCGATAACCGACAGTGCCCCCTCGGTTTCCCCCTCGCCGTTGACGATGACCCGGCCGGCGCGCTCGTAAAACTGCGCAAGCCGGCTGCCGAGGTAGGCCGGGTAGCCTTCCTCGCCGGGCATCTCCTCCAGCCGTCCCGACATCTCGCGCAGCGCCTCCGCCCAGCGCGAGGTGGAATCCGCCATCAGTGCGACGGTGTAGCCCATGTCGCGGAAATACTCCGCGATGGTGATGCCGGTGTAGATCGACGCCTCCCGCGCCGCGACCGGCATGTCCGAGGTGTTGGCGATGAGCACCGTGCGCTCCATCAGGGAATTGCCGGTGCGCGGATCCTTAAGCTCCGGGAATTCGTTGAGCACGTCGGTCATCTCGTTGCCGCGCTCCCCGCAGCCGATATAAACAATAATGTCCGCTGCCGCCCATTTGGCCAGCTGGTGCTGCACCACCGTTTTGCCCGAACCGAACGGCCCCGGCACCGCCGCGACGCCGCCCTTGGCGATCGGGAACAGGGTGTCGATCACCCGCTGCCCGGTCACCAGCGGGATATCCGGCGACAGCTTGCGCTTGTACGGCCGGCCGACCCGCACCGGCCAGCTCTGCATCAGCCGTACCGGCACTTCCCCGCCGTTAGCCGAGGAGATATGCCCGATCACGGCATCCACCGTGTAATCCCCCTCCGCGAGGTCGGCCACCGTGCCGACGATGCCGTTCGGGGCAAGAATTTTATGCAGCACCACCGGCGTTTCCTGCACGGTGCCGAGCACATCGCCGCCGCGCACCGTGTCCCCGGCCCGCTTGGACGGTGTAAAATGCCAGCGTTTTTCCCGGGACAGCGACGGCACCTCCACCCCGCGGTGCAGGTTGGTGCCGCTGACCTTCATGATTTCGGCCAGCGGGCGCTGGATGCCGTCAAAAATGGTGCCGATCAGGCCGGGGCCGAGCTCCACGCTCAGCGGCTGTCCGGTGGACTCCACCGCTTCGCCCGGACCGAGGCCGGAGGTCTCCTCGTATACCTGAATGGACGCACGGTCGCCGTGCATCTCGATAATCTCGCCGATCAGGCGCTGCCCGCTGACCCGCACAACGTCGAACATGTTCGCCTCGCGCATGCCTTCCGCGATAACCAGCGGCCCGGCCACCTTGGTGATGGTACCCGTTGTCATACTCCCATCCGGTCCTTTCCTCCGAAAATAATGTCCGAACCCACGGCCCGCTCCACCGACTCGCTCAGCCGCCGGATACCCACGCCGGTGTCGCCGGTCACGCCCGGAATCGGGATGACCGCCGGCAGCAGCTGGTCGTCCAGCCGCTTAACGTCCTTTTCCAGCAGCACAAACAGCCGCTCGGTCAAAAACACCACGCCGTACTCCCCGCCCGCCGTCAGCCGGCGGAACAGCGGCGCGGCCTCTTCCTCACGGTCGCAGGGAAAAATATCCAGCCCGAGGGCGGCGAAGCCTTTTATGCTCTCGGTATCCCCCATAACCGCCACTCTAGCCATACAGCTCCCTCATCCTTTCCCGGATATCCGCCTCGCTCCGGCCCGCGCGCAGTCCGGAATACAGCAGGCGCATGGTGCGGATCTCCGTCTCCCTGGCGGCCAGATAGCCGAGCAGCGGCTCCGGCCCGAGTGTGACCTGTTTGCCGCGGCGGATACAGGCCATCGCCTGATCCTCCGCGAACTTTTCAAACCGCGAGGGCGATTCCCGGTACAGCTCGGCGGCCTGCCGGCTGCCCCAGCGGTCGGTGCGCCCGAGCCATCCGAGCACCTCGTCCTCCCCCGCAGCCGCCGCGCGGATCAGCTCCGGCTCCGGATCGCACAGCGCTTCTTTCAGAAATGCCGCATCCCTGCCGGTGCGCGCGGCGCGCAGCGCAATGCGCGCGTCCTGATAAAAAATCTGGATATCGATGTATTCGCACAGCAGCGCCACCCGCGAAACCTGCGCCGCCTGCCGCTGCGCGGCCATCGCCGCGCGGTCGAGGATGCTGTCGCAGCCCTGCGGGTCCGCCGCGTGCGCCAGACGGTCGTACGCTTTTTCGGCTGCCTGCGCCATGCCTTCGGGCAGCAGCGAAAATTTCCGGCTTTCCACCGCTTCACGCAGCAGCTCGGTATTCACCGCCGCCGGCTCCAGCAGCAGATGCCCGTATTCCCGTCCGGACAGCACCCCCTTGATGGTCGCCTTCAGGTTGTGATAATCCTGCCGGACGAGGAACGCGTCATACAGGGAAAAATCCGGCGTGATGCCGCGCAGATACTCCCACAGCCGGGCGGTTTCCTGCCGCAGCAGTTCCTCCCCTTCGGCAGACCCCGCCGCGTCTCCCCAACCGCGGTCCCGCAGCGCCGCGGTCAGCTGATCGGGCGTGCGCAGCGCCAGAAGCGCCTCGCGCTCCTGCGCGGTCAGCAGGCCGCTTTCCCTTGCCCGCACGCTCCCGCAGGCAAACGCATACGATGCCGCCATGCGCGTCCCTCCTTTCCTCCGGAATGCTCATCCCTCCGCAAACAGCTCGCGGTTAAGCAGGTCCTCCAGCCCTTCGCGCTTGGCGGCGCGCAGGGCGTCTAGGCTCAGATCGATTTCAATCTCGCCGTATTCGAGCCGCAGGCCGCCGTCAAACGGCGCCGCTTCCTCCGCCAGCCGCAGCGTCCCCCGTTCCGGCTGGACAGCCTGCAAAAAATCGGCCGGCAAACGCGCGAGATCGCCTGCGCCCAGCCGCACCACGCCCTCGCCGGACAGCGCGGACTCCCGCGCCAGACGCGCAAGCCGAGCAAAATATTCCGCTTCGGGCAGCTGCCGGATATAGCCGACAGCTTCGTCCATCGCTGCATCGATCAGCGCTCTGCGGCGGTGCAGCAGCGCGTTGCGCACCGTCAGCGCCGCACCGGAGTGCGCCGCCCGGATAATGGCCTGCGCCTGTTTCTCCGCACTGTCCTGCGCCTGTGCCCGGCGCTCGGCGGCCTGGGCTTCGGCCTGCTCCAGCAGCGCCCCGGCCTGCGCCTCAGCCTCCGCCAGAATCTCCCGCGCCTGTTTCTCCGCATCCGCTTCGATGCAGGATACGATTTTATCCCCGCCGGTCATCCGAATCGCCTCTTTCCTGTACGTCTTGGCGTGCCCTGGCCATCAGATTGCCATACCGGCAATATTGATGGTGGACAGCAGCGACACCAGGAACGCCAGCAGCGCATAGATTTCCACCAGAGTGACCGAGACCATCGCTTTTGAGAACTCGCCCGGCTTTTTCGCCACCAGCGAGATGCCGGCAACGGCGGCGCGGCCCTGCGCGATGCCGGAGATCATGCCGCCGATGCCGATCGGCAGCGAAGCGGCCAGATACAGCAGCCCCTTGAAAAAGGAAATATCCGGGCTGCCGCCGAGGATACCGATATTCATCAGCATCATAATGGTCACGATAAAACCGTACAGCCCCTGCGTGCCGGGCAGCAGCACCAGAACCAGCATTTTGCCGAATTTGGAGGAGTCCTCCGACAGCACGCCCATCGCCGCCTCCGTCGACATACCCACGCCCTTGATCGAACCGATTCCGGCAAACGCCGTTGCGATTGCCGCCCCCAGAAGGGCAAACACCATACCCCAGTTCATACTTCCTTTTCCTCCTTGATTCTCACATATTGGCTATGGAAAGCGAAGGGCTGGAACTTCCGGCCGCCGCCCTCATAAAACTTGCCGAACAGCTCCACATACTGAAGCCGGATGGTGTGCACATACGCCCCGAGGGCGTTGATACCGAAATTGATGCCGTGACCGACCAGAAAGATCACCAGCATCGCGAGCGCGCCGGCGATGCTGCGTCCGAACATGGCGCCGAGCATGTTGAAGACGGTGCCCATCACGCCGGTGGTCAGTCCGAGCGCCATCAGCCGGGAATAGGACATCAGATCGCTGACGTAGCCGGTCACGTCGTATAAGCTTGCCAGCCCCGAGAGCACCTTCATCGGCCCTTTTTTCTTGCGCCCCTGCGTGCAGACCAGCCCCAGCAGGGAGACGGCCGCAACTACGCCGCCGATCGTTGTGAGCACCGGCGCCGAGACCATGCCGCCCGCCAGGATGCCGAACCCGAGCAGCGCGGTCATCCAGAAGCCGACATCAAAAACCGCGCCCGCTTTGTCGCCGGAGCGCCACAGCATATAAAACTTGGCGCCGAGCCCCACCAGGATCTGCAAAAGCCCGAGGATCAGGCTGAGCACCAGCAGCGTGACCGCGTCGGTAATCGGATCCAATAGCTTCGGCATCGCAAAATCCACACCAAAAAAGGTTTTGGCGATCACCGTCGGCGCATCACCGAAAAAGCTGCCGAACACCAGTCCCCACAGCACCGTAGACACGCCGCAGTACATAAACAGCTTGAGGTTGCGCCGCATCGCGGCCTCCGGCCGGTATTTCCGCATCAGGAACCAGGAGCCGAAAAACAGCAGCAGGCCGTAGCCGGCATCGGAGAGCATCATGCCGAAAAACAGGTAGTAGAAAAAACTCATCAACGGCGTCGGGTCGATATCCTGCACATTCGGCATCGCGTACATCTCGGTAATCGACTCCGCCGGCGCCGCAAAGGCATTGTTTTTGAGCAGCACCGGCGCTTTTTCCGGATCGGCAGGCTCCGCCTGCACCACAACGGTAAACCGGCCTTCGAGCGTCGCCGTCAGCTGCGCCGCCGCGGCCTCGGGCACATAGCCGGACACCACAAAGGTGCTCCGGGAATGATCCAGCCGGCCGATCATCCGGTATTTTTCCGCCCGCACGGTGTAGTAATCCGCCGTCATCTCGATCTGCCCACGATGCTCCGCCAGCCCGGCGAGCTTTTCACGGATTTCGTCCGCCTGTCCGAGCGCCGCCTCCTGCGCCCGCTCGAGCGCCGCATATTCCTCCTGCGGAACCCCGCCGCCCAGCGCCGGCGGCCGGGCGAACCCCAGTGCGCGCAGCGCCTGCTCCATCTCCTGTGCCTGCCCCTTCGGGCACAGCAGGAACACACAGGTCTGCTCGGCGGACGCGCTGAGAATCTCGCAGGCGAAGGCACGGCCCTCCGCATCCAGTGCCGCATACAGCCCTTCAGTCGTGAAAGTTCCCGGCAGCGTGCCGATCAGCGCCGTGGTCTTTGCCGTTCCGGTGAACCGCAGCGGCACATCCAGCCGCATCCACGGTTCCAGCTGCGCCTGCGCGGAGCGGATGCGCACCAGCTCCGCCGCGCCCTCCGCCGCCTTTTTGCGCAGCGCCTGAATCTCGGCGCAGATGGCCATAACCTCGCGGCTTTTTTCCGCACAGGCGGAAAACTCCTGCGCCGACACCTCGCGCCGCCCGGCAAAGGAAGCCAGCATGCCCTTTTTCACCGGCGCGTATTCGTCAAGGATTTCCAGCGCCTGCCGTGCGTTCGCCGCCATGCGGTCAAAGGTGCCCGCTTCCTCCTCGCGGTCGATCCGGGTAAAGCCCTCCGGTATCGCACCGTCGAGCGCGACGGAATCGGTGATCTCCACCACCCCGAGGCGCTGCAGCTGCTCGAGCAGCGCCTTGCGCTCGCTGCGCAGGGCGTACAGCCGGACCACCTGCATATTCTGTTTTGCCAAGCCGCATCACCACTCTTCCGCGTAAACGTATCGCGCTTAGAGGCGCAGCAGCTCCTCCGCCGCCAGCCGGACCGCCGCTGCCCTCCGGGGCTGTACCCGCTCGTCCAGACGGCGGCACTGCTGCGCCGCTTCCCGCTCGGCCTGCTGTCGGATTTCTTCCGCTTCCCCGCGGGCTTCTTCCAGCCGCCGCGCCGTTTCCGCCCGGCATTCCTCTTCGCTGCGGCAGTATACATCGTTTGCCTGCGCACGGGCCTCCTCCAGCCGCTGCACCGCCTGCTGCTGCGCCCCGCGTAATGTTTCCTCCGCCCGGGCCTCGGCCTCCCGGATGCGCTCCACCATCTGCTGCGCCATCGCTGTCCCCCCTGCGGCGAACCGCCGTTGCATTATTGATCGGTTGCATGATTACTCGGTTATCTTATCCTATTTTTTGGAAAATGTCCACAGCTTTGCCGAAAGTTCATCATTTGTTATTATCTTTATCTGTTTCTTTGTCTCTTATAACCATATCCCGAAAAAAGCCGGGAAAAGATTATCCTCTCTCCCCGGCTTCCGTTTATGCATCCCGGCCGCTGTTTTCAGCCCCTGTATCGCCGTTACCCCGCATTGCCGAAGGCACGGTGCAGCAGCTGTCTGCCCGTTGTTCCTGTCCGGCCGGTACGGCGCAAAAAACCGGGGCGGATACACCGCCCCGGTTTTTCCGGTTTCTATCGGTCCTCGACGACCAGGGTTTGAATTCCGCCCGTACCATCTGCGCCGTCCAGCAGAAACACCGTATAATTGGTGTTTTCCCGCACATCCAGATACAGGGTCAAAATCGTATACGGCGGGGACGCCATGCCGATAAACGCCGAGTCCAGGCTCTCGATGTCCATGTAGGCGGGCATCGGCATCAGGTTGGTCTGTGCAAAGATGAACTCATATTCGCCCGGCTGAATCCGTTTGTAAACCGTGGTTTCCTTGAAACGGATATCCGCATAGATCACCCGTCCGTCGCCCAGCAGCACATCCATCGGCTGGCTGCCGTACGCCAGATTGCTCACGCGGAAATTCGAGGTACCGTCCCGCGGCGCACAGCAGAGGTCCGGAATCTGCAGCAGATCCAGCCCGCCCGTGCGGTTGATGATCGCAATGGTGGAGGTGCTTCCGGCCTCAAAGGGGATGGTCTTCTGCATATACACATAGCCGTCCAGCCCGCTGATCGTGATGGTGCGGTAGCCGGCGATAAACCGGCCGTAGTCCGATATTTCCGGGAAGGCCAGACGGTTTACCGCACGGCGGTTGTTCACAAAAACACGGAAGGGTGCATATCCCACGGCGGCGTTGATAAACCGGATCCTGGCAATACCGGGCCAGCTGGGGATGACGCCCCCTTCCCCCGGATTCGGAAGCGGGATCACCGGGAAATTCCCGCCGGCCGGCGGGTTAGCGACCGGCCCGCCCTCCCCCGGGTTTGGAAGCGGGATCACCGGATAATCCCCATTGGCCGGCGGATTGGCGACCGGCCCGCCCGCCTCTGGGTTCGGGAGCGGGATCACCGGATAGTCCTCGTTGGCCGGCGGGTTGGCAACCGGCCCGCCCTCTCCAGGATTGGGCAGAGGGATCACCGGTATGTTGTTTTGAAAATCCATAAATGCCGATAAAGCGCGCGCTTTATCTTCCTCCTCTCCTTAAAGGTCTGTTATCAGGATATTCTCCTGCCGTCCTTTGCGTGCGCAGGAACAGGCGCAGGCAAAAGAAAACAGCCGGCCTCCGGGAAGGAGAACCGGCTGTATGGATAAAAAGCCGTCCGGACGGAACAGGAAAGCAGTGGTTCATCTGCCCTGTTGCCGCTCTGTAAGCGCTTGCGGCCGCCATACGGGAAAGGGCTTGAAAACAGGGTGCCTTCGCACCCAGCCCCCGTTTCTTATCCCGCAATCCCCGATGACTAGAAAGGGGACATGCTTTCGCATGCCCCCTCTGTTTATTTGCCGAAACGAAATGGCTTTTTATAAAAAGTGCTTGCGCAGTTCATCGCCCGGCACCGCGCTCAAATAAGCCGGCGGCACATCAAACACCGTCTTGCAGCCGGTCTGCCCCTCACGGTTCATCCGGTATGCCGCCCGCGCATAGGCGATCAGGATGGACGAAGTAAACTCCGGATTGGAATCGAGCTTCAGGCTGTATTCGACGATGTGCTTGTGTTCGCCGTTCCAGCCGGTCTTGCCGCAGCGGATGACAAAACCGCCGTGAGGGATACCGCTGTGGTTCTTCTGCAACTCTTCCTCGCTGATGAAATGAACCGTTGTATCATAGTCGGAGAAGTAGTTCGGCATCGTTACGATCTCTTTTTCGATACGCGCCCTCCTCCGCGACCACAAAACATTCGCGGGTGTGCTTCTGGCGGACGGTCAGCTCCGGATTGTCCCCGCGGCGCACCGCTTCGAGCGCGCTTTCCACCGGGATGGTGTACTGCCGGGCATCCCGCACCCCTTCAATCCGGCGTATGGCGTCGGAATGCCCCTGGCTGACACCCTTGCCCCAGAAGGTATAGTCCGCCCCATCCGGCAGGATGGCGCTCGCATACATGCGGTTGAGGGAGAACATACCGGGATCCCATCCCACCGAGATAACGCCGACCTTGCCCCCCTGCCGGGCAGCGGCATCCACCGCATCAAAATGCTCCGGAATGCGTGCATGGGTGTCAAAGCTGTCCACCACATTAAACAGCCGGGCAAACTGCGGCGTCTGCACTGGCAGGTCGGTGGCGCTGCCGCCGCAGAGAATGAGGACGTCGATCTGCTCTGCCATCTGCTCCGCCATATCTGCGGTGTAAACCGGAACATCCGGCGTCAGGATTTTTACGTTTTTCGGATCCCGCCGGGTAAAAACGGCCGCCAGCTCCATATCCGGATTCTGCCGCAGGGCGCACTCCACGCCGCGGCCCAGGTTTCCGTATCCAAGAATACCGATTCGAATGCTCATTGCAATTCCGTCCCTTCAAAAAGCAGCAAATATCCTCTGAATTATAAAGGAATCCCGGTAAAATGTCAAATTGGTTCCGGCCGCGCAGCGCCATCCCTCCGCACGGGAACATATCCC
>ERZ839823.3190-NODE-3190-length-11052-cov-5.519414_pt1 | contig 11052 bp, 7 predicted proteins | sample MGYA00519862_ERZ839823 | MGnify/ENA primary metagenome ERZ839823 (study PRJEB31850, sample SAMEA3708853) | human gut metagenome | biome: human gut; feature: human-associated habitat; material: faeces | place: China | collected 2014 ...
ATCGCTGCCCCCGCGGTGGGCTCTTACCCCGCCTTTTCACCCTTACCCGCCGGGAAATCCCTTGTGGGCGGTTCTTTTCTGTTACGCTCCTATACCCTCACGGATATCAAGTCATTAGCTTGCGCGGCGCTCTGCGTTGCCCGGACTTTCCTCTCCCGGCCACGGCCGGCAGCGACAGAGCGGACCTGCACCGCAAAGGTAATAAAATTCGGCGGTATTCCCGCTTCGGGGACAGCGATATTCGGAAAATGCGTTTCCATCCTCCGTGCGGGCCGTCCCGATGCGGCGCGGGCGAACTTTTTTGGAAATATCGGATTAAATAGTACTTTTGCTAAAAGGCTGATTCCGTCTCCGGCGGCAGCCGAATCGTGCGAATAACCCGGCTTATGACTGATAACGTGCAAACAATCAACATGCAAGACAACCGTACGGTTGTCGGCCTGCTGCGTGCCGGGGACGAAAAATGTTTCGACGCGCTCTTCCGCCGCTATTATAAACCCCTCTGCACCTACGCCACCCGTTTCGTCGCTCCGGCCCGCGCCGAGGAGCTGGTGCAGGATACGCTGATGTGGGTCTGGGAAAACCGTACGTCGCTGCTGCCCGAAATGCCCCTCAAGTCGTTGTTGTTCACCATCGTCAAGAACAAGTCGATCAACCATATGTCGCGCGATACGATCAAAAACCGCGTGATCCGCCAGCTCGCCGAATACTACGAGGAGGAGTTCGACGATCCCGATTTTTACCTCGAAGGCGAACTGGTGGAACGTCTCACGGCCGCGCTGCGCAAGATGCCGCCCGAATTCCAGCAGACTTTCCGCATGCACCGGCTAGAAGGCAAGACCCACAAGGAGATCGCCGCCGCGCTCGGCGTGTCGCCGCAGACGGTCAATTACCGGATCGGCCAGACCGTGCGCCTGCTGCGCGAGGAGCTTAAGGACTACTGGCCGCTCATCGTTTTGCTGTTGTGGCCGGACCTGCACTGAAAAAATACCGAAAATTCCATATTTTTTTGAATTCCGTTTAGCATCCTCTGCCGACGGATTGTATTACTATGTAGACAAGCGAACAGATGACCGATTTACAGATCAACGAAGAAGTATTGACAGCCTACCTGAGAGGCGAGCTGAATGCTGCGGAAGCCGCGGCCGTCGAAGCGTGGTACGACGCGTCGGCCGCCAACCGCAGACTGCTGGGGGAGATTTATTACATATTGTATGTCAACGACCGCATCAACGATACGGCCGGCATCGACGTCGAGCGTTCGCTCCGGCAGTTCAAGCGCCGCATGCACGCCGGACGCCGTATCTCCCTGCGCCGGAGCGCGGTGCGTATAGCCGCTGCGGCCGTGATCGCCGCGGTGCTCCTGGCCGGCGGGCTCACGACCGTGTTGCTTTCCAAGCGCCTGGCGCAGCCCGTGACCGTCGTCACCCAGCTGGGCGAGCGGTCGCAGGTGGTGCTGCCCGACGGGACGAAGGTGTGGCTCAATTCGAAGAGCCGGTTGGAGTATCCGTCGTCGTTCGGACGGCGTTCGCGTCGGGTGACGCTCTGCGGCGAGGGCTATTTCGAGGTGGCGCACGATGAGCGCAAACCGTTTGTCGTCGAGACCGGGCAGTACGACGTGCGGGTGCTCGGTACGACCTTCAACGTCTATGCCTACGACAACGACCGTGCGGCGTTCGAGACGGCGCTGATGGAGGGGTCGGTCGAGGTTTCGTCGCGCAGCGACGCTTCGCAGCGGCTCGTGCTGCAACCCAACGAGGCGGCCGTCATGGCCGCCGACGGCCGCCTCGTGCGGACGCGCCTGACCGATATGGGGCGTTTCCGCTGGACCGAAGGGCTGATCTGTCTCAACGACGTTCCCTTCGGCGAGCTGCTCGAACGTTTCAGCGACTACTACGACATCCGCATCCTGCTGAAAAATCCCAAACTCTACGACGTGCGCTGTACGGGCAAGTTCCGACAGAGCGACGGCATCGACTACTCGCTGCATGTGTTGCAGCGCTTCGTCAACTTCCGTTACACGCACGACGAAGAGCGGCATACGATCGAAATCCGATAAACGCCGTCTGCCGGACGGCGGAACATGAAACCGATTGAAAAACCAACGTTTTCGTTAAGCCGAGCGCAGAGCCGAACTTGTTCAGGCTATGCCGAGGCGAGAAAACGAAGAGAGAAAATCAACGTTTTCGTTAAGCCGAGCGCAGAGCCGAACTTGTTCAAGCTATGCCGAGGCGAGAAAACGAAGAATGAAATTCAACCTGAACTCCCGATAGCCTATGAAGTAGAACGATCCCGAAAAAAAGAGACGGAGCGATGCGCCAACACCGCCCCGTCCGGCAGACTAACACCTGCGACTTACCTATCCAAGTATTAATCTTTTATTCTGCAAAAGTATGAATAAAAACGCCAGTGTCGGCATCCCGATGAAAAAAATATGCGGGCGCCTGACCAGAATCCTGTGTACCTGTGCGGTTTTCGTGTCGCTGACAGGTGCGGCCTACGCCCAGAGCGCTCCGGTGACGCTCGACAGGAAAAAAGCTCCCGTCAGGGAGATTCTCAACGAAATCGAACGGCAGACCGACTACCTGTTCGTATACAGCAGCGAACAGGTCGATTTCAGCGTCTCGGTAACCGCGCACGACGAACCCGTGCAGACGGTGCTCCGACGTATCTTCGAGGGCACGCCGATCCGTTTCACGCTCGAAGGAAAACATATCGTGCTGCGCAGGCAGCCTCAAACGGCCGCGAACGCCGCCGCGGCTTCGCCTGCGAAACAGACCGTCACGGGTACGGTGACCGATACGGCCGGCAAACCCGTCGTCGGCGCCACGGTGCTCGTCAAGGGCGGCACCGTCGGTACGACGACCGATGTCGACGGACGCTTCTCGCTCACGATCCCCGCCGGCAGTCCGCTCGAAGTGTCGTTCCTGGGCTATGCCCGGCAGGAGATCGCCACGGCCGGCCGCACGTCGCTCGATATCCGTCTGGAAGAGGACGCCGCGACGCTCGACGAAGTGGTGGTCGTGGGCTACGGTACGATGAAGCGGCGCAATTTGGTCGGAGCCGTGGATCAGGTCGACAGCCGGGTGATCGGAGACCGCTCGAACGGCAATCTGGCGCGCTCGCTTCAAGGCGAGCTGCCGGGCCTGAACATCTCCTTCTCCGACAGCAAGCCGTCGCGTTCGGCGTCGTTCAACGTCCGCGGCGAGACTTCGATCGGAGCGGGCGGCAATGCGCTGGTGCTCATCGACGGCGTGGAGGGCAGCATGGATGCGATCAACCCGCAGGACGTGGAGTCGGTCTCGGTGCTCAAAGATGCCTCGTCGACGGCCGTATACGGTGCGCGCGGCGCCTTCGGCGTGGTGCTGGTCACGACCAAGAGCCCCAAGCGGGGTGCCCCCGAGATCAACTACAACGGTTCGGTCACCTTCAACCGCCGTACGGTGATTCCCGACGTCATCACCGACGGCCTGACGTGGGTCAACTGGTGGAAGGATTCGTACAACGGTTATTACAACGGCTCGAAATCCCTGCTCAGCCATATCGACAGTACGGTGCCCTATTCGGAGGCGATCTATCAGGAGTTGATCCGGCGGCAGGCCGACCCGTCGCTTTCGCGGACCACGACGTTGGAGGGCGATTCGATGTTCGGATGGGCCTACATGGAGTCGACCGACTGGCTGGACCTGTTCTACAAGGACTGGAACCTCTCGCACGAGCACAACCTCTCGATTTCGGGCGGCAACGAGAATGCCGATTATTATGTGTCGGGCCGTTTCTACGACATGGACGGTATCTACCGCGTCGGCGACGAATCCTACAAGAAATACGATCTGCGTGCCAAGGGTTCGCTGAAAATCCGCCCCTGGTTCAAGGTGACGAACAACACCTCGCTGGCGATCATCGACCAGCACGAACCCAAGCACTCGCGCAACAATTTCGCCGTGCAGCGCGCGATCAACCATGCCGCCATGCCGCTCTCGCCGGTGAAGAATCCCGACGGCTCGTGGACGACGGCCGCCGCCATTTCGGGCTACGCCGCCTTCTCGGAGGGAACCTCCTACCGCAACAACGACTATGTCTATTTCCGCAACAAACTCTCGGCCGATATCGACATCGTCAAGGAGGTGTTGAAAGTGCAGGCCGACTACTCCTACAACTATACGACCCGCAAACGGATCGACGTTCAGAATCCGGTCAAATATTCGAAGAAGCCGGGCGTCTATCTGCTCGAATCGGAGTCGGCCGGTGCGTCGCTGTCGCAGGTGGACTACGACACGCGCTACCAGGCGGCCAACGCCTACCTGACCTATACGCCCAAACTCGGCGCCGACCACGATCTGACGGTGCTGGCCGGCTGGAATATCGAGGATCAGGTCTACAAGACGCTCACCGTTTCGCGCACGGGTTTCGTCACGCCTAACAAGCCCTCGTTCTCGCTGATGAACGGCGTGGCGGAGAATCCCACGGCGGGTGGAAACGCCTGGTCGTACGTCGGCGCCTTCTACCGTGTCAATTACGGCTACAAGGGGAAGTATCTGGTCGAGGTGAGCGGCCGCTACGACGGATCGTCGAAATTCCCGATCCACTCCAAATGGGGCTTCTTCCCCTCGGCGTCGGTGGCGTGGCGCATCTCCGACGAGCCGTGGATGGGCTGGTCGCGCCGCGCGCTCGACAACGCCAAGATCCGCCTTTCGGCCGGTTCGATGGGCAACGGCAACGTGAGTCCCTATTCGTATACCTCCGAGATGACGGTCTCGACGGCCGACGACATCGTACTGGGCGGGTCGTATCCCTCCTATACGTCGGTGGGCAGTACGGTGCCCGTGTCGCTGACGTGGGAGAAGTCGACGACCTACGACGTCGGCCTCGACCTCGATTTCTTCAACAACCGTCTCTCGGTCAGCGGCGACTACTATCGCCGCTACACCACCGACATGTATACGGCCAGCGTCGCGCTTCCGGCCGTCTACGGAACGGGTTCGCCGAAGGGTAACAATGCCGAGATGAAGACCGACGGCTGGGAGCTGTCGCTCTCGTGGCGAGACTCGTTCAAACTGGGCGGAAAACCGTTCGATTACAGCATCAAGGCGATGGTGTGGGACAGCAAGTCTGTCATTACCAAGTATGTCAACGATACCGGTTCGCTGGGAACCGTCAAAGGCTTTATCGAGAACGGCGGTTCGCCCTCCTCCTACTATGTCGGCATGACCGTCGGCGAGATCTGGGGGTACACCGTGGCCGGGCTGTTCCGAGATCAGGCGGACATCGACTCTTCGGCCATTCACGACTTCGTACAGGCGTCGGACAAGGTGACGCGCCCCGGGCAGGTCAAGATCGCCGATCTGGACGGCAACGGCTTCATCGATCCGGGCAATTTCGCCGTCGACGACCACGGCGACCTGCGCATCATCGGCAACCAGTCGCCGCGTTACCGCTACGGCGTGAATCTCTCAGCCCGCTGGAACGGCATCGGATTGTCGGTCTTCCTGCAAGGCGTCGGCGCGCGGGACTGGTATCCGGGTTCCGATGCGGGCATGTTCTGGGGAAAATACGGCCGGCCGTTCTTCGCGCTCATACCGAGCATCCATAACTACACGGACGACATGTACAGCGCCGAGCGCAACAACTGGGATACGGCCTACTGGCCCCGCATGACGACCTACCAGTCGAACGGGACGAAGAACTGGACGCGTCTGCTCGAAATCCCCAATACGCGCTACATCCAGAGCGCGGCCTACCTGCGCGTGAAGAATATCCAGCTCGACTATTCGTTCCCGAAGCACATCTGTTCGGCCATTCGGCTGCAAGGGCTGAAAATCTACGTGAACGCCGAAAATCTCTTCACCTTCACGCCGCTGCACAAGTACGCTCCCAACTTCGATCCCGAAGGGCTGTCCTACGACTCGGACTTCGCATCCGCAGCGGACGGATACACCTATCCGATCCTGAAAAGCGTGACCGTCGGGGTCAACATCACATTCTAACGCAAGGAGGACTATACAATGAAAAACCATATCGCAATTCTGATCGGTGCGCTGGCTCTCTGTTCGTGCGAAGACTATCTGACGCAGGAGAACCCCAATAAAATCGAGAGCGAGTACTACTTTACCGACGAATCGTCGCTCGAAATCTATACCAACGGTTTCATCCGCAGCTTCGCCACGGCGATCAAGAGCTTCGTCGACGGCGACAAGAACGCCGACACGCACTCGTGGGACGGTCAGGCCGCCTATTTCATGGACAACTATTCGGCCGACGACGCGACCAACTGGACGACGAGCAACTGGTCGCAGCTGCGTTCGATCAACTACTATCTCGACAATATGCGCAATGCGGTGGCTTCGGACGCGATCCTCGACCATTACGAGGGCGTGGGGCGTTTCTTCCGCGCGCTGTTCTACATCGACAAGGTGCAGACCTTCGGGGCGGTTCCGTGGTACGACACGTCGATCGACGCGACCGACCAGGAGGCGCTCTTCAAGGATCGCGACAACCGTGAATTCGTCGCATCCAAAATCCTCGAAGATCTCGACTACGCCTGCACCTACTGCCTGACCTCGGACAAATACAGGGTGCGCGCGTCGTACATCCACCGTTACGTGGCCCTCGCTCTCAAAGCGCGTTTCTGCCTCTACGAAGGGACGATGCGCAAGTATCACGCGGTCGACCCGTCGACCGGACGGGCGTGGACGAAGGACGAGAGCCGGTTCTATCTCGGCGAGTGCGTCAAGGCCTGCGAGGCGATCATGGGCGACGGCGTCTATAAACTCACGGACGACCCTGCGAAGCGGCAGACGCAGTATCGCGACATGTTCACCAACGCCGATGCCTGCGGCGTCTATACCGACGAGTTCATCTGGGCGCGCGACTACGACATCGATTTGAAGGTGACCTATGCGATCAACAACTACATGGTCAATCCGCAGCACGCCAACTACGCCTTCACGCGGCAGTTCATCGACACCTATCTGATGACCGACGGTACGCTCTTCACGAGCAAGTATCCCGATTACGACGACCTCGACCTCGTGGCCGAGTGCACGGATCGCGACTACCGTCTCGCACAGACGATCCGCACGCCGGGTTTCACGCGCGACGGCGGCACGACGCAGTGGGCTCCCGACGTGAAGTTCTCCAAGACGGGTTACCAGCCGATCAAGTGGCTTACCGACGATTCGTCGAAGGATACCAATGTGGCTGCCATCGCTTCGGACGTGCCGCTGATACGTTACGCCGAAGTGCTGCTCGCCTATGCCGAGGCGAAGGCCGAACTGGGCGAGATGTCGGAGGAGGTCTGGGACAAGACGATCAAACCGCTGCGCGAACGCGCGGGAGTGAAGAGCATCTATCCCACGGCGGCCGACCCCTACATGGTCGAATATTTCCAGAATCAGGTGACCGATCCTTTCATTCTGGAGGTGCGCCGCGAACGGGGTATCGAGCTGACGATGGAGAACAGCCGCTACCAGGACATTATCCGCTGGCATCAGGGCGAGTTGTTCGCGCGGCCGTGGAAAGGCGTCTGTATCTCGGCCGTCGATACGCCGCTCGATCTCAACGCCGACGGCACGCCCGAAACGATCGTCACGGCCAATCCCAAGTTGCAGTCGACGCTCAATATCCTGATGATCGACGGCGCCTCCGAGGCGGGGCACAAACTGTCGCGGGGTACGTCGGGCAATATCCTGCCCTCGACGGCGCTCGAACGCAAATGGCAGGACTACAAATACGTGAAGCCGATTCCGACGACGGCCCGTCAGGAGAATCCCAACCTCACGCAGAATCCCAAATGGTAATAACGCTGTAAACGACGAGAAAACAATGAAAACAATCGATAAATTAAGCTTCGTTCCGCTCCTCGCCCTGCTGCTGTTCGCCGGTTCCTGCGAGAAGGACGGAGGGGTGTTCATGCGGGAAAACGATGCGATCGCCTGCGACTGTACGGAGCAGTCTATTTCGCAGAACGTCCTTTGCGACGGCGAGTGGGTCGCCGACTGCGGCGACGTGGGGTGGATCGCGATCACGCCCGAACGCGGTTCGGGCAACGGGAAGGACTACGGGTTCTTCACACTGAACATCCAGTATAATTCGGGGGCCGAGCGGACGGCGACCGTCCATCTGGTCTACGATGGCGCGGCCTATCCGATTACGGTCACGCAGGGCGCGTGCGAGTTCGCCTACGGCGAGCCGCGCGTCGAGGGCAACCTCTTCCGGAATATCGAAAGCACGGCCACGCTCCGTCTGCCTTACGTTTGCGCTTCGGGACGCGAGTCGGTCGAAATTTCCTGCACGATCACCGGTGTGGCGGCCGACGGACTCTCGGTGACGAAACAGGTCTACACCGGATTCGCCAAAGGTTCGGGCGAGTTGACGATTCCCGTCGAGGGGGCGGCGACGCGTGCGGGTGCCGTGGCGTTCGAACTCTTCGCCGACGGCGTGTCGGTCGGGAGTTGCCGCGCCAATGTCATCAGCGATCCCGACGCCGTGCCCGAAGGGCTCCCGGTGGGGTGGAATTTCTATGCGCTCGGCATGACGGGCACCGCACCGCGCGGTTCGGAGTGGGATTACAGCTGGACGACCGATGCGATTCATCCCGCGACCGATACCAATCCGCTCGATGCGCACCGGCTGCTGCCTACGGCCGGCAACGAGAATGCCTATCTGACGGCGAGCGGGGTGGTTTCGGATAACGGGAATTATACGTTCAATCCGGGTATTCAGATCAAGGGGCTGATGGAGAACGATTACTTCCTCTTCGTCATTCCGGTCAGGAACATCAAGGCGGAGCACAAACTCTCGGTGGAAGCTTCGATGGGCGCCGCGGGTTCGGGTCCCGGATATTACGCGCTCGAATATTCGGCCGACAACAAAACGTGGATGTTGGCCGAAGGCAGCACGCTCATGGAGGTGTTCGGGACGTCGGCGCAGGTACATTACTACGTTCCCAAGGAGAATACCAGCGGGGATCGGAAAACCTACGACAAGTCCACCGACAAGGGGTATCGGAAATACGTCTTCCCGCTGACTGGTATGGAGACCATCTACGAAGGCAACCTCTACCTGCGTCTGCGCATCTGCATGGACCGTCGTGCCAACGGCTCCGAAAGCACGAATACGATCGCCTCGGCATGGGCCGACCTGAAAGGCTTCGAAGTCGCCCTGGTCGAAGAATAAACAGTCATCGGGCGTCCCCGGAGGGGAATCCCCGGCCGGGGCGCCCTCAACAGAAACATTAGATTATGAGAAGTGTAAAAAAGATCCTTTGGTCGTGCGCCGTACTGGCCGTTGTATGCGGATGCACCAAACTCGAAACGCCGCCCAACAAAAACCAGCCGTCGGGCGACGGTACCGGCGTCTATAAAGTCGTGGCGCACCGCGGCGGTTACCAGGAGTGCGCCCGTCCCGACTGCTCGATCTCGTCGCTCAAATATGCGATCATGTTGCGTTGTTTCGCGTCGGAGTGCGATATCGTACTCACGGGCGACAACGACGTGCTGGTGGCGCATCCCCAAAGCGGATATCTGGTCAACGGGCTGGAACCGTTCGACCATACGGTGGCCGAGATCCGTGCGGCCGGAACGCTCGCCAACGGCGAGCCGGTCCCGACGCTGCGCGATTTCATCCGCGTGTTGCAGGACCCCGAACTGAATCCGCACGGAATGCGGCTCTGGCTCGATGTGAAGCGCCTGACCAAGAATGGTGAAGAGATCGACGTGAACCACAGCATCAATGCCTGCTACCGTGCCTGCGAGATCATCAAGGAGATGAAGGCGCAGAGTCTGTGCGAGTTCCTGATTCCGACGGGCGGCAGCATCTTCGACGTCGTGCGCGACAAGGTCATCGACGAGTACCGGATCAACCTTGCGTGGATGACCTGCACGCATCCGGACAATTACGGGAAGGCCTGGGCGCAGTTGTCGTATGACAAGATTTTCGGCGACAATACCGCCTACGGACCGATGGATTACATCAGTGCGGGCGTACCGTTGAGCGTCTACAACGTCGACGACGACGAGACGATGGATGCCGTCATTCCCTATTATCCCAAATTGAAGGCGATCTTTACGAACTATCCTTCGAAATTGATTCAGAAACTCAGGGCGCAGGGATACGCCGACTGACGCCCGCCGTTCCGGCGGCGAACCGCTGCGTCCGCAGCGGCCGAACCGACCGACGGCACGGATGCGCCCGCCCTTTCGGCTTCGCGACCGGCTGACGGCCGGATTCGAAAGGCCGCGGCGCAAAACGAATCCCTCTTCAATCTTCTTTTCTCGGGCTCCAACACCCGGCTCCCCCGCAACCGACGCATCGTCGCCGGAGGCGGGGGATTTTTTGCGCATAGAGGGATAAAAATGATAAAAAAAGTTTTTCTTCGGTAATACTTTTCGGGGAATAGATTGTATATTGATACGGAACTACCAACCAGAACCGAACCTATGCTGCTCGAACCTCAGGCTCTTCTTTCCGGCGTGAAAAACGGAAACCGACTGATGTTCACCCTGTGTTACGACCGATACCACAGGGGGATCTATCTCTTCGTGCTCAAATACGTGCGCTGCGAAGCGCTGGCGGAGGATATCGTGCAGGAGGTGTTTTTCCGGTTGTGGTGCAACCGCCGCGGACTGCGGGAGGAGGGAAATCTGGCCGCGTTGCTCTATGCCATGGCCAAGAACCTGACCGTGAATGCGATCCGCAAGCATAAGATCGTCGAGACGGGCAACGTCCGCTATTACGATCTGCATGAGGGGAGGCAGGAGCCGGCGGGCGAGAGCGATTCCGACGAAACGATGCGGCGGCTTCGGCTGGCCGTGGGGGAGTTGCCGGCGCGGCAGCGGACGATCTTCAACCTGAAAATTTACGAAAGCCGTTCCAATCAGGAGATCGCCGACATGCTCAACGTCTCGGTCAACACCGTCAAGGTGCATTACGCGCGGACGATGAAGCACCTGTGCCAACGATTGAAGAAAAATTAGGAACCATTTCGTTAAGCCGAATGCAATCGAGTTTACTCGAATTGCCGAGGCGAGAAATGGAGCATGAAAATGAACG
>ERZ839823.3194-NODE-3194-length-11043-cov-2.830633_pt1 | contig 11043 bp, 8 predicted proteins | sample MGYA00519862_ERZ839823 | MGnify/ENA primary metagenome ERZ839823 (study PRJEB31850, sample SAMEA3708853) | human gut metagenome | biome: human gut; feature: human-associated habitat; material: faeces | place: China | collected 2014 ...
CTGTGCCGCCTGCGCAGCTTTGTAAAAAGCGAAACCCGGCCGGTGCGCATGACGATGGCACCGGTGTTCGGTGCGGTGATTGCGGCGATGCTGCTCGACGGCGTGCCGGAGGAGCGGCTGCGCGGGATGGATTTTCCGCTGTAGGAGGGATTTTATGGCACTTCCCCTGACCGAACAGGTCAACCCGGACACCGAGGATATTGACCGGTGCGGCACGCTGGCCATCCTGCAGAAAATCAACCGGGAGGACCGCCGGGTCGCCGAAGCCGCGGAAAAGTGCCTGGAAGCGCTGGTTCCCGCCGTGGAGGCGGCGGCCGAACGGCTGGCCCGGGGCGGCCGGATGTTCTATTTCGGCGCCGGCACCAGCGCATCGGCGTGCTGGATGCAAGCGAATGCGCCTGTACCTACGGTGTGCCGCCGGATATGGTGCAGGCGGTGATCCCCGGCGGGTACGAAACCATCCCGGATGCCGCGCTCGGTGACGAGGACGATACCGCTGCCGCCGAACAGGAGATCCGGGTAAGGGCTATCGGGGAAAAGGATGTGGTGGTAGGCATCGCGGCCAGCGGTACCACGCCGTATGTGCTTGCCGCGATGCGCGCGGCCCGGCGTGCCGGCGCGTATACCGTCGGCGTGTGCAATAACCCGGATACCCCGCTTGAGCGGGAAACCGACACGGCGGCGGTGTTGCTCACCGGGCCGGAGGTCATCCAGGGCTCCACCCGCATGAAGGCGGGGACGTCGGCCAAGCTGGTGCTCAATATGCTGTCCACCGCCGTGATGATCCGCCTCGGCCGGGTGTACCGCAACCGCATGGTGGAGATTACCGCCTTCAATGAAAAAAGCCGCCGCCGGTGTGTGGGCATCCTGTGTGAGCTGACCGGCGTCGGAGAGGCGCAGGCGGTGCGGACGCTTGCGGCCTGCGGCTTTGTGCTCAAGCCCGCGCTGGTCTGCTGCCTGACCGGCTGTACGCCACAGCAGGCAAAGGCACAGCTGGCGGAGCACGGCGGCCATATCGCACAGCTGCTCGACGCCCGGCAGACGCCGGAAACGCCAAAAGAAACAGAGTGAGGGATGAGGAAATGGAAAAACAGCATAAACGTGCCCGGAAGCTGCGCATAGGCGGCTATGTTTCCACGCGGTCGATCTACTGTGAGGAGGATGTCCGTCTGATGGCGGACGCCGGCATGAACGCGGTGTTCGTCCCGTGGGAAAGCCGGGAACAGCGGGACAACCTGCTGCGCTGGTGCGCGAAATACGGCATCGAGGTGATCCTGTTCGAGCGGTATTTCCACCGCATCGGGCCGGATCCGGCCGAACCGGCGGAGGACTACCGGGAGCGGATGGCAGAGTTTACCGACGGGCTCGCGGATGTGCCGAACTATCTCGGCAGTGCGCTGTTCGACGAGCCTCACGCCACCATGTTCCCGCAGTGCGAAAAGCTCACCCGTGCCTTCAAGGAGCATCTGCCGGACCATATCGCGCTGACGAATCTGCTGCCCAACTATGGCACTCCCAACCAGCTCGCCGGGTATCCGGAATGGATCCTGACCGATGAGCAGCGGGAGGCGTGGAACCGGGAGCATATGGCGTCGATGACCTACCGTGAACATCTGGAGCAGTTCGTGGCGGCGGTACCCACCGAGGTGCTGTCGGCGGACATTTATCCGTTTTACTGGGTGGATGGCAAAAAGATCACCCTGCCCGGCTATATGCAGGGGCTGAGCGATCTGAGCGAGGTGGCCCGGGAGCACGGGCTGGAGCTGTGTATCGTGCTGCAGTGTCTGAATAACGTGCCCGGCTATGTGCGTTCGGTGGAAACCGCTGCGCTGCGGTTCCAGCTGTACTGCGCGATGGCTTTCGGTGCAACGTGGTTTTTCTACTGGACCTATGAGGCGGGCTACGGCGTGCCGGAGGCGGATGGCTATCTCGACCATGACGGCAATCCCACCCCACTGTATTACCGTGCCCAGCCGGTCAACCGCGAGGCGGTTGCGCTGTCGGAGGTGCTGTGCCGGTATCGTAACCTTGGTACGTTTGCGGTCAATGAACCGCTGGTGCCGCGGGACACCATGAAGGACGCCAAATATACCGCCGCGAAACTGTCCTATCTCGAATTTGCCCCGCAGTACGGCGGTCTGCCGGCGGTGAAAGCGGTGGAATCCGCCTCGCCGCTGCTCGTCGGCTGCTTTGCGGAAAGGGACGGCAGCGGCAGCGCGATGATCGTGGTCAATGCCGAGGATCTGGAGACGGAGAAGCCGGCGAGCGTCCGCTTTTCCCTGACCGGGGACATGGCCGTGACCGCCTATCCGTATGGTTTGCCCACCACGCTCATCCCGGATGAAAACGGGTTTTATCATCTTGAACTGGAATCCGGCAACGGGGTGTTGGTCACCCTGACGCCCGCCGGCGGCTGACCGGCCCCGTAAACTGCTGCTGCCCAGACGCCGCACAGGCGGCAGGCTTTCTGTTCGGCATTATTCCGCGTGCATCCCCAAACGGCCTGAACGATTCGTTCAGGCCGTTTTTGCATAAGGGCGCAGAAGTCGCGATGATGCCTCGCCGGAGGCCGCATCCGAAAAGACCTGCCCCCCATACTTCCAACGCTGCCAAACCGCGCATCCAAACGGATGCGCGGTTTTTTTGCGTCCCGCACACGGAATGTGTCGTATAATTATTCGTTTTTCATCCAACATCTGGCCGGTATCCCCCATATCTGGGCTATTCGCTTTATGCGTATGCAGAAGGCTGCACATATAGTCAAATCGTGACCTTTTTTTGCCGGCTTCTCATAAAATTTCCCGTTTTTGCCGCAATTCGCGAAAAAATCCATCAAAACGACCCGAAAACAACCCTAAATACCTCAAATAATGACATTATGTTGACTGTCTCAGTACACAAAACCTATGATAATGGTGTAAAACGCTTACAAAACGCTGTTGAAATTTAGGCGAAATTTCCAGCGCAGACGGGAGAATCGGAAAATGGACGTCCAAAAACTACTTAAAAAAATGACATTGCGTGAAAAGCTCGCGCAGATGACGCAGCTCGACAGCAGCTTCCATAATGCGCAGGGCAGCGGGGAGCTGACCGGCCCGCTGCACGCCATGCAGATTACCGAAGAGGACGTTGCGGCCTGCGGCACGGTGCTCGGCGGCATCGGCGCCGCGTTCACCCGTTCGATTCAGGAGAAGCACCTTGCGGCCGACCGGCTGAAAATACCGGTGCTGTTCATGCTGGACGTCATCCATGGCTTCCGGACGATTTTCCCGGTGCCGCTGGCCATCGGCTGCACCTGGGATCCCGCCCTGGCGGAGGAATCCGCGCGCATCGCCGCAAGGGAGGCGACCGCCTCCGGCGTGCACGTCAACTTTTCCCCGATGGTGGATCTGGTGCGGGATGCGCGCTGGGGGCGCGTGATGGAATCCACCGGGGAGGACCCGTTGCTCAACAGCCTGTTTTCCGCGGCGTTTGTGCGCGGCTACCAGGGGGACGACCTGAAGGCGCCGGAGCATATGGCGGCATGCGTCAAGCACGTGGCGGCCTATGGCGCGGCCGAGGCGGGCCGGGATTATAACACGGTCGAGATCGGGGAATATGCCCTGCGGGAATACTATTTCCCGGCCTATGAAGCGGCGGTTAAAGCGGGGGTGGCGATGGTGATGTCGTCATTCAACGCGCTTAACGGGGTTCCGTCCACCGCGAATACCTGGCTTCTGCGGGATGTGCTGCGGAAGGAATGGGGCTTTGACGGCACGGTCATTTCGGACTGGGGCGCGGTGCAGGAACTGGTGGCGCACGGCGCGGCCGAGGACGGCCGGGAAGCGGCGCTGAAGGCCATCCGCGCGGGCGTGGATATCGAGATGATGACCTCGGATTACCTGCAGTACGGGGAAGAGCTGGTCAGGGAAGGGCTGCTGGATGAAGCGCTGATCGACGAAGCGGTGCTGCGCATCCTGAAGCTCAAGGACGCGCTCGGGCTGTTTGAGGATCCGTACCGTGGGGCAAGCCCGGAGGCAGAGCAGGCGGTGCAGGGCTGCCCGGCGCACCGGTCGGCAGCGCGGGAGATCGCGGCCAAATCAATGGTGCTGCTGAAAAATGAAAATCAGCTGCTGCCGCTGCCGGCGACGGCAAAGGTGGCGGTGATCGGGCCGTTCGGCAAAGAGGACAACCTGCTCGGCGGCTGGGGCTGTGTGGGCCGCCGGGAGGAGACGGTGACGCTTGGGCAGGCGCTCGAGGAAAAGCTGCCGGGTGCGCAGATCACCTACTGCCGCGGCACCGGCTATGCAGACGACGATGAGCTGGACCTGAACGGCGTGAAGGCTGCTGCGGAGCCGGCGGATGTGATCATCCTGGCGCTCGGCGAGCACCAGGATATGACCGGGGAAGCGACCAGCCGGGCGTTCCTGACGGTGCCGGGACGCCAGGGGGAGCTGGCGCAGGCGGTGTTTGCGCTGGGCAAGCCGACGGTGCTCGTGCTGTTCAGCGGGCGCCCGCTGGAGATGCGTACCCTCAGTGAGCGGGCGGACGCGGTGCTGGAAGCGTGGTTCCCGGGCAGCGAAGGCGGCCATGCGGTTGTGGATCTGCTGTTCGGTGACCGGCTGCCGGAGGGACGCCTGACCATGTCGGTGCCGTATACGGTGGGGCAGGTGCCGGTATACTATAACGGCTACCGGACAGGCCGTCCGATCGATAAGGAGTTTTCCGACCAGCGCTACCTGTCGCGGTATATCGATATTCCGAACGCGCCGCTTTACCCGTTCGGCTACGGCCTGGGCTATTCGCCGGTGAGCTATGGCGATACGGCGGTGGAGCCGGCGCAGGACAACGAAGCGTGGACGGTTTCGGCGGAGATCGCCAACGAGGGGCGTTACCCGGTGCGGGAGACGGTGCAGCTGTATACGCGGGACGTGAGCGGCAGCGTGGTGCGGCCGGTGCGGGAGCTGAAGGATTTCCGGAAGGTGGAGCTGCAGCCGGGTGAAAGGATGACGGTGCGCTTCACCCTGACAAAGGAGCAGTTGGCGTTCGCACATGCGGACGGCAGCCGCTATGCAGAGCCGGGAGAATTTCTGGCGGTGATCGCGCCGGATGCAGCGCGGGGAAAGGCGGTCTCGTTCCGCCTGCGATAAGGCTTGGGGGCAAGGCATGAATTCGTTTTACCAACTCAATGTAACCGAAAAGGATATACCGTTTGTCCTTTTTTACGATAACGGCAACTCGGTGGTGCCGAGCCACTGGCATAAGGAGATCGAGATCATCTATTCGCTGCAGGGCAGCACCCAGATGATGATCAACGACCGGATCTTTGAGGTGCGTGAAGGGGACGTGGGGATTGCCATCGGCGGCGACGTGCATTTTTACCTGTGCTCGCAGAACCACCGCCGGATGGTGGTGATGTTCGACATGGACATATTCGAGGACGAGCGTTCGCACGGCCGGAATAAGGCAGAGATCAAGAAACGGCTGGAAAACATGGTGCGGGTGAGCTCGCGCTGGCGGCCGGAGACCCGCAAGCGGGTGGTGGATATCCTGCGGCAGCTCGAGCGGCTCAACGCGGGCAGCGGCTTCGGCCGCAACCTCGCGATCAAGGCGCGCATCTACGACCTGATCCTGGTGCTGTGCGGCGAGGTGCCCAAGAGCAGCGCGCAGTTCAGCATGTTCACCAACATCAACCAGACCAAGATGCTGTCGAATCTGGAAAAGACCATCGCCTATGTGGAGCAGAACTACCAGCGGAAATTGTCACTGGAGGAGGTGGCGCTCGCGCTGAATTTTGCCCCGAGTTATTTTGCCCGGTTTTTCAAGCGGTTCACCAATACCACCTTTTTGTCCTACCTGAACACCTACCGGATCAATAAGGCGCAGTGGGCGCTTATCAATGAAAACAAAAGCATAACCGAGATTTCGGACGAGGTAGGCTTCGGCAGCGTGAAGACCTTTAACCGGCTGTTCAAGTCGACGACCGGGATGTCGCCGAGCGAATACCGGAAGTCAATATTTGAGAACAATGAAGCGGAATCGGACATAGAAAGCCCCATGTGATCCCGATATAATCAAACTGCGTGGAAAGAAAAAATTCTGGTCAATATACCAAACTCGAAAGGCGGATTTTGTCATGGAAAAGGTTATTCGCATTGCCATCGTGGGCTGCGGCGGGATTGCCAACGGCAAGCACATGCCCAGCCTCAAGCGTCTGCCGGGCGTGGAAATGGTTGCTTTCTGCGACATCATAGCGGAACGCGCCGAGAAGGCCCGGAAGGATTACGGCACGCCGGACGCGCGGGTGTACACCGATTATAAGGAGCTGCTCGCGAAGGAACCGGAGGTGGATGCGGTGCATGTGTGCACGCCGAACCGCTCGCACTCCTTCATCACCATCGACGCGCTGGAAGCGGGCAAAAACGTCATGTGCGAGAAGCCGATGGCCAAGACCTCGGCGGAAGCGGTCGCGATGTGCGAAGCAGCCAAGCGCACCGGCAAGAAGCTGACCATCGGTTACCAGAACCGGTTCCGCAAGGAGACGCAGTACCTGCATCAGCTGTGTGCGGACGGGGAGCTCGGCGAGATTTACTTTGCCAAGGCGCACGCGGTGCGCCGCCGGGCGGTGCCGAACTGGGGCGTGTTCCTCAATGAGGAGGAGCAGGGCGGCGGCCCGCTGATCGACATCGGCACCCACGCGCTGGATCTTACCCTGTGGATGATGAACAACTATAAGCCGCTGTACGTGGTGGGCAACGCCTACCATAAGCTGGCCGACACCAAGGACGCGGCGAACGCGTTCGGCCCGTGGGATCCGGAGAAGTTCACGGTGGAGGACTCCGCGTTCGGCTTTATAACGATGGAGAACGGCGCAACGATTTCGCTGGAATCCAGCTGGGCGCTGAACATACGCGACGTAGGCGAGGCACGGACCACCCTTTGCGGCACCAAGGCCGGTGCCGACATGCGGGACGGGCTGACCATCAACGGTGAAGAGCGCAGCCGCCTTTACGAGAAGAAGATCGAGCTGAATATGGGCGGGGTAGCGTTCTACGATTCCACCGACAGCGACCTGGACAATGACCGCGAGGCGGCGTACTGGATCAACTGCCTGCGCACCGACGGCGAGGTTCTGGTCAAGCCGGAGGAGGCGCTGGTTGTCACCCGCATCCTGGAGGCCATTTATGAGTCCTCCAAAACGAAGAAGCCGGTATATCTCGGTTGAACGGAGCCGGGAGCAGATAAAAAACGATAAGGAGGAAGCAAACCATGTTGAAGCGTATTGTAAGCCTTGGTGCCGCGGTTCTGCTGACCGCTGCGCTGGTGTCCGGCTGCAGTGAAAAGCCGGCGGACAGCCAGGGCGGCGGCGGGACGTCGGCCACAGAGAACACCATCAACCCGAACAACGTCGATTTTGAAGGCCGCACGGTCAAGATCTGGGCGTCCTACCAGGTGGATCCCCGCCTGAATGAGGCCGCGAAGGAGGATCCCAAGTACGAAGACAACTGTGCGTTCTGGGACCAGCTGGAAGAGGAATTCAACTGCACGATTGAGATTCTCACCGAAGAGGATTTCGACTATTTCCGCAACGGGTTCCTCAATGCCTTTGCGTCCGGCGAAGTGATCGCGGACGCGATCACGGGGGATATGACCTATTCGTATCCGACCTGGATCATCAACGACATGCTCGAGCCGCTCGACGACATCATGGATGTCTACGGCGAGGACCCCAACAGCCCGTGGGATCCGGAGATCTCCCAGAATTTTGTGTATAACGGCAAGTGCTATGCCACCAAGGAGAAGAACCTGACCCTGCCGAAATACGTGATGTATTTCAACGAGCGGCTGTTCCGCGAGGAAGAAAGCCTGAAGGACTATGACCTGTTTGAACTGGTCCGCAATAAGGAATGGACCTGGGATAAGTTCCTGGAAGTGGCCAAGGCCGGCACCATCGATAAGGACGGCGACGGCCAGGCGGACATCATGGGCGTTGCATCCCGTGCACAGCCCGGTTCGTTCCTGATCGACGGTCTGGTAGCGTCCAACGGCAACTATTTTGTCCGGCGCGAAGGCGACCAGGTGCTGTTCGACCTGGATTCCCCGAACGGCCTCGCGGCGCTGGAGCTGGCGTATAGGATGGCATGGGACGACAAGTGCCTGGGCATCACCGGCGTGTTCGATTCCTGGACCGGCGGTGAGGATGAGTTCAAGGCCGGCCGTGTGGCGATCTTCGCGGGCGACCGCGGCGATATGTCCTTCAATAAGGACATGGAAGACAAGATCGGCATGCTCCCGTTCCCGATCGGCCCGGATTCCGGCGGCGAGTATATCGGCGACTATCCGGCGTTTGACTTCTGGGGCGTTGTGGCGGGCTGCCAGGATCCCGATAAGGTGGCGGCGCTGATCACGGCGATCAACACCCCCCGCGAGGAGCAGACGGTGGAAAGCGTCTACGAGTCGCAGGTGGATATGGAAGAGAACCTGGAAATGATCCAGATCATGCTCGATTCCCGCGTCAACACCTCTTACTATGGCTATAAGGTGTTCATCGACGAGCTGCTGTGGTCCGATTACGGCCTGCGGGAAGGCAAGTCGCCGTCCACCTTTGTGGCTGAGAAAAAACCCATCATCGAATCCGCTCTGGAAGTGCTGTGGACACCGATCACTTTGGAATAAAAGAGGAGGATTGTCATGAAAAGCAATTTGTTTCGTCGGATCCTGTCTGTTGCGGCTGCAACCTGTATTACAGCAACCCTTGCGATCTCCGGTATGGCCGTGAGCGCGGAGGACACCACCAACTATGCCCCGAATTCAAGCTTCGAAAATGGTACGGATAATCCGAGTGAGCCGGTTGCCAACTGGGGCCTGGCTTCGGATAAAGCCGGGATTGTTCCTACCGTTACCACCGACGAAGCGCATACCGGCGACCGTGCAATTAAATTCGAGCTTTCTTCTGAAACCGGCATGAAAATTTTTGCCGGCCGTGGCCCGACGGATTTTGATCTGTCCGCTGCGGTGACCGTTTCCATGTGGGTCAAGTACACCGATATTACCGGTGAAGGATTCCGAATCGGAGCGGAGCGTACGATCGGTGGCAGTGCTGTTTCGGTCCTCAGCGATCCGAAAAACGGCACATCCGACTGGACTGAGGTTTCTTTTGAAATCCCGGCATCGGAAGACGAGGTCACATGGTTCAATATTGTTGTAACCACGGCTACCGGCACCGGCACCCTGCTGGTGGATGATGTCACCCTGACGGTGGACGCCTCTAATCCGGGCGGCAGTGATGACGAAGGTGAGGGCGATGACGAAAACGTGCCCGACGACAAAAAGCCGGGTGTGTCCATCACCGGCGCCGAGGGCGTGAACCTGCTTACCAACAACGGCTTCGAGAACAACGACGTTGACTGGGGCGCGGTGTCCGGCGCTTCGGTGACCACTGCGGATACCCATTCGGGCGCGAAAGCGGTCAAGGTGGAGCTTGATGGCAACGCACCGGGTTTCTGGTATAACCTCAAGGAAGAGCTTTCGGTGGATCTGAGCAAAGCGATGAAGCTCAGCTTCTGGGTGAAGACGGAAAACGTGTCCGGGGATGTGGTCTTCGGTGCGGAATATGACAGCATGGATGCGGACTTCAACGTGGAGACCGACAGCACGTACAGCACACCGCTCACCGGAAGCAGTGACTGGAAAAAGGTCACGGTGGATATCCCGGCGGTTGAGGGCCGCTATAAGATGGTCGTGAAGCTTTCCGTTCCGGAAGGCAGCACCGGCAGCATGTATTTTGACGATTTCCATCTGACCACCGCGGATGAAGCGGACATGAACGTGCTCAACTACGGCGGTCTCGATAAGACCAATAACGATACCGAGGTGCCCGCCTGGGCAATGTCGCCGGAATGGCCGGCGGCGAAGTTCAACCATACCGATGTGCATAACGGCGGTTCTTCGGTAGAACTGACCCTTGGTGAAAGCGCCTATTCTCTGTTCCAGAGCAGCGGCTGGCAGGCGGTGAAGTATGACACCAAGCAGAGCATGACCTTTACCGCGTGGGTGAAGACCACCGATGTCACCGGCGACGGCGTGACCGTGAAAATCGAGCGCAAGACCGGCGGCGAGGGCGATGCGAACCAGACCATCAGCGAGGCGGTCAGCACCGCGGTTACCGGCACGTCCGACGGCTGGGTGCAGCTCAAGGTGGTTGCTCCGGCGGTGACCGAAGAGGTCGGCGAGCTCATCGTTTCGGTCAATGCGGCGTCCGGCACCGGTACGGTGCTGGTGGATGACCTGCAGCTGCGTCCCACCATTGCGGCGGACACCGAAAACGGCGGGAATGAAGGCGGCGGTGACAGCACGCAGACCGGCGTGGCCTTCCCGGCGATGGCGGTGCTCGCGGCGGTGACCGGCGCGGCGGCACTGGTTGTCAGCAAGAAGCGCGCTTGATTCTGGACGTAATGTGAAAGGAAAGGGATTTCCATGCTGAAAAAAATGATGGCCTGTGTCTCGGCACTGCTGGTCACGGCCTCCCTGTCCTGCGCGGTGCTGACGGCGAGCGCGGAGGATAAGGAATACGACACGCTGCTTAAAAACCCGGGCCTCGAGGATCTCAATGAGGACGGTACCACCACCTTCTGGGATTCGTGGCCGGGCAACCCGAGTGAGGGGATAAATCAGGTTTCGACTGAGCATGAGGTGGTACATAGCGGCAGCACCTCGCTGAAGGTCGAGCTGCTCGAAGGGAACAACCACGCGATTTACCAGTATCATCTGGCGGCTGACAAGCGCTTTGCGTTTAATAAGGAATACACCTTCTCCTGCTGGGTGAAAATGGATAACGTGGTTGCCTCCGACGACCAGGGCATCAGCATCGGCGTCAACCGCAAAGGGGCGGACGGCAACAACTATGATCTGCGTGAGAAGATCGAGCTTGGCACCTATGACTGGACTAAGGTGTCCGTGACCATTCCTAAAGCGCTGGTGGGTTTGGTGCAATACGACGTGATCGTGGACATCGGCCGCGGCACCGGCACCCTGTACGTTGACGATTTTGAGCTCGTCGAAGGT
>ERZ839823.3205-NODE-3205-length-11016-cov-2.915336_pt1 | contig 11016 bp, 8 predicted proteins | sample MGYA00519862_ERZ839823 | MGnify/ENA primary metagenome ERZ839823 (study PRJEB31850, sample SAMEA3708853) | human gut metagenome | biome: human gut; feature: human-associated habitat; material: faeces | place: China | collected 2014 ...
CACCATGCTGGACAATCCGTGGAACAGTGAGGGCTTCAGGGGCATCAACCTGCTGTGGATCATCCCGCTGCTGTCGTGGCTGACCGCGATGGGCTCGAGCCTGGTATCGATGTATTTCACCAAGCAGGGCACGGCCAAAGGCGAAAAACAGCCTGGGCAGGGCTGCAGCAACGTGATGCTGATTCTTCTCATGCCACTGTTTTCGCTGTATATTACCTTTATTGTTCCGGGCGGCGTCGGCATCTACTGGATCTGTTCGAACCTGATCGCGATCCTGCAGACGATCATCCTCAACCTGATCTATAACCCCGCCAAGATCCGTGCGAAGGCGGAAGCGGAGTACGAGGAACGCCGCCGCAAGAAGGCCGAGGATAAAAAGCGGCTCGCAGAGGCGCGCAGGAAGGAAGAGGAAGAGCGGGTCCTGGCGGAAAAAGCGGAGCGCGAAGAAGCTTTAGCAAAGGAGAAGGCCCGTCTGGAAGCGGCGAAAAAACCAAAGGAACCGTCAAAGAATCCGAATAAGATCAGACGCCGTGAGGCAAATGCGGCGGAGGCGGCTGTTGTGAAAGAGGATTCGGAACAGGCGCAGCCGGAGACGGGAGAAGAGCCCGCGCCGGCTGAGGAAGAGACCGAAAAAGCGGAGGAATAAGCAATAACAGCGGAAACGCCGCTGTTCGGCCTGCATAACATGGTGCGGGCCATAGAGAAACCACGAGTAAAGAAAGGGATGTGCTGTCGTGCTCAAGGAAGCGATCAAGGAAGCCGCCACAATAGAGGAAGCCAGGCAGGCTGCTGCCGCGGAACTCGGCCTCACGGCGGACGAAGTACAGATGGAGGTCCTGCAGGCGCCGCAGAAAAAGACACTCGGCCTGTTTGGCGGATGTCCCGCGCGGGTGCGGGTATTTGTGGAAGTCACGCCGGCTTCCGCCGCAAAGGAATACCTGGCCCAGCTGCTCGAAGGAATGGGCGCGAAAGGTGCGTCCATTGAAGTTAAGGAGGAAGAAAACGGCTGTGTGCTGACGCTCGAAGGCGAGGATCTCGGTTTTATCATCGGCCATCGCGGCGACACGCTTGACGCGCTGCAGTATCTGACCGGTCTGGTGGCGAATCGGGTGGAGAACAGCTATTACCGTGTGACGCTGGATATCGGCAATTACCGGCAGAAGCGCGAGCAGGCGCTGTCCGGGCTGGCACGCAAAATCGGCAATCAGGCTGCGCGTACCGGCCGGAAAACCTCGCTCGAGCCGATGAACCCGTACGAGCGCCGCATTATCCATACAGCGGTACAGGAGATCAAAGGCGCCACCTCGTGGAGTGTGGGCAGTGAGCCGAACCGCCACGTCATCATCGGGCCGTCGGAGGATAACCCGGTGAAGAACCGTCCCGCGCGTTCCGGAAACCGTTCTGGGCGCGGCGGCCGGCAGGAGGGCGGCGAAGGCCGCGGCCGCGGTTCGCGCCGCAGTGATATTGCACCGGAACGTCCGGTGCGGCAGGTGCGGGAATTTGTCCCCCGCAGCAATCCGCTGCCCACTGCGGACGGCGCCACCCCGCCGGAGAAAACCCAGTCCGAGACCGAGCGCAATGCGACGCTGTACGGACGCATTGATCTGTGAGAAAAGAAAAAGGCTGCTGCAAATTGGTTGGTTTTGCGGCAGCCTTTTTGTTTGAAACGATTGCACAGAGATCCTGACCGGCTTTCGTGTTGTTTGACATTGCTTTGAAAAGAGGGTATAATAACACGGCCATAGCTTCCGGTAAAATAGAAAGAGGCTAAAGGACTGTCCGTTTTTTGCCGCCGGAAAAAGAACCTGTCTATACGGACTTTACCCAAATGTTCATTAAGCACAAAGCCCCCGGATAATGATGGAGGACAGACATGGAACAGATGCTGATTTTATCCAGCTATGTGGTGGACAGCGCCAAAGCCAACGTCGGGTTTAACTATAAATTTCTGAAGCTGGCCGCTGACAGCTGTGAGAATGTCACATTCATTACATCCAATTACCCGGAGGAGATTCTCGAAGATCTATGTGGGGTAACGGTGGAAAATCTTCCGCTGCGATGGAGCGGTATTTCGCAGAAAAAGGATCTGCCTCAGTTTGTCAAGATGCAGTTTAAAGCGATCGGCGCCATTCGCCGTCATTACAAAAAGGGAGCGCCGGTGGTGTTCTGGCTCAGCGGACCGATGCTGTTCCCTTTTTTGTACTGTAAGCTGACCCGCAAAAAAACGGTGGTCTTTTTATACGGCAATACCAAATATAAGGACGAAAAGCCATCGCTGTACAACTCCCTGATCGGGGGCATTATGCGGTTTATGGCCAAGCGTGCATCGCAAATTGGAGTGGAAGCACCATCGGTACTCAAACAATGGAACTTGCCGGAACGCAGTATGAAAAAGGTTTTTGCCCTGCATCTGTATGTGGACCGGGAGCTGTTTAAAAATGTGGTTCCTGTGGAAAACCGGGAAAAGGTGGTCGGCATGTCCTGCCGGCTGCAGCACAACAAGCATCCTTTGGAGGCCATAGAGGCTTTTCATCGGCTCAGGGAGACCTTTCCCGAGTGGAAAATGGAGATTGCGGGCAATGGTCCGGATTACGAAATTTGCTGCCAAAAGATAAAGGCGCTCGGTGAAGAGGAATCTATCCGTATGCTGGGATGGGTGGATAACCGGGAAATCGGAGCCTGCTATAACCGGTGGAAGCTTTTGCTGTTTCCGTCCAACTATGAGGGACTCCCCAATTCGGTAATCGAGAGCATGTGCTGCGGCACGCCGGTGCTGGCGTCACCGGTAGGCGGGATTCCCGATGTGATTCAGGACGGGCAGACCGGCTGGTTTCTGAAGGAGCCTTCGACCGAGGGCATTGAACGGCAGCTGAGAACGATTCTGGAGGAAAACCGGCTCAAAGAGATATCCGCGGCGGCGCAGGCGTATGCGCTCAGGGCATTTTCCTATGAAGAAGTGCTGGAGGATTTCCGGAAGGCTTTCATTAAGCCGGGAGAATGAAAGGAAAAGAATTTCATGGAACTCGTGAGTGTCGTCATCCCGATCTATAATGCACAGCGCACCATCGTAAGGACAATGGAAAGCGTATATCGCCAAACATATCCGGCGATTGAATGGATATTGCTCAACGATGGTTCCAAGGATAACAGTATGGAGCTTGTCAGGAATTTTTTGACGGAGCATGGCATAGAGGCTATTTTGATCGACCGGGAAAACAGAGGGGTTTCGTATACCCGCAACGAAGGCATTCGCCGGGCCACCGGAACTTATGTGGCGTTTTTGGATGCGGATGATCAATGGATGCCGGACAAGCTGCAGGCACAGGTAGAATGTATGGAAGAGACGGGTGCGGATCTGGTTTCCTGCCAGAAGACGGAGGTATCCGCGAAGACGCCCGTCTCGGTAATTACCCTAAAACAGATGCTGTTCAAGAATCACCTGTTTACCAGCGGGGTGATGGCAAAAAGACAGGTCCTTCTTGACGTCGGTGGTTTTGACGAAAAAATGCAGTACGGGGAGGATTATCATCTTTGGCTCCGGATCGTCCAGAAATATGATGTCCGGGTGATCAATCGGCACCTTATGATCTATGAGGACGGGACAGCGAATCCCAGGAAAAACGGACTTTCCACCAACCTGAAGGCGATGGAGCAGGCGGAACTCAGCTGTTATAAAATGCTCCGGCAGCAGAAAAAGATCGGCCTGTGGCTTTGGCTGGCAGCGGTTGTGTATTCCTGGCTGCGGTATGGTCGCCGGTGCCTGCTGCAGCGCAAACGGAAATAATCCGGCAGGAGCAAAGCGGGGAAACCGCCTAAGAAGAATACAGCCGGATTCTGCGTGAGCAATTGACCCTTGAGGAAAACACAGCCCCGTTTACGGGCAGCAGTCGCTTCGCAGATGTCTGGCCGCAAAAAACGCCTGTAGGCGCTGTTAGTAACAGAGCCGTACAGGCGTTTTTTGCAAAACCACCGCTTATGCCGGCGGACATTTTTTCATAGAAGCCATTCCTTCTTTTTAAGCAATATTATGCCGTGTCGGAAGCGAAAAGGATCTCAGCCCTCCCCTGTTTCTTCGTCCTGCAGGGCGTCATAGCCTCGTTCGCCGGTGCGGATTCTGACGACATCCTCGACATCATAAACAAAGATTTTGCCGTCGCCGATATTTCCGGTATACAGCGTCTCCTGAACGGTCTTGACCAGGGTCTCGACCGGAATACGGCTGACAACGATATCGACCTTGATTTTCGGCAGCAGGCGGGAGGAAACCGGAGCTCCTCTGAAGTAGAGAGTGTGGCCCTTCTGGGTGCCGTAACCTAGAACATTGGTAACGGTGATACCGGTAATCCCGAGCTTATCCAGTGACTCCTGCAGTCGGGAGAACTTATTCTGATTGGTCAGAATGGTCACTTTGGTAATCCTTGCGCCGTTCGTCTCGTGATGCTCGACCGGAACGGCCTTTTCTACGCCAACGGCCGGCTGCACAGGGGCAGGAAGACGGACAGCGGGTACATCGTTCGGTTCAATCGACTCGGTGACAGGGGCAAAGTCCGGATAGGCAATATTGCCATGTTCGCCGATATCCAGGCCCTGGATTTCCTCTTCTCGGGAAACACGGATGCCGATCGTCTTTTTCAAAACCAGCCAGACAAGCCCGGAGGAGACAAAGGTAAAGGCGCCGATGACAATCGTGCCGAGCAGCTGTATACCCAAAAGGCGGAATCCGCCGCCGTAAAACAGGCCATTGGTCGTCGAAAGAGAGGTTACGCCCTCTTGAGCAAACAGGCCGACACAGAGTGTGCCGAAGATGCCGCAGCCCAGATGGACCGAGGTTGCGCCGACCGGGTCGTCAATTTTCCTGTTATCAAAGAACCTGACGGCAAACACAACCAGAATGCCGGCGAGTGCGCCGATGAGCAGCGAGGCTTCAATCGAAACATAGGCACAGCCGCCCGTAACGCCGACCAGTCCGGCAAGACAGCCGTTGACAGTCATGCCCAGATCCGGCTTTTTCATTACAATCCAGGAAGTGATCGTTGAGGTCAGCACCGCGGCGATTGCGGAAGTATTGGTGGTCATCAGGATGTGAAAGACATCCGACGGATTCTGAAAGCTCATGGTCGAGCCGGGGTTGAAGCCGAACCAGCCGAGCCAGAGGACAAACAGACCAATGACCGCCAAAGACATGCTGTGGCCGGGAATCGCCTTGGGCTTGCCGTCCCTGCCGTATTTGCCGATACGCGGGCCAAGCAGCATGGCGCCTGCCAGCGCCGCCCATCCGCCGAGGGAGTGGACGACCGCATCGCCTGCGAAGTCCATAAAGCCGAGGTCAGCAAGCCAGCCGCCGCCCCAGACCCAGTGGCCGACAATCGGGTAGATTACCAGGGTTAATACAAAGGAAAAGATGATAAAGGAGACATATTTAACCCGTTCGGCGACAGCGCCCGACACGATGGTGGCCGCCGTCCCGCAGAACACCAGCTGGAAAAAGAATTTTCCCCAGAAAGGCACGGATGAGGTCAGGGTTTCATCGTAGAAGGACAAATCCTGGCTGCCGAGAATGAACAGATGCTCGGTACCCATGAAGGGGTTGTCGCCGCCGAACATGATGCCCCAGCCCAAAAGCAGGAAGCCGAGGGATGAAACGGCGAAAACAATGAAGTTTTTCGACAGAATATTCACCGTGTTTTTGGATCGGGCAAAACCTGCTTCCACGCTGGCAAAGCCCAGATTCATAAAAAAGACAAGAATCGCAGCGAGGAATACCCAAAGCGTATCCATCAAGGAATATTCCAGCATTCAAAACACCACCTTGAGCAGATAAAATAAAAATAAGGACAAAGGCGTTTCCCGGGAACGCCTTTGTCCTTATGTTGCCATTCTAGCACCGTTGTGTTAAATTGTCAAGAAAAAATTTTGATGTTCAAGATAAGACCGGTTGGAGAGGAGCCGTTCAGCCGCCCGGAACCAGTCCCTTATCCATCTTCCAGTTCAGGATGCGCAGGACGGATTCGTCGATCCGGCTGACAGGGATTTCACCGCTGTTTACCGCGGCCAGTACATTGGCGTATTCGTTTTTCCAGTCGGCGGTCAGCAGCAGATCGTTTCCGGCCAGCACCGCTGTAACGGCGGGCGATCCGCCGGCGGCGAACTGCCTGATGGCCCCCATCGAAAGGTCATCGGTCATAATGACGCCGTCAAAATGCAGCTCCTCACGCAGAATACGATGGACTTCTTTGGAAAGAGAGGCCGGATAATCGGGATCCATACAGGTAACGATGTTGTGGGAAATCAGAACGCTCGGCGCACCCTGCTCAATGCCGGCAATAAACGGCAGGAAATCCTGCCGGACAAATTCGCTGTAATCGCGATGGTCATAGGCAATGCCCGCATGGGTGTCCGTGCTGCTCCCATAACCGGGGAAATGCTTGAGGGCGCCGGAAATCCCCTCCTGCTCCATCGTGCGCACCATGGCCGCAATCCCCTCGGCGGTTGCCTCTGCCGACAGGCCGAGCGTGCGTTTGTAGATATAAGCGCTTTTGTCCATGGTGATATCACAAACCGGCGCCAGATTAAGGTTGACGCCCAGGCTCAGCAGCAGGCGGGATTTTTCCTGTGTGTCGCGGATCAGCCCGGCCAGGCCGCCGTTTTGATACACCTCTTGCGGGGATAAAAACGGCGTATCGCGCAGAGCGGGATTGCTGCTGATGCGCACGACCGAGCCGCCCTCCTCATCCACAGAAATCAGCAGCGGGATTTTTGATGCCTGCTGGTAACCGGCGATCATCTGCTGAACCTGCGCCTTGGTTTTGCCGCTGAAGTCCTTTGCATACAGCACAAAGCCTGCGGGGGCGTAGGTCTGGACATCGCCGGCAGCAAAGCTGTCGGGAAGATGGGGCAGGAACATCTGGCCCACCTTTTCCTCGAGCGTCATTTGCGCGAGGATAGCCGCCGCATCGTCCGCCGGCGTTGCCGGGTTTGTGGTGGTTGCCGGAGGGGAAGCGGTTGTCGTGGACGGGCCGGGGGACGAATCAGCAGGCTTGTCCGCCGCGGTGGTTTCCGCGGTTGTTCCGGCAGCTGTGGTGGTGGCCGTGGCGGCGCCGGTTTGTGGGTGTGTTCCGCCGGAGGCAGCCGAAGGGGTGGTACTGGCCGTTGTATGCGGTTCACCGGCCGCAGAGGAGGCGGGCTCCTTCCCATTGCAGCCTACCGGGGTCAGCAGAAGCAGCAGGGAAAGCAGCAGCGCCCCTCCCCTGGTCCGATGGGAAACAAACATGTGCAGCGGTCCTTTCGTAAAATCTCACCTTTATTATTCCCCTTCCGGTGCCTGCCGTCAAGAGGAAATCTCTGCAGACAGCTTCCGGCAGAGACGGCGGTACAGGAGGACGGCCGCGGCCGCAGCAAACAGTTCCGCTGCCGGAAAGGTAATCCAGATGCCGGTCAGCCCCCAGAAACGGGACAGCAGCAGGGCGAGCGGCGGGATGATCAGGAGCTGCCGGAGCAGCGATACGGCCAGGGAGGGGCCGCCGCGCCCGAGCGCTTCAAAGGCGCCGGCGAGCACCACCCCCACGGAGGAGACCACAAAACCGAGCGAAATGATCCGCAGCGCCGGAATGCCGATGGCGAGCATTTCTACGTCAGCGTGGAAAAGGCGCAGCAGCGCGTCCGGTACCAGCAGGAAAAGCAGCGTGCCTGCGGCCATGATCCCCCCGGCGGTCAGCAGGCTCAGGCGGACGGTACGGTGCATGCGTGCATGGAGACCCGCTCCGTAATTGTAGCTGACAAGCGGACGCATCCCCTGGACCAGGCCGTTCGCCGGCATATAGACGAAGGTCTGCAGCTTGAAATATACCCCAAACATGGCCACCGCAGCTTCAGACAGCGGCGTAAGGATGGCGTTGAGCAGTCCGACGAGCACCGACGGTAACGCCATCATCACGCTCGAGGGGATGCCGATGGCATAGATTCTGCGAATCATCCCGCCGTCCGGGCGGAAACCCCGCAGGGACAGGCGAATCGGCTGCGGGCGGAGGAAAAACCAGGCGACCGATAGGATGCAGGAGACAAACTGAGCGATGACGGTGGCGGCGGCAGCACCCGCCACCCCCATTTCCGGAAAACCGAACAGGCCGAAAATCAGGATCGGGTCAAGCACAATGTTGGTCAGCGCGCCGATGAGCATCAGCACCATCGGCACCAGCATATTGCCGGTGGCCTGAAACATTTTTTCAAAATAGATGTGGAATAGATTGCCGCAGGAAAAGCAGATGACAATCAGGCTGTACTGGCATCCCATTGCGTAAATTGCCGGATCGTCGGTGAATAAATCGATGAACGGTTTTGCAAACAGCAGACCGAATAGGATGAACAGCACCGCGTGGACAGCGGTGAGCAGCAGGCCGTTTGCCGCCGCTGCGTCTGCCGCACGGGTGTTTTTGGCGCCGAGGCTTTGGGAGATGACCGCACTGATGCCCACGCCGATCCCTACCGCGACAGACAGCACGAGGTTCTGCAGCGGGAACGCCAGGGACACGGCGGTCAGCGCATCCCGGCTGATCCGTGCCACAAAGATGCTGTCCACGATGTTGTACATCGACTGGATGAGCATCGAGAGGATCGGCGGCACCGCCATCGAGAACAGCAGCCGGAATACCGGCCGGGTGCCCATCGGGTTTTCCGGCGGGACGGCTTTTGTACGGGACATGGGATTTCCTCCTGAAAAGTGGATTTGCGGGATTTTCCGCACCATAAAAAAACCGGCTATATATTTCTCTGTTTTAGTCTCAGAAACAGAAAAATATATAGCCGATCGACAGCAAACGACCAGAAAAGTATACCACACAACGTCCCTTCCTGCAACCCGGCGGCGCAAAAAAGCAGGCATGACCGCACATCACGGTGCATATATATCCTTTGCAGCGGTGAGCAGCGCTGAGGAAAACAAATGATGTGCTTGCGGGCGCAGGGAAAGGAATGCTGTTGTGATGATGCGGTATGTGGCGGAGGGGGCGTTGCTGAATACGCCCCATAATCAGGCGGCGATACGCTCGGCGGCGGGGCTTGCGGAAGCGGCGATGACCGGGCAGGTGCTCGAAGCACGGGCGGTGCTGTGCGATGCGGAGCACAATTTGCATGTGGATATGCCCTGCATGGAGGGGATCATCCCCCATGATGAGGGGGCGATCGGGATACTGGAGGGCTCCACCCGTGATATCGCGCTGATCTCGCGGGTGAGCAAACCGGTCTGCTTTACGGTGCAGGGGTTTGAAAATCTGGCGGACGGCCGCCGGCGGGCGGTGCTGTCAAGACGGGATGCGCAGGAAAAGTGCCGGTTTGAATATCTCGGGCAGCTGCGCTGCGGGGATATCATCCCGGCGAAGGTCACCCGTCTCGAGAGCTTCGGCGCTTTTTGCGATATCGGCTGCGGACTGCCCGCGCTGATGCCGATTGCCAGCATATCGGTCAGCCGGATCTCCCATCCGTCCGACCGGTTTGCGCCGGGGATGGATATTTTGGGCGTGGTTTCGTCGCTCGAAAACGGGCGGATCTGCCTGTCCCACCGCGAGCTGCTCGGCACCTGGGAGGAAAACGCCGCCCTGTTTGAGCAGGGGGAAACGGTGGCCGGCGTGGTGCGTTCGGTGGAGGAGTACGGTATTTTTGTCGAGCTTACCCCGAATCTCGCCGGCCTGGCCGAACCGCGCGAGGGGGTCCGGGTGGGCCAGGCCGCAGGGGTGTACATAAAAAGCATCCTGCCGGAAAAGATGAAGCTGAAGCTGATTATCATCGATGCGGAGGACGCCCCCCACGAGGCGGCGCCGCCGCAGTACTTTATCACCGAGGGGCACATCGATTCCTGGCGCTACTCCCCCCCGGCGAGCCCGAAGATCATCGAAAGCCGGTTTGACGGATAGCAGAGGACAAAGCCCGGAGCGTTGCTCCGGGCTTTGTCCTCTGTCTGAAAGAAGAGGGAACAGCCGGGCAGGACACAGAAATTATGAACAAGATGAGACTTGACACCGGTTTTGCGGCGGGGCATAATGGTAGGCACAGGATGAGCAGGAGCAAACACAGAGCGATTTCAGGAGCGGCCTCTGTCCGGCGCTGTTCACCCTGACCATTCCGGACGGAGGGACATAAATGCTATCCAACTCCATTGTCGCGGCGTTTATCGTTGCGCTGGTGATGACTACGGTTGTTCCGGTGCTGCTGCTGGTGGTGCTCTGGCTGTGCCGGAAAATCCATGCCCGTCCCCTGCTCACCGGCGCGGCGGGCTATGTGGCGGCATGGATGGTGCAGCAGATGCTCACCGGCGTCATTGCGGCGCAGGCCTTCGGCGAAAGCCTGCCCAATCCGCTGCCGTTCTGGTATATCGCGGTCAACGCGCTGATTTCCGCACTGCTCGGCGGCGGGGTGCTGTTCGGCAGCGCGTTTGCGCTGCGGCATAACCGGAAGTTCAAGGATGTAATGTCGGTCGGCCTCGGCTACGGCATGGCCGAAACGGTACTGATCGTGGGGCTCAATCAGATCACCAATGTGCGCATGGCGCTGGTCGCGCGCGGCGGCGCGGACGCTCTGACCGCAAAGTGGCCGGATATCGATGCCCAGGGGATAATCGATGTATTTCAGAGTACCCCGGTGTCGGAGGTATATCTTGGGGTGGTCGAGCGCCTTTCGCTGACGGTGGTTTATCTGTTTGTCGCGCTGCTGCTGTACCAGGGGGTGGTGCACCGCCGGCCGCTGCAGGTATTGGCCGGTTTTGGCGCCTATGTGCTGTTTACCTTTGTGGGAAACCTCGCCGTGCGGTATGCGGGCCGTTGGACGGCGGAGATAATCATGCTGGCGATGGCAGCGGCCGGCGGGGTGTACGTCTTTATTCAGGCCGGGCGTGCAAAGGAGCGCCGGGCGCTTAAGGCGGCCCAGAAAGCGGCGGCGCAGGCGGCTGCGCCGACCGATGGGGAATAGAAGGAGGAGTGGTTTATGAAACCGATCAACGCGCAGACGCTGCCCCTGTTCACCTGTTGC